>Ga0082212_10004782_pt1 | contig 18692 bp, 10 predicted proteins | sample TergutNt197P3_FD_71548 | JGI IMG/M metagenome (GOLD analysis project Ga0082212, IMG submission 71548) | Neocapritermes taracua P3 segment gut microbial communities from Petit-Saut dam, French Guiana - Nt197 P3 | ecosystem: Host-associated > Arthropoda: Insects > Digestive system > Gut ...
TCTATCTCACGGGTCGTAAGCACGAGGTCGGCGTCCGGGCCGGTGAGCTCGTTTTTCATTGTCGGCAGGTCGCACTCGCTCTTTTTCGCCGTACACGGCATAACCGAGATGCAAACGACGTCAGCCGGGTCGACTCCGAGCTGCTCCGCTATTACGGTTTTAGCGAGCACGCCGAACATCTGCTGCGGGGACTTGGCCGTCGACATCAGCGGAAGCATGTCGGGGTAGTTGGATTTCAGGAAACGCACCCACGCGGGGCAGCAGGACGTCAGGAGGGGGAACTTTTCCTCGTTGCCGGCCTTAAGTATTTCTATAAACTCGCGCCCCTCCTCGACGACAGTAAGGTCGGCTGTCAGCGATGTGTCGTAGATATGGTCGAAACCTATGCGGCGGAACGCAGTTATCAGCCTTTCGATGGTCGCCTCATTGCGGGGGATACCAAGGGATTCGCCCCAGGCGGAACGGACGGCGGGCGCTATTTGAACAACGGTGACTTTGTTTGGGTCCGCTATCGCTTCAAAAGCCCGGTCCGTATCGTCCCGCTCGCGCAGCGCGCCGACGGGGCAATGCGTGATGCACTGGCCGCAAAGCACGCAATGGGTCTCGTCCGGTTTCCTCCCGTCGAATATTCCGACGGTCGCGCGCCCTCCGCTGTTTATCGAATCCCATACGCCTATCTGCTGTATATTGTTACAGAACTGCACGCAGCGCATGCATTTTATACACTTGGATTCGTGCCTGATGAGCGGGAAGTTCTTGTCCCATCTGCCATACCTGATATCTTTTTTATAAGCGTTTTCAATGATGCCCAGATCATTTGAAAGTGTTTGCAAGGCGCAGGTCTGGCTTCTGACGCATGAGGCGCATTGGGCCTCGTGCTGTGAAAGTATGAGTTCCACATTTATCTTTCGGGCTTCGCGCGCGCGCCGTGAATTTGTAAAGACGACCATGTCGTTTTCAACAAGCGTATTGCAGGAAGTCACCAGCCTTTGCGCTCCTTCGACTTCGACCAGGCAGACGCGGCATGTCCCGATGTCGTTCACACCCTCCAGATAACACAATGTCGGGAGGAAAATGCCTGCCGTTTTTGCCGCGTCAAGTATTGTCGTACCTTCCGGTACCTCTACGGCGCAGTTATCTATAGTCAGATTTACCATCTTTTCCTCCTGTTCTCATAGTAAGGCCCGTGTCCGTAATGGTCGCACCGCAGGCAGCGCCCGGCTTCGCGCTCGGCTATCTCGCAGGTCAGCTGGCACTCTATCCCGTCGAAGTCATTCTTTCTGACGGCGGCTTCGCGCTCGACCATGTTCGCGCGGCCCCAAGGCGTGACGTCGACTATGCTGTGCGGCAGGGTTTCGACCAGCGGCTCTATCGTATGGTTATAACCGAGGTATACGTCAATGTTGGCGGCGGCGACTTTTCCTGAAGCTATAGCCAGGACTACTGTCGCAGGACCCGTGACGCAGTCTCCGCCCGCAAATACGCCTTCCTGTTCCCGGACTACTGCGTCCTCGCCGGCTACGATGGCGTCTTTTCTGAGGGGGATCCTGGAATTACCGAAGTGCCTGGATTCGATATCCTGACCGATGGCGACAATGATAATGTCGCAAGGGTAACGAGCCATATCCCCGCCGGTGTCAACAGGCGTCGGCCTGCCGCTGGAATCCAGCTTGCCGGCGCGCTGTGGTTTTGTGATCAGCGCTGTTATACTGCCTTTCTCATCCCGCTCTATGTGGTCAGGCAGCATCAGCGTGATGAGTTCGCAGCCTTCGGAAACGGCGCCCTCGACTTCGTCCTGAAGGGCAGTCATATCCTCGCGCCTGCGCCTGTAGGCTATGTTGACGCGTTTTGCGCCGGAGCGCACGGCACTTCGCGCGGCGTCCATCGCGACATTGCCGCCGCCGATGACAGTGACTGTTTTCCCGCTGAAATCCGGGATATAACCGGCGCCTATTTCGCGGAGCATCTCGATTGCGGGAATCACGCCCGGCCCGTCGGAGCCGGGGATGTTCATTTTCTTGTCGGTATGCGCCCCGATGGCGATGAAGACCGCGTCAAAGCTTTCGCGCAGCTCATCCACCGTCAGCGCGCTGCCGATTTCCGTATTGGTGTGTACGGTAACGCCTGTTTCCAGTATTGCTTGTATATCCCACTCAAGTTTGTCGGCAGGCAGACGGTAGCGCGGAATACCAAACCGCAGCATACCGCCGAGTTTGTTGCTTTTTTCAAATACTTCGACATCGTGGCCCATGAGCCTCAGGAAGTACGCCGCTGTCAGACCTGCCGGGCCGCCGCCGATAACGGCTATACGTTTGCCTGTGGGGTCATACAGCGGGGCGGGGGGCGGTACATATCCGGCGTTATCGGCCGCTACCCGTTTTAGGCCGCGGATGTTCACCGCGTCGTCTATGATACGGCGCCGGCATCTGTCTTCGCACGGGTGTTCGCATACATAACCGCAAACGCTAGGGAATGGGTTGTCCTTGCGTATGATGCGTATGGCGTCGTCATAGTTGCCCGCGCCGACCGCGGCGATATAATCGGGGATCTCAACGCCGGCGGGACACATCGATATACACGGGATATACTGGCGCGAGGCGATCGAGCACCGGCCGCTCCGTATATGCTCGACATAGTCCTCGCGGAAACCGTCAAGCCCCCTGAGCACCATTGCGGCCGCTTCGAAACCTATGGCGCAATCGGCGGAATCCCTGATGGAACGCGCGGTGTTCTCGATCTGGTCGAGGAGATCCATGTCGGCGTCGCCGTCCAGTATCCGCTCCAGCATCATCCCGACCTGCCCTATGCCTATCCTGCAAGGCACGCACTTGCCGCATGACTGCGCGTGGCACAGCCTTAAGAATGCGGAAGCCATTTCTACAGGGCAGAGCAGCGAATGCGACGATGATATCCGGCGGATGACGTCTTTGTAGATCTCATCCAGTATGAGCTCCGACTGGGTCTGTGACATTATTCTTAGCCTGCTCATCCAATCTCTCCTTTGATTTAATGTAAAATATAGAATGTAAATATATTACGGAGGGTCTAAGTAGTGTTTGCGGCATACGGGCGTGAAAGATATTTCAGCCCCGTCCACGTCGCCCATGACTACGTCTGTCGCGCCTGTATACTGAGGTACGCCGCCTATACGGAGCAGATTTTTCGTGGCTTTGCTCCGGCAGTATTCGCAGACTGTCTTGACCTCTTCAATGCTGTCGGCCCAGTACATCAATGCCGCGCTTCCTTCAAACAATTCCCCGTCCATAAAAGAGCACCGGAGCCCGTAGCATATGACAGGGATATCAAAAGAGTCCGCGATGACAGCAAGATCACGGACATGTTTTTTTGAAAGGAATTGCGCCTCTTCCACGAGGATGGCGTGTACAGGCTTCAACTGGCTTTTTATTATCGCGGTCAGGTCGTCGGCGTCGCTTACCAGAATTGCCGGAAACGAACCTTCGATGGCCCGCGATTTGACTTCGCTGTCAGCGCCCCAGCGGGTATCCTTGGATGGCTTGATTATAATAACGTCTTTATTTTGGGCCAGATAGTTATGGGCGACCATGAGCAAATTTGCGGTTTTCCCGCTGTTCATAGCCCCGTACCTGAAATAGAGTTTTGCCATCTGAACGATCCCTCGACTTTCCGCGTGCCGACAATCATATCACAGCGGAACTCTCTTGCCAACCCTATTACGGTTATTTGAATTAAATTACTAAATGTTGGATAGATATTTCCATTTTGCGTGAAAAAAACGAAGGAGCCCTGTATCAAGGCCCCCCGCGCTTATCAATTCGCAGCACTAGAGCGACAGGCAGTCCTCCACCGCCGCGATGACCTCGTCAAAATCGCTGTGCAGAAGGTTTTCGGCAATTGCGTCGAGGCGTTCGTTTATATCGTTTGGCCAGTGTATCCTTTTCAGCTCCGACAATGTATCTTCCGCTGCGTTTTCGTCGTAATCCTCGCACGCGGCTTTGATCGCAAGCAGCTTTTCTTTGAGCATTGCCAGATCGGAATCCGAAGCCGCCGCGGCGTCGTCCTGGGAAGCCGCCGCCAGTTTGTCGGCAAATATTTGCAATGAGTCCAGAAATATGGGGGTATCGGAAACTATCATATCGAGTTTCCCTTCGCGCCCCGCCATTTCCAGCTTCAGCGCCAAAGCTGATAGTTCCATTTCCTTTATGTTCGCCAGCGCGCTCTTCATGCCATGCACGTTTATGATATAGGTGCGCAAATCGTCTTCGTTGCCGTAATCGCCTTTCTCATTCAAGGCGCCGAGCGTCGCCAGGGCTTTCTTCGCGTCGCGAAGGAAGATACCGGCAAAATCAGGGTCGATCTCCGGTTGGGCGTCGGACTCCGCAGACTGAATTTTGCTTTCTTCGGCCTGCCGCCTCGCCGCGTCGAGCACCTCAAGCGGCTGCTTGTCACGTATCAGCTTGTTGAGCACTGTGTTTAGTTGGCGCACGTCGATCGGCTTTGAAATAAAATCGTCAAACCCGTTGCCGAGGAATATCTCGGCCTGGCCGGATACGGCATTCGCGGTCAGCGCGACGATAGGTTCCTTATATCCCATATCGCGGAGCCTGCGCGTCGCCTCGATCCCGTCCATCTGCGGCATCATATGATCCATGAAAATTATATCATACACATTGCCATCCTTGATTTTCTCGATCACCGCATAACCGCTTTCGGCGGAGTCCATTTTTAATTTGTATGGCGTCATCAGCCCTTTTGCGACATAGATGTTTGTTTCCACATCGTCGACGATCATTACCCTGCCGTATGGCATCGGCTCGCGCGTGACCTGTACCCGTTTCATTTGAGCCCTGCTGCTTGTGCGGAACTGATGCAGGTTTTCCGCCATCTCGCTGCCTAGAACTTCTGAGTTGATGAGCCCTTGCGGGATTTTCACCGTGAATGTCGAACCCCTGCCGGGCTCGCTGTCTACCAGTATTTCACCTTTCATCATGCGTATCAGGTTTTTCGTGATACTCATGCCGAGCCCGGTGCCTTCGGTAGTGCGGTTGGCTTCAAGATTAAAACGTGAATACTCGTCGAAAAGCTTTGCCACCTGTTCGGGAGTCATCCCCTGGCCGCTGTCCTGCACGCCGAGGATCAGCGTCACTTCATCGTCCCTGTCAGAGATCCTGTCAGCCGATACGGACAGCCTGACCAGACCTTCGGAGGTATACTTAAACGCGTTGGACAGCAGATTGTTCAGTATCTGCTTGACGCGTAGCTCGTCGCCCAAAAGCAGCGTGGGCAGGTTTTCATCGACATAGAGCTCAAACTCGATGGGTTTGCTGCCGATCCTCATCATGTTGAGCTGCGCCGTGTCGCTTACAAGGCTAGCTATTTCATATTTCGCGATTATCAGTTCAAGCTTGCCGGCTTCTATTTTTGAAAGATCCAGGATATCATTTATTATTCCGAGCAGCAGGTCGCCGGATGTGTAGATTTTACCGAGCGCTTCCCTGACTTTCTGATCGAGTTCGTCGTTTTGCAACTGGATTTCCGTTATGCCCAAAATCGCGTTCATAGGCGTGCGTATCTCATGGCTCATTGTGCTCAGGAAAGCGGTCTTTGCCTGGTTTGCGGCCTCCGCTTCGATCTTCTGCCTCTCGGTGTCGAGCAGAAGGTTCTTTGTCTCGGTTATGTCGACAAGCGCGCCCGCTACACGCAGGGCTTCGCCGTTGTCGTTGCGGATAGTCTCGCCGGAAGCGTGGTAATAAGCGTAATCGCCGTCTTTCCGAAGCAGGCGGAACTCCACGTCATAAGGCGTTACTCCGGTAGTGTCAAGCAAGTGTTCATTAAGGGAGCCAAGCGCGATATCCACATCGTCGGGATGCAGCCGTTCGCTCCAGCTTGACAGGACATTGGGGAAATCGATCTCGTTTGTAAAGCCGAGCATGTGCCTGAACTCGTCCGATACGGTGAAATTGTTACCGGGATCGACAGGGGAACCGTGTACGACTTCCATATCCCATAACCCGATTTTTGAAGCGTGTACGACAAGATCCAGTTTTGTAAGCTGAAGCTTGTTAAGCTCATGCGCGCGCGCCAGTTCCATTTCACGTTCATGGATCTCGGTCATGTCGAAAACATAACCTACGAGCGCGAAGCTTTTTTCATACGGTATCCTCACAATTTCCACATTGAGGCTTCGCCTCTTGCCGCCGAGTATCACCTCGGTGTCAAACTTTGCGAGCCCGTCCCTTGCGGCGCTTAAGAGCCTTTCGGACAGGGGGAGTGAACGGCGGCCGTCCGACTGGAACTCGGGTATGCTGCCAAGCATCCGCGGCAAAAACCCGGCGAGCATCTCTTCTTCATTATCAAAGCCCATAAAGCTGATTGCCGCAGGGTTGCAGTCGATGGGGTTGAACCCTGAGTCAAACAGGATATTGATGTGCGGGTTTGCTTCAAACATCGCGGACGTTGTGGATTGCGCCGCTTCAAGCTCGTGAACGGCGCCTTCCGCCTTTTCAAGGGCAGTCTCAAGGTCCTTCTGGAGCGACAGCATATCCTCGATCATCCGTTTCTGTTCTCTCAGATCCCTGATGTATCCGGCTACAAGGTTCTGGCCTTTATAGGCCACGCGCACCAGAGTGACTTCGACAGGCACCGGTTCGCCGTCAAGCATCTGGCGCATCCATTCAAAACGCTGGTAACCTACTTCAAATGTCTTCTTTATAAGCTCGGCGCTCATTTCTTTTGAAAGCCTGCCGCAAGGCTGATACTCGGGAGTCAGTTCAAAATATCTTTCCAGGTATTCCTGCTTGCTCGACATTCCGAAAAGCCTCACAGCTTCCTGGTTGCAGTCGATCATGTTGGAGTTTTCATCCCAGAAATGCGCGCAAAGCGGTGTCGCGTCAAACATGACTTTCATCCGCTCGCTGGCTTCCAGCATGCTTCGCTGCTCTTCTATCTCCTTTAGCTGTGATATATCGGTGAAACTCTCCAGAAATGCGTGGCGTCCGTTGTACTCGATTTTTGATATCGATTTCAGGACAGGGATCGTGGACCCGTCCTCTTTTGTCAGGTTCTGCTCTTCACGGTCCTTGGTTTGCTTAAGGTCTATGGTGAGGCAATCGTGCGGGTCGAACAGATCGTAACACTTTGAGCTGAGCATTTTCTCCTTTGCGCCGCCATACATGCGTACGGCGGCAGGGTTTGCGTCCAGAATGTCGCGTGTCTCAGCGTCGATGATCAGCGAGCCGCTTTCTATGTTATCCCAAATCACCGCGAACTGCTCAAGCGAGCTTATGCTCTTTTCGTGTTCTTCTTTTGCTGTCTCCAGGGCCCTGACAATGCAATTGATCGGGATGTTGACGCCAAGCGCGATCTTCCTTGCCATGCTTCGGCATGTCTCGCTGCCGCAAGCGCTGCAGTCTACGTTTTGCTTTTCTTCCGTAGTTTTATTAAGCGTAATAAAGGCGTTCTGAATATCCTCTTCGGATATATCGGTAAAATGTGTTTCCGCCGGGGTGTAATCCCTTAAAAAGTGCGAAAACTCAAACATTTCGTCATACTGTTTATAAAGATCGTCGTAGTACTCTTTTTTGCGGGTCCCCGTCGCCGCGCCCCTGTTGGAGTCCATTCTCCGGTTGATTTCAAAAAGGTTTTCCGCGTGCGTACACGCAGTTCCTTCATTGCAGCCTTCGTCGCAATTAAGTACGTCGAAAACCGCAGGCAGCATTTCGTCGGAAGTCTCAGCGTAGATGTTCAGTTTTTCATATACGGACTGGCCCTCGGCTCTGTCTATGCTGATCGATTTCCCGAGAAAAAACTCGATGTTTTCCTTCAGCCCGCCGGGCATCGGGAACAGCGACCCAAGGCCGCATTCGTAATGGTCGAAGCCTGTTTCCTCTTCAGGCAGTTCAATGCCGTTTTTCTCCAGATGCTCAAGCAGCTTCGGAAACGTGACATTATACTGGGTCAGCTCCGTGCTCTCGAACTCATGAGTTTTTGCGATACACGGCGAGAGCGCCGCGATCGAGTCTGTGACGCCTTCGTATTTTCTCATATATACGGCAAGCGAAGCCATGGGACTCTGGACGGGGGCAAGGTATTTTAGTAAGTCTTGCCTGTATATTTCGCAGTAGTTGACTATAACAGGACACGGTTGGGTAATGATCGGTTTGCCCGGGTTTTTTTGGCAATACCGGACGTATCCCCATATGCACAGGTCGGCGCCGAGCGAAACATCATATATTTTATTGACGCCCTGCTGCCTGAGGTATGTGAAAAGCTTTTTATACTCCGGGATGTTCGTGCGGATCGCGGGGGCGGCCATAAGCGACATCGGCGTCCCGTTTTTTAGGTCATTGAAGAAGCGTTCGGTATCGTCGTCGAAATATCTCGCGTCGTGTTTGCAAGCGGTAACGCAGCGGCCGCACGCGATGCATTTTTCGTGGTCGACTTTGACTTTTATGTCACCTGACTCGTCCTGATATGTAATATTGGCTGTCTCCATGGGGCATTCACGGACACACCTGTTGCAGCCTGTGCATAAATCATATTTCGTATTAATGATTTCCCTCATCAGCAATCATGCCTTCCATTTTACGGAAATGTGTAATCTAATCATAAAAATAACATATTCTGAATAAACTTTCAAGCTATTTGCAAAAAAAGGCATTGCCTCCGGCGCCCGCAAGTTACCGGATACCCCCTGAACAGTAACCCCGCAACAGTAACGGAATTCAAACTAAAGCTGACAAGCGACGAGACTACTTGAGAGGAGCCGTTTGCGAAAAAGCCGCCAGCACGGAATCTGTGATAGCTAATCGTCGCGAGGCGGATAGCTACTCGAGCGTGTGCTATTGTAGTGTTTCAGCGGGATATAGTATTGTAAACGGACATCAACGCAATTCGGGCGGTCTAAAAGATGTATTGATTGTCCGTGCCGTAACTGGGATAATAGAGGATAATAGAAATGTGTTTGAAAATCAACGGGCGCACACCTATGCAATACGCGGTTACTGAATAATATATGGCAGAGGAGTTTGAATTCATGAAAGAACGCGCGACTTTTGTTAACCTGCATCACGCGCCATTTTCGCGGCGCGGATCGTATTTCTCATTCTTCCTCGGCGACGCAGCCGAGCAGTCTTTCGGTATGGCGGAGCTGTGGCTGTGTTCGGAGCGCGGTGCGGCGACCCTAATGGGACGCAATCGCCTCATTAAGCTGACACCAGTCTGGCAAGGACAGGCCATACCGTTCGCCTTGTCCTGTACGCCCTGCGAGATGGTCATAGACACTGATTACGGCGTCATTCGTATATGTCTGCCAGAAAGCGGATTGATCCGAGTATCCGGCAGCGGCGAGGCGGGTCTCGAGGTATACAGCGACATGCTGCGCCTCAACGACCTGCATGAGAACATACGCGATATGTACGACGGAAGCTGGCAAATCTTCTACGCGATGATTTGCAATCTACTCCTTGTCCCAATACGCGGTGAGCTTGAAGTCGACGCCCCTTGGAACTGGCGCCTCACCTATTCGGAGTACATCAAGGCGCGTTTTCTGCCGGACGGCTCTGGCAGTATGGAGTTCGCCATTGAAGAGTTTCTCGACCGCGAGGGCGCTAGGCGCGCTTCCTATCCCGCTTATGATGAGGGACTGCGACTTGTACAGGATGATTTTCAAAGCTTCCTCGCCGCCGTTCCGGCTATGAAAAATCCGTTGTACGAATCGGTGCGGGAGCAGGCTGTCTGGACCACGTGGAGCCATATCGTATCGCCCTCGCGGCGCATACGACGCGAAATGATCATGATGATGCACGTCTATATGGCGCATTGCTCCGGCTGGCAGCAAGCCACGCAGGCGGTGGCTCTGTCCGGCGACATGAAACTAGCCTACGAGCTTTTAATGTCTATGTACGATTTTCAGGGGGAGGACGGCATGATAGCCGACGTCGTATCGGACCTCTGGGGTCAGATGAAAGCCGGGAAACCCCCGTTTCAGGGCTTCGCCCTGCTGTGGCTGATGGAGAACCGGGCCTTCGATCAGTATTCAAAAGAACAGGTCCGCGAACTATACGAGCCCATCTGCCGCCAGATGGAGTGGTGGCTGGGGCATCGCGTGATGCCGGATCGGATACTGCCCTTTTACGGCAATCCCGACGAGTCCGGCTGGGACGACGCCACCGTTTATCTGCACAGCTGCCAAATGATCACACCCGACATAGTAACATACCTCATCCTGCTGGCTGAGGCGCTGGGGAGGATGGCAATGCTGGTGGACGAAACTGCGGCAGACAGATGGCAAGGCGTCGCGGACGATATGCTTGCGGAAATGCTGATGAAGATGTGGAACGGCGACCGCTTTGTCGCCCTCTACCCGGATACAGAGGAACCGTTTGTGACTGACAGCCTCTGTGCTTATCAACCGTTGTTGCTGGGAAAACGTCTGCCGGCGGAGATTGTCGACAAGATGGCCGCAGACCTTGCGGTCGAGGATGATTTTCTCACGCCTTATGGTGTCGCTTCCGAGCGCCTGAGAAGCCCTTACATGGACGTCCTGACCGGCTGGACCTCCGGACCCATCAACGCTCCGATGCAGCTGCAGATGGTAGTCGGCCTGCGTGAGGCGGGTAAAGAGGAGCTCTCCCGTGAGATTGCCAACCGCTACTGCACTGCGCTGGCGAAGGGTGGATTCTTTCACATCTACAACCCATATAACGGCCGCGGCATGGATAAGGGCCGCGACGGCGTGCTGCATCAGCACTGGACCAGTTGGTGCTCGTCCATCTTTTTGATCATCGCGGGAGACTATTGCTGAAGCATGCCGCATTAAATTATCAATGATTACTTATTTTCTTGTTTACTTTTGGCTAAATATATGGTAGGTTGAATCATTATAATCACAAGGAGGATAATATGAAAAAACTCACAAAAGCGCTACTACTCGTTCTGGTCATCGTTATGGTCGCTTCGTTCATGGCAGCCTGCACACCAAAGACGGAGCCGGCGCCGGCTGCTACCTCGACTACCCCGCCACCTGCTGCGACTCCGGCGGAGACTACAACCACTGCCCCAGCCATAAAATGGGATCCCACTATGGGGCCACCGCCGTCCTTTGATCCCACCTCCGAGGTCTATACGATGGACAACAGGGTGCCATGGCAGGGCATTTATGAGCCGCCCGAGACTTCCCGCGCCAACCTTGTAAAAGCCATCAGCGCACTCAATAAAAAGGATGACGTCACCGTCGGCTATGTGACATGGACGGTTGGTACTCCGTTCTTCGCCTCTCAAGCGGATACGATCAAGGCCATGTGTGAACAGTACGGCTGGACATACCTCTCCGCAGTTTCAGACGCTGATGTCAACAAGCAAATCGCGAACATAGAGACCTTTGTTACAAGAGGCGTCGACATAATCATTGACTGCGCTTTCAGCTCGGACGCGGAAGCCCTCGCGATCAACAACGCGGCGAAAGCCGGAGTTCCAGTCATCGGACTCGGCTTGCCGTTCCCCGCCGGGACGCAGACGATCACAAATATGGCAACCATGTTCTATGAGCACGGCTTTGCGGACGGTATGTACGTAGCTGATAAATTCGATGGCGTTCATATTAAAGGCGCGTTCATCCCCGGTCAGATTGGGCATCCGATCGGTGAAAGCAAGCTGAACGGTTTTATCGGCGGCTTCATATACCAGCGAGCGATCCTTATGGGCAAGCCGTTCCCCACGATTGAGGCTGCGATGATGTATGGCTATAATCTGGAGCAACAGATTACCAAGAACGCGAAATTCACAGACCCGGATTTTGACTGGGAGATTGTCGGATCCATTGACGGAATGTGGAGCAAGGACGGTGGCCAAAAGGCGGCTGAGGACATACTTACGGCGCATCCGGATATCAACTTCATGTTCACTGACAATGACCAAGAAGCAATGGGCGCTATACTAGCCATGCAACAGGCGGGACTCAACCCCGGTAAAGACATTCAGATCTGTTGTGTCGGCGATGGTTCGATCGACGCCCTTCGTATGGTCCAGGATGGTACGATTATGTGCATGACATTCTCCAGCCCGTATACCTGGGCAGGGTCCTGTATTGAGCTCGCCCACAAGATTTTTGTCGACGGGTTCGATGCGACCAACCTACCGAGTAACGTCTATCTGTCCACCATACTGATTGATAAAGACAGTGTAGCGAAGTGGATTCCGACAGACGGGTCGGAATACCCGACACAGCCAATGCCGGACTTCATCCCGCTCAGCAGTTAACCGGCAAAAGAGTAACTGAATAAGGATCTGTAATAATGACGGCAAGTCCTATGAGTTATTACTTATAGGACTTTTCCGTTTCAATGTTTTCGAAAGCGGTACTAAAAAGGTGGGATGCAGAATGCCCGTTTCACAGGAGACGGAAGATATGGACCGCGTGGACATGGAGCATATCAGTAAAACATTCGGCGGCGTCCACGCGCTGGAGGACGTTTCATTTCAGGTCAAGCCGGGTGAGATCCACGCGCTTGTCGGGGAAAACGGCGCGGGGAAGTCGACGCTGATGAAAATCCTGTCCGGCGCGGTTATCAGAGACAGCGGAGATGTCTATATTAGCGGCGAAAAAGTGCATATCACCAATCCGAAAGATGGTATCGACAACGGGATATCCGTCATCTATCAAGAGTTTGCGCTGATAGGCAGTCTCACGGTCGCAGAGAATATCTTTATAGACAAGCTGTCGGATAAGGGTAGGCTGATAAACTGGAAGAAACTTCGAGACCGGGCGACGGAGGTACTGGACAGCCTTGGTTTCGGAAACATCCCCGTAAACAAGGCTGCCTCAGAGCTCAGTGTAGCGCATCAACAGGTCGTCGAGATATGCAAGGCTTTGGCGCGGGACTGCTCTGTGCTGATTCTGGACGAGCCCACGTCTGTACTTGCGAACAACGAGGTGGAACAGCTGTTCAGCCTGTTGCGTGCACTAAAGCAGAAAGGCGTGTCCATCGTCTATATATCCCACAGGCTGGAAGAGATTTTCAAGCTCGCCGACCGGATTACTATTATGAAGGACGGGCGCTTTGTCGCAACGTGCGATGCGGCGTCGATAGATAAGAATCAACTTGTCAGCATGATGATCGGGCGGATGCTTGAAACTTACTTCCCAGTGAGAGAATCCAATATCGGACGGACAATCTTTAAAGTAGAGAACATACGCCGTGGAACTACCGTAAACGATGTCTCTTTCGAGGTTCACGAAGGTGAGGTACTCGGAATTTCCGGGCTGATCGGTTCTGGTCGCACAGAGACTATGCGTGCGATTTATGGTGCGGACAAAAAAGATGACGGGCATGTCTACATGGACGGTGAGCCGATTCGGATCAAATCGCCGCAAAACGCTGTAACTCACGGAATCGCGATGCTGCCGGAGGACCGTAAGGCGCACGGTGTACTGCTCAATATGTCGATTCGCAGCAACATCACGCTGACAAGATTGAAAGCCTTTACCGGCGCATTCAGCATGATCAACAGAAAGAAAGAGACGGAATATATCGAGGAAATGGTGGATAAGCTCACAATCAAGGCCAACTCGATCGAGAATAACGCAAGCAGCCTGTCCGGCGGCAACCAGCAGAAGGTCGCGATTGCGAAGTTGCTTGCGTCGGATTGCAGGGTGATCATCCTGGACGAACCGACACGTGGTGTCGATGTGGGCGCGAAGATCGAGATATACAAGATCATAAACTCGCTCGTTGCGCAGAATTACGCGGTCATAATGATCTCCTCAGAGATGATGGAGGTCATCGGTATGTGTGACCGCGTCCTTGTGATGCGGGAGGGCGGTATTGTCGGTGAGTTAAATAAAGACGAGCTCACGGAACAGAACCTGATAAACTATTCGATGGGAGTCGGTGTGTGATGGAAAATCGCGATCAAGTAAGTAAGGCAGCCACAAATTATGGGGAGGTCGCCAAATCAATCGTTATCAAGTACAATGCGCCCCTGTTTCTTCTCCTCCTGATTATTATATCCACGATTATGTCTCCGGTTTTCCTGACGAATCGTAATATATTCAACATTCTGGTGCAGCAGGTTCCGTACTTCCTTATCTCCCTCGGCGTTATGCTCTCGATCATGACAGCGGGCATAGACCTGTCGGTTGCGGCAATCGCCGGATGCGGCAACGTCCTTGTCTCGATCATTATCTACAACCTCGGACAGAACAGTATCGTCTGGCTGTTTATTGGAACTGCATGTGCCCTAGTGATGGGCTGTATCATAGGCCTGATCAACGGACTTTTGATCGGCAAACTACGAATGGCAGCCTTTATAACAACGCTAGCCATGATGTCAGCCGGTCAGGGCCTTGCCTTTCTTATGACAAACGGGGCTCAGATCCAGTTAAAAAGCGAATACGCGTCCTGCGGCGCGCTCACCTGGTTTGCAGCAGCGCGGGATCCGCTCGGCGTGCCAATCGCGGTTTATATGGCTGCTCTCTTCGTCTTGGTATTCTGGTTTATCATGCGCTTCACGGCGTTTGGCCGGCTCGTCCTGGCGGTCGGCAGCAACGAAAATGCGGTTCGCCTTGCCGGCATCAACGTCGCAAAATATAAGATACTAGTCTATGTCATCTCCGGGGGGCTGTCCGCGCTGGCCGGGGTGTTCGTCGCGGGGCGCACAGCGCTCGGCATGCCGGCGATCTCCCAAAGCGACTACGCTCTCACGACGGTCGCAGCCTGTGTGATCGGTGGTGTCGCGCTGGAAGGCGGTAAAGGCACGGTATTGTTCACCGTTGTCGGCGTACTGATACTCGCTCTTATTACAAATATCATGAACCTGATAGGAGTGGCTACCTATTTACAATGGATCGCAAAGGGCGTGATTATTGTTTTGGCAATCCTTCTATCAAGGCTCGGCCAAAAAGATCTCGCGTGATTTGATTAGGTGAGATGGAAGGGGATTACTCCTACCAACTTCATGGGGTTCAATTAAATAACGGCACGAGATTACAATGCTTCTCGCGCCGTTATTGCCACTTTTGCGTTTAGGCATAATCAGTGTCCGCCAAAAGGACGCATGGCAAAAGAGTGTTGTCCATTTATATGATTGAACGGCATGGCGGATATCGTGTATGATTATATTGGTCTACTATAGTTTCGTATCAAAATGAAAGCGAGTGATTCTTATGAAAGACAGCAATATGTTTATAAGTCTGCACAAGGTCCCATTCGGCCGTCGGGGATCCTATATGGTCTTCTTCTTGGAGGATCTTGCGGAAGAGGACTTCGGGATGCCCAGATTGTGGTTTGGCTCCTGCCGGGGCGGCGCAAGCATCCAAGGGCGGAATACCAACCTTATGCGCCTGTCACTAGTCTCGAACGGCGAAGAAATACCCTACGCATTATCATCCACCCCGGCGGAACTCATCATGGACTCTGACCGCGGCTCGATACGTATCTGCATCGCGGAAAGAAACTTGGTGCGCTTCCAAGGCGACGGGGACATCACGCTGCGGTTTGACTGGCCGATCGTGGGAACGCACTCGAATGGAAAACACGAGGAGGCTCGCGATCTGATGGACGGCACATGGCAGGCGGGTTTTAACTTCATCGCGAATTTCCATTTTGTCCCGTTGAACGCTAAGATGGAGTGTGAAGCCCCGTTTGACTGGCGGGGCACTTTCTGCAAGTATTTCCGGTGTGACGTTAGGCCACCGGAAACGGGGAAGATGGACTTCGCGATAGAGGAATTCGCGGACCCCAACTACACGGTCTGCGGGCGTGAGGAATACCCCGATTACGCGGAAGGCGTGGCTAATGTCGAACAGGAGTTCCGGGTTTTCCTCGACTCGACGATCCCGGAGATTCGCGACCCGGAGATCGCGGCAGCACGGGAGCGTAACGCCTGGACCTCATGGACCCATATCACCCCGCCAGCCGGTCGGATCAAGCGTCCGATGGTGCGCATGATGCAGGCCTATTTCCCGCACAACTTCGGCTGGCAGCAGAGCTATCAGGCTGTGTCGCTGTCTAAGGACACAACACTGGCGTGGGAACTGCTGCAGACCATGTTCGACCATCAGACGGAGGACGGCCATCTGCCGGAGTGCGTCAATGACATGTACATCATGGGCCGTAATTCTAAGCCGCCGTTGCAGGGGTTCGCATTTTTGTGGCTGATGGAGCATCGTGACATGAGCGGTATCACAAAAGAGCAAATCAATGCTCTTTACGGCCCGCTGGGCAGATGGTGTGGCTGGTGGCTGAAAAACCGTCTCACGGCAGAAGGTCTGCCGTTCTTCGGGCATCCCGACGAGTCCGGCTGGGACGATTCCACTGTTTATGCTGTAACTGCGCAGTGTGTTAGTCCCGAACTGCCGGCATATTTGATTCTAGTGATGGAAGCACTGTCCAAAATGGCGAAGATGCTTGGCCTCGACGGAGATGCAGATGAATGGATGAAAAAATCTGAGGATATGCTGGCGAAGATGCTTGAAAAGATGTGGAATGGCGAGGAATTTATGGCGCAGGACCCGGTTACGAGCCGTTATTTTACAACAGACAGTATCGTAAAATTCCAACCGGTCATTCTGGGTAAACGACTGCCGGAGAACATCATTGGGAAGATGCTCGCCGATCTTAAGATAGAGGGAGATTTCCTCTGCCCATACGGCCTTGCGTCGGAGAAGCTGGACAGTGGCCTGATCGACCCGTATCAGGGTTGGATGAACGGTCCAATAGTAGCGCCATTACACTTCCAGATGGTGCTGGGGCTTGATGCCTGCGGTGACCGGGCGTTTGCGCGCGAGGTGGCAACACGGTTCTGCCGTAATTGCGCTGTGAACGGAGCGTACCATATAATCAACCCATTCAACGGTAAAGGGCAGGATAAGGGGCGTGACAACGTGCTGCACCAGCACATCTCCGCATGGTCGACCTCCATCTTCCTGTTTCTGGCCGGGGAATATTGCTGAGATTTTGAGAGGAGGCGCATTCATTTGAAAGATGTCGGCGGGATTGTCCACGTCGCCCTAACGGTGAGCGATTTGAATCGCTCAGTCACCTTTTACCGAGAGAACTTCGGGTTGGAAAAAACCGTGGAACTCTGCTTTACGGCATATGAGGACGGCTTTTTCGCCGAGGCTGAGGACTCTCGGGAACTCTACAAAGTCGCGCCCGGCACAACCTGCCCGTTAGCCTTGTTGCAGCAGCCCGAAGGAGGGTTAATATTGGAGCTGTTTCAGTTCACGCCGCAGCAGCCACAGGAGACTGTGCCATGGGACCGTCCAGGCATTACCCATTTCGCGTTTGAGACCGAACATTTTGCTGCACTGTATGAAAGGCTTCGAGCAAACGGCGTAGAATTTTGCATGAGGCCCGGAAAAAGAGTCGCTGACGGCCTAAACTGGGTGTTTCTCAGGGATCCGGATGGAAACATGATCGAAGTTCTCGGGCCATAAACATAACCTGCCGATCCCACTGGTTGCCAGTATAGTGTGCGGTCTGCAGAAAACTATATACATGACGAGGCGGCACTTTTCAAGTGCCGCCTTGAATCGCATTTATGGATTTTCCAGCCCTCGAGAGACTGACTAAAGGTGTTATTTCCTACATATATTCAGGTATAGTGAGATGCTGCGGGTATTTCTCTTTCTACAACAAATACCTCATTCGCAATATGATCTATGCTTCCCCAGATACTACATAAGGACGGCCTTGAAGCCGCCGTCCACACTGAGGACGCAGCCTGTGATATAATCGGAAGCCGCGCTCGCGAAGAACAGCGCGGGGCCCATCAGATCGTATATGTCGCCCCATTTGCCGCCGCTGCCAGGGATGCGGTCACAGACCTTTGCACCGACTGTGGGATTGGCTTTCCGCACAACCGCGCTGATCTCCGAATCAAAAAAACCAGGGGCGATGGCGTTACACTGGATGTTATACGCGCCCAGCTCAGCGGCGAAAGACCGCGTCGCTCCAACGATTCCGTGCTTGGCGATGGTGTATGCGGTGGCGTTCATGTCTGCGGCAAAGGAGAGGGCGGACGCGATATTGATTATCTTTCCACCGCCTTGCTTTACCATGACGGGCGCGACCTCGCGGGTAAGATAATACACGGCATTGAGCTGTAAATCTACGACCTGCGCCCACTTTTCGTCGGGGAAATCCAGCAGCGGAGCCATGTAATTCATACCTGCGTTATTGACGAGAATGTCGATCTTGCCATATGACTCCACACAGCTTGCGACGACCTGTTTGCGATATCCCTTATCGGTGAGATCTCCACGGAGGAAAGCGACCCTTTGACCAAGGTTCTCGATCGTCTCTTTGATCTGCTCTACATCGTCTGTAAAATGCGGGATAAAGATATCTGCTCCGGCCTTTGCCATCGCGATGGCATAAGCCATGCCGAGACCCTGATTGGCCCCGGTGATCATCGCTGTTTTCCCCACAAGGGAAAAGACGTCAAGCGAGAAGTCGGCTAGATTTTTTCCCATTTTTAGTGTTTCCTCCAATTACTCAAATTTCAGCAGAACTTTTCCGCACTTTCCTGCATTGGCGATGGCGTACTCAAACGCGTCTTGCGCCCGGTTATAGGGATAGATATCGGTAACGTATTTGTCTGCGTGGAGGCGACCCGAGTAGAGTGCCTCAATAACGGCGGGATACTGGTCGTAGGAATTCTGCGACCCGATGATTTTCAGCTCCTTCGTGAGGATGCTCATTGCGCTGAAG
>Ga0082212_10004783_pt1 | contig 18686 bp, 13 predicted proteins | sample TergutNt197P3_FD_71548 | JGI IMG/M metagenome (GOLD analysis project Ga0082212, IMG submission 71548) | Neocapritermes taracua P3 segment gut microbial communities from Petit-Saut dam, French Guiana - Nt197 P3 | ecosystem: Host-associated > Arthropoda: Insects > Digestive system > Gut ...
CGTTTTCATTTTGACTCCCGTTTTGTCTGATATTCAGATGAAGGAAGCGGTCGACAAATTCAAAAACATTCTTACCACCGAAGGCGCTGAGATTGTGAATGAAGAAAATTGGGGATTGCGCAAATTGGCATACCCGATACAGAAAAAATCTACCGGATTCTACACTTTGATAGAATTCAAATCCGAACCGAATGTTGTTGCGAAATTGGAAACGCAATTCCGTCGCGATGAAAAAGTAATTCGCTTTCTGACTTTCCGTCAAGATAAGTATTTTGAGGCTTACGCCACTAAGAGAAGAAACAAATCAAAAGAAACCGTTAAAGAGAATTAAATCATGGCAACAAACAATAGCTCGGAAATCCGTTACTTAACACCTCTCAATGTAGATGTTAAAAAGAAAAAGTATTGTCGTTTCAAAAAGAACGGCATCAGGTTTATCGATTACAAAGATCCCGAATTTTTGAAAAAATTCCTGAACGAACAGGGGAAAATTCTTCCGCGCCGGCTCACCGGTACTTCTTTGAAGTTCCAGCACCGCATCGCTCAAGCCGTGAAGCGCGCCCGCCATTTGGCTTTGCTTCCGTATGTAACCGATTTAATGAAATAATGATAAGGAGGAAATAACTATGCAAGTAATATTATTGGAAGACGTTACCAATCTTGGGTATAAAGACGATATTGTCACTGTGAAAAGTGGTTATGGAAGAAATTTTTTGATTCCACAAAAAAAGGCGATTATTGCATCCGAATCGGCTCAAAAAGTTTTAGCGGAAAATCTTCGCCAACGTGCACATAAAATCGAAAAAATAAAAGGAGATGCACAAACCGTAGCTGCAAAATTAGAGGGAACATCTTTAACTATCGGAGCAAAAACAAGTTCCACCGGGACGATTTTCGGATCGGTGACCAATATTCAAATTGCCGAAGAATTGGCAAAGAAAGGTTTTGAAATAGACCGTAAAACCATTTTTATTAGAGAAGCGGTAAAAGAAGTCGGGTCATACGTAGCAACAGTGAAACTTCATAAAGACATTTCCGTAGAAATACCTTTTGAAGTGGTTTCGGAATAAAAAAAGATTAAAGAAAACTATTGTCATCCCGCGCTTGACGCGGGATCCACTGAAATTATCAGGGGATTGTGGGTCAAGTCCGCAATGACAGATATCGCAAAAAAAATTAATACAGCCTGCAATGACAGTTTCTGTTTTTTTTTGTAAATAGAAAAATAGTATCTTTGTAGAAAATTTTTAAGAGGATTGAATGTAGGGTTACATTTTTATGGAATTAAGTACATTGACAGCGTTGTCTCCCGCAGATGGCAGATACCGTGACAAAACAGCCGATTTATCCGTTTATTTTTCGGAATATGCCTTATTTAAATACCGGATATTAGTTGAAATAGAGTATTTTATTTCCCTGTGCGAATTGCCGCTTCCTCAATTATCCGCCATCAATAACCCTGAAATATTTGAGGCTTTACGGAATATTTACCGGTCATTTTCTTTAGAAGATGCATTGCGAATCAAAACGATCGAGAGTACGACCAATCATGACGTGAAAGCGGTAGAGTATTACATAAAAGAGTCCTTTGACCAATTGCTTCCGGAAAATTATAAAGAGTTTGTTCACTTCGGATTGACTTCACAAGACATTAACAACACTGCGGTGCCTTTGTCTATAAAAGAAGCCATGGAGGTTGTTTATTTTCCCGTCTTGGACAATTTACTTGAAATCTTGAAACAGTATGCCGCCGATTGGAAAGATATTCCCATGTTGGCGAAAACCCACGGGCAACCGGCGTCCCCTACCCGATTGGGAAAGGAAATTCAAGTATTTATCAGCCGCTTGGAACAGCAAATCCGTCTGTTGAAAGCAACGCCCCTTTCCGCTAAATTCGGAGGAGCAACAGGCAACTATAATGCACATCATGTTGCTTATCCCTCAGTTGACTGGAAGTTGTTCGGCGATAATTTTGTGGAGAAACTCGGCTTGGAACGCGAAGAATATACCACTCAAATATCCAATTACGACAATTTAAGCGCGCTGTTCGATGGTCTAAAAAGAATCAATACCATATTTATTGATTTATCGCAGGATTTTTGGCTGTATATATCTATGGAATATTTCAAACAAAAAATCAAAGCGGGGGAAATTGGGTCTTCGGCAATGCCGCACAAAGTGAATCCCATTGATTTTGAAAATGCAGAAGGAAATTTGGGAATTGCCAATGCTCTTTTGGAACATTTATCATCTAAGTTGCCTGTTTCTCGCTTACAAAGAGATTTGACAGATTCTACCGTATTGAGAAATGTTGGAGTTCCGTTTGCACACAGTTTGATTTCTTTTCAAAGTCTCCAAAAAGGACTCAATAAATTATTGCTAAATGAAGCTGCCATACAAAATGATTTGGAAAACGCATGGGCAGTGGTCGCCGAAGGCATACAGACTGTTCTGAGACGGGAAGGATATCCCGAACCCTACGAAGCGCTGAAAGCATTGACCCGTACCAATATAAGTATTAATGAAAGAACAATAAAAGATTTTATAAACACTTTAAATATAAATAACGAGATAAAAAAACAATTAAACACAATTACTCCTCAAAGCTATACCGGGATCTAATAAAAAGAGAACGAAGCAACCGGGAGGTTGAAAATTATTAAAAAACATTTTAATTTTACAAAACATGACTACAGAAAATGATGAATGGACGCCACGTAATCGTTATAACGAAAACGGGCCTAATGACGACGGCATGAAAGAAAGAAGGCCGTACCAATCTTACAATCGTTCAAACTATGGAAACTCAGGCGGTAATTTCCGGCAAGGAGGAAATTACGACCGGTCGGCAAGTAACTACGACCGGCAAGGAGGAAACTACAATCGTCCAAAACCAAACTACGACCGTTTTGGCAGTGGTAATTATGATCGCCAAGGAAGTAGCTACAACCGGCAAGGAGGAAATTACAACCGGCAAGGAGGGGGAGGAAATTACAACAACTCCCGTGGAGGAAACAGTTACGACGACCGTCGCGAAAACGACTACAACTACAGACCGCAGCGTTCTTCTTACAACAATTCCTCACGGCCATACGACAATTCGCAACGAATGTATGATGGTAACCGGCAACAAAGTCCAGATGAAAATGAAACATTTGGAAAAAAACGCAGACCTCGCGTTGGGGAGACTCCCGTTCCGGTGAGGAACACCAATTATCACTCCGGATATCAAAACCCGACAGGTAATTATGACCGCGATACACATGGAGGAGGGTATCAGAGACAACAACGCCCCTATTCCAAGGTACCTAACAGGAATAACAACCATGGGAACAGGAATAATACTCCTTACGATCCGAATGCTAAGTACAGTGTTAAAAAACAGATGAAGTACCGCGAAGAGCATTTCGATATGAATGAGCCAATCCGTTTGAATAAATATCTATCCAACTCAGGTGTTTGTTCCCGACGGGAAGCAGACGAATTTATCAAAGCCGGACTGGTGAAAGTCAATGGGGAAGTCGTAACCGAATTAGGAACAAAAATCAAACGAAGCGATGCCGTCACTTTCCACAACGACCCTGTCACATTGGAACAAAAAGTGTATGTGCTTCTGAACAAGCCTAAAAACTGTGTAACTACAGCCGACGATCCGCAAGAACGGCTCACCGTTATGGACCTTGTAAAAACCGCCTGTCAGGAACGTATTGTTCCCGTAGGTCGCTTAGACAGAAATACAACCGGCGTGTTACTGTTGACCAATGATGGCGATTTGGCTTCTAAACTGACGCATCCGAAGTTTTTGAAGAAAAAGATTTATCATGTATGGTTGGATAAAGATGTTTCGATTTCCGATATGCAAAAATTAGCCGAAGGCGTAGAGTTGGAAGATGGAGAAATCCACGCCGACGCAGTCAGTTATGTTACCGATACGGATAAAGATCAGGTGGGTATTGAAATTCATTCGGGAAAAAACAGGGTAGTACGCCGTATGCTTGAAGCCTTGGGTTATCACGTTATCAAATTAGACCGGGTATATTTTGCCGGACTGACAAAGAAAAATTTGAAACGCGGACATTGGCGCTACCTGAGTGAAAAAGAAGTTTCCATGTTACGCATGGGTGCATTTGAATAAAAAAGAAAGTAAAAATAATGAAGCGAAAAAAAATTGTTGATTTATTAAATACTACCGCTTTCGGGGAATCCGTATGTGTCAAAGGATGGGTACGTACTCGGAGAGGTAACAAACAGATAGCATTCGTGGCTCTGAATGACGGATCTACGATTCTCAGCATACAGGTGGTTATTGATATGGCGCAATTTGATGAAAATCAGTTGAAAGACATCACTACCGGCGCTTGTATTTGTGTAACCGGCTTATTGGTTGAATCGCAAGGACAAGGTCAAACCGCTGAAATTCAGGCAAAAGAAATCGAAATTTACGGTAAAGCCGATCCGGCTGCCTATCCTTTGCAAAAGAAAGGACACTCGCTGGAGTTTTTGCGGGAAATCGCTTACCTCCGTCCGCGCACCAATACTTTTGGGGCTATTTTCAGGTTGCGGCATCATCTGGCATTTGCCATTCATGATTACTTCAACAAACAGGGTTTCTTCTATTTCCACACGCCTATTATCACCGGATCCGATGCGGAAGGAGCAGGCTCCATGTTTCAGGTTACTGCTATGGATTTAAATCAATTGCCGTTGAAAACCGATGGAAAAATCGATTATTCTCAGGATTTTTTCGGTCACCCTACCAATTTGACCGTATCCGGACAATTGGAAGGCGAGCTGGGCGCGATGGCTTTGGGAGGTATCTATACATTCGGACCTACTTTCCGGGCTGAAAATTCCAATACCCCGCGACATTTGGCGGAATTTTGGATGATTGAACCGGAAGTAGCTTTCAACGACATCAACGACAATATGGATTTGGCGGAAGATTTTCTGAAGTATGTGATTGCTTACACCATGGAACATGGAAAAGACGATATTGCTTTCCTGAATAAAATGTACGATGAAGAATTAATTGATCGGCTGAATTTTGTTATAAAAAACCGATTTGTTCGTCTTACTTATACAGAGGGTGTTGAAATCCTCGAAAAGAGCGGTAAAAAATTTGAATTTCCGGTCTATTGGGGCGCTGATCTGCAATCGGAGCACGAACGGTATTTGGTCGAAGAACATTTCAAATGTCCGGTGATTCTGACCGATTACCCGAAAGACATCAAGTCGTTCTACATGAAACAGAACGACGATGGCAGAACGGTACGGGGCATGGATGTGCTTTTCCCGAAAATTGGGGAAATCATCGGCGGATCGGAACGTGAAGCCGACTACGATAAACTGATGAACCGTATTCAGGAGTTGAATATGTCGATAGACGGTTTGTGGTGGTATTTAGAAACCCGCAAATTCGGAACGGCTCCACACGCAGGATTTGGTTTGGGATTTGAACGCTTGGCATTGTTTGTTACCGGTATGAACAACATCCGTGACGTGATTCCATTTCCGAGAACGCCCAATAATGCGGAGTTTTAGTGATGTTTGTCATTGCGGGCTTGACCCGCAATCTCATGATAATCAATTGGTTTTTTTCAGGAGATCCCGCGTCAAGCGCGGGATGACAGACCTTTATTTTATAAAAAAGTTAAGGTTTGGCTAATAACCGGAAATGAGAGGTTTCACGGTATAAAAGGTCATTGAACAGGAAGAAATATTTCCGTTCTCAACTGACCCGGTTTGGTTTTCATTGGATTGTTTACATATTTTTCGAAAATCGGTAATTCTCTTAATTCATACCGGTCGTTTAATTCCCATTTTTTAAATATAGTATTATACAGTTCGGTATGACCGGCAAAAGGACCTTGGTAGTTAAACACGGCATATTTTCCTCCAATAATTTCCTTTACACCTATCTTCCCTTTCGCCGGAATTGCCTTATCGATGGTGATGCAAACATCGGAACGCAGCTTAGATGCCTCTGTTAAATCTATATCGTTGTGATACATAATTATAAAATCCGATGGACTGGTAACGGCATTTTGTTCTCCGGCATATTTAATCAAGCGTTGCCAAACCTCCAAATATTTGGATAAACTGTACAAACCCATCAACCGGGTGTAGATAACATTTATATTTTTCAGTACGACAAATCCCGAATGAGTAATCGCTTGAACAGACGTGATTACTTTTTGTCGGATTGTTTTTTGAGTATTTGAAATCGTCTTATTTATCCGGTATTCCGACGGCGTTACCTTATATAGTTGCCTAAATGCTTTCGATAAAGAAGATGGAAACTCAAATCCAACTTTATAAGCTATATCCTTAATAGAAGAATTGGTATAACCGAGTAGATATGCAGCTCTTTCTACGCGGTTTCTACTGATGTATTCGGCTAAAGGTTCGTTGTGGTACTCCTTAAAAATGCGATGAAAATGATATTCGGAAAAATTTGAGATTGCAGCCAATTTCTTTAAATCCAAATCCTCGTCCAAATGTTCATCAATATATTTTGTAACGGCATTTAATCTCATCACATAATCATCTTCACGGTCTCTGTTTTTGCCCATATTCTTTGGTTATTCATTTACCATTTAAGGAAATTGCAGGCTATGGTTCGATTACGTTCACTAACCAAATTCCGCAACAACAATTACAATCACACTGCAAAGATAAGGCAAATAAAAAGAATAATCTTTTCCTATCTTGCTTTTATCATTTATCAATACAAAACACATCTCTTCATGGTTATGACAAAAATATAGATACAGTTAAGGAGCGCCATTTTCTATTCATGCGCTGTCGCAGGTAACATCGGTGTTACATACCTGTCAGAATACGGGGAGTTGTTGTATCTTTTTGCATTTTTTTCTGTCATATATTCTTCTTACATTTGTCGAAAATTCATAATTTATAGTTCATAATTATTTCAGTGATTTATCCGCAGAATTTTGAAGAAAAAACAGGCTTTGATAAAATTCGGGAAATGCTTGTTGCCCGTTGCCTGTCGACATTGGGAGCGGAAAAAGTCGGGGAAATGGCTTTTTCTTCCCAATACGAAATTATCCATAAGCAGTTGTATCAAACCTTGGAATTTGTGCAAATCATCCGTGAAGAGGACAATTTTCCTTCCGATCATTTTTTCGACGTGCGCGACTCTTTGAAAAAAATCCGCATAGAAGGGAGCTACCTGCTCGAAAGAGAACTGTTTGATATTCGCCGTTCTTTGGATACAATCAATGCGATTGTGCGATTTTTTAACTCCCCCACCCCCTCTCTTTATCCCTACCTACAGGAATTAACCCTCGATGTAGCCACTTTTCCAAAACATACCAAACAAATCGATGGAATACTCGACAAGTTCGGTGACATCAAGGATAATGCTTCCCCCGAATTAAGCAATATTCGTCGGCATTTGGCTCAATCCGTCAACAGTATTTCCAAAACCCTGCACCGTATTCTAAAGACGGCTCAATCGGAAGGCTTGGTAGAAAAAGATATAACTCCCACAATGCGGGATGGTCGCTTAGTCATACCCATATCTCCGGCTTTCAAACGAAAATTAAATGGTATCGTACACGATGAATCGGCTTCCGGTAAAACGGTTTTCATCGAACCGGCCGAAGTGGTGGAAGCAAACAATAAAATAAGGGAATTGGAGAGTGAAGAAAAACGGGAAATTGTCAGAATTTTGGCGGCTGTCACCGATCAAATCCGCCCTGAGATACCGGAAATACTACATTCCTACCAATTTCTTGCCAAAATTGATTTTATTCGTACCAAAGCATTGTTTGCAACAGGCATCAACGCCGTCCTTCCAAACATGGAAGACAAACAACAAATCGACTGGATTCGGGCTGTACATCCCCTACTCTATCTTTCTCATAAAAAACAGAATAAACCCGTTGTCCCTCTTGACATAGAATTCGGGATAGACAGAATTTTGATTGTATCCGGACCCAATGCCGGAGGAAAATCGGTATGCCTGAAAACCGTTGGTTTATTGCAATATATGCTTCAATGCGGACTGTTGATTCCTCTTGAAGAGCGCTCAAAAATCGGTATATTCAAAGATATTTTTCTCGACATCGGTGACGAACAATCCATAGAAAACGATCTGAGTTCATACAGTTCGCATTTGACCAATATGAAATTCATGATCAAAAACGCCAATCCCCAATCTCTGATTTTGATTGACGAGTTTGGCGGGGGAACCGAGCCGCAAATCGGTGGCGCTATTGCAGAAGCCCTGCTGCATCGCTTTAACGAAAAACAAAGTTTTGGAATCATCACTACCCACTATCAAAATCTGAAAACCTTTGCAGATAACCACGAAGGCGTTGTCAACGGCGCTATGTTGTACGACCGTCAGGCAATGCAACCCCTGTTTAAATTGTCGATCGGACAGCCCGGATCTTCATTTGCCATAGATATTGCCCGTAAAATCGGTTTGCCGGAAGATGTTATCACCGAAGCCTCTGAAAAAGTAGGCAAAGACTATATAGATATGGATAAATACCTTCAGGATATTCTTCGCGACAAGCGATATTGGGAATCCAAACGTCATAATATCCGTCAGCAAGAAAAACGCTTGGAAGAATTGAGCGATCGTTATCAATCGCATTTGGAAAAAATAGAAAGTCAACGCAAGGAAATCATCTCCCAAGCAAAAACCGACGCCGAACGCATGTTGTCCGATACCAATGCCGTTATTGAAAAAACCATTCGGGAAATCAAAGAAGCCCAAGCAGAAAAAGAAAAAACAAAAGAAGCCCGGAAAACCTTGGATAGCTTTAAGCAAACAATGAACAGTTTACAGAAAGGACAGAAGGCATCAGACAGAAAACATCAGACACAAAATTTCAGACACAAGATTTCAGACACTCCAATAATAATCGGTGACATTGTACGCATCAAGGGACAACGGACTACCGGCGAAGTGATGGAAATTAAAGGAAAAATAGCTGTTGTTGCTTTTGGGTCTTTAAAAACATCAACGAAATTGGAGCAATTGGAAAAGCTTAGTCATAACCAGTTAAAAAAAGAATCAACTCGTACATCAACAAAACATTCCAACAGCGTTGATGTACTGTCTGAAAAAAAACTGATATTCAAACCTGAAATAGATGTTCGGGGTATGCGGGGCGAAGAGGCATTGCAAGCCGCTATCTACTATATTGACGATGCTATTCAGTGTAATGCGGGGCGGGTACGTATCCTTCATGGCACCGGTAGCGGCGCATTACGGCAAATTATTCGTGATTATTTAAAGACTGTTGAAGGCATCAAAAGTTTTCACGACGAACATGTGCAATTCGGAGGAACAGGAATTACAGTAGTAGAATTAGACTGAATTAACTCCTGAAAATAAAAAAAAGAAAAATTTTTTGTTAAATATTCAATAAAATGATAAATTTTTGCTTACTTTGCAAAAAAATTTCATACAGGTAAAATATTCTTGAAAACAGATAAACAATGAGTAGAAAAAATCGGATGGAAAGTTTTGGCAAACGTAAAGGTTTTTTTAAAAGGAAATCTACATACTTTCTTATCGGCACAATTTTGGGAATAGGTATAGCCATTTCTCTGTATCAAACTTCCGTTTATTATTCGACTGATGAATCTTGTATGATATGCCATGTTCATCCGCATGCAGAAACCAGTTGGAGATTGTCCTCACACTACAACAACAGAAGTGGAACAAAAGTTAATTGTGTGACTTGCCATCTACCTCCAAAACACCATACATGGGATCATTACACAGCTAAAGTCAAATTTGGAGCAAGCAGCCTGTGGGCTTATCTGACCAAAGACAGCGCTGATTTCGACTGGGACAGACTATCGGAATTGGAAAATGCCATAAAATACATTCCGAACCAATCGTGTAAAGAATGTCATCACAATCTGTTCCCTGAGAAAATAAGCGATGATGCCATTACGGCCCACCTCTATTATGAAGAAAACGAAAAAAAATTAGACTTGCAATGTATCAGTTGCCACTTGAATGTCGGCCATTATAACCCCAATTATAAACATGAGAAATTAGCCGTATCTTCTTTTTTGGATAACAAGGTAGATACTGCTTTATTTTTCAAAACGGCTACGCCTGTCACCGAATTTGCGAATTTTACAGAACGTATCCCCGGCTCTGTAGTTTCTTTTGAAATGATAGCCATTCCCGGCGGTACGTTCCAAATGGGAAGTCCCGATAGCGAACCTTTCCGTCGATCGGATGAAGGCCCTGTGCATAAGGTAACCCTAAGTCCTTTCTTTATGTCTGAAGTTGAGGTTACCTGGGATATGTACTGGGAATTTTTCTCCAAAACAATGAGTGAAGGACGCACATCGCCTGCCAGTGTCTTTGAAAATAACAGCCGACCCGACGTAGATGCTATTTCCGGGCCTACACCTCCTTTCGGACTTCCTGACCAGGGATGGGGAGGCGGTAAACGACCGGCAATAACAATGACGCATTATGCAGCCGAAACTTTCTGCCTGTGGCTGTCGATGGTGACTCAAAAAAAATACCGCTTACCTACGGAAGCCGAATGGGAGTATGCAGCACGCGGAGGAACGGAAACCCCCTATTTTTTTGAAGGTAATCCGAAAGACTTTTCAAATATGGGCTTTTGGCGCAGATTCTCCAAAGCCTCCACAGAGGTAATTTCTTCCTATATTGTATATGAAAACAACAGTAAAAATCGTACACAGGAGCCGGACGGGGTTAAAGCCAATCCTTTCGGCTTAAAAAATATGATGGGAAATGTGTTGGAATATTGTGCCGACAAATACGATCCGGACGCTTACAAAAAAGTGGGTGAAAACAGTGTAAATCCATTGGTTACGGAAGGGGAGGAATACGTGGTCAGGGGAGGAAACTACGCTGCCGATGCTGCCGACGTACGATCTGCAACACGTGGATCTACAAAGCATGACGACTGGTTAAAAACCGATCCACAACAGCCCAAAAGCATTTGGTGGTATTCCGATATTCGTGGCATTGGCTTTAGGGTCGTGTGTGAAGCAGAAAATTAGAAACAAAAACATATAATAATTATTAAATAACAAGTTTTAAGTATTATGGAAAACAAAATCAACAGAAGGTCTTTTCTTAAAAATTCGGCGCTCGCAGGCGGCGCTTTAGGTACAATGAGTATGGGTGGTAATGCTATCTTAACATCCTGTAATGTTAATAACAGCAATACCGAAGCAAAATTAATTCCTTTAAGGGCTTCCGGAAGCTATTACATTCCTGAATTGCCCGAAAAAGCGAGCGATGGCAGAGAGTTAAAAGCTGGTATTATCGGTTGCGGCGGGCGTGGCTCCGGAGCCGGAGATAATTTCTTAGCTGCAGCAAATGGAGTAACAATAACAGCTATTGGAGACACATTCAAAGATAGAGTAGAGGATTATGCGAAATCTCTTGAACGTAGAAAGATTATTGTTCCGGAAGATAAACGTTTTGTAGGTTTGGATGCTTACAAACAAGTGATTGATAGTGATGTGGATGTAGTAATCATTGCTACCCCCCCCTATTTTCGTCCCATCCATTTCAAATATGCCATGGAAAAAGGAAAGCATGCATTTTTGGAAAAACCGCTTTTCGTTGACGCAAGCGGTTATCGTTCGATTGTGGCTACTGCTAAACAGGCTGCCGCAAAAAATTTGGCAGTAGTTACGGGAAACCAACGTCACCATGAAAGAAAATACGTAGAATCCTATAAAAAAATTATGGAGGGATACATCGGAGAAATAACCGGAGGTAATGTTTATTGGAATCAAGGGCAACTTTGGTACAAAAATCGTGAAAAAGGTTGGAGCGATGGCGAATGGATGATTCGCGACTGGGTGAACTGGAAATGGTTATCCGGCGATCATATTGTAGAACAACATGTGCACAATATTGACGTGTTCACATGGTTCTCCGGATTGAAACCAGTTAGTGCTGTTGGTTTTGGTGGACGACATAGACGTGTTACAGGCGATCAATTCGATTTTTTTGGTGTAGATTTTGTGATGGAAAACGGTATTCACCTGCATAGTATGTGCCGGCAAATTACCGGCTGTACTGACAATGTAAGCGAATTTATTCAAGGAACAAAGGGCTCATGGAGTTCCGACGGGGTTATCAGAGACTTGGCTGGTAACGAAATTTGGAAATATGATTATGAACAGGAAAAAGAACAATTCCAACAAAATAATCCATATACTCTGGAACATGTGAATTGGATAAATCACATCCGCAGTAATCAACCAATTGATATGGCTTCAGAATTTGCTATTTCCAATATGGCGGGAGTTATGGGACGAGATTCTGCTTACTCTGGACGTAAAGTCGAATGGGATAGAATTGCCGCAGCAGAACAAGATTTTACACCGGCAGATTTGAGTTTAACTGCAAAAATGGATATGAGTGGTTTCACAGTGCCAACTCCAGGAAGACCCTAACTTTAAGACAAAAATCATGGAGTTCAATCGTAGAAATTTTTTAAAAATAACGGCATCCGGTGCGGCTGTAGCTGCACTGGGTGGCGTTTCTTCTGTTTCATGTGCAGCACAAGCAAGCAAAAATGAACAAAAGAAAAGTGCTGTTGACTTGAAAATCTCTTTTCAAGAAGGAACTGCTCCTGGCGACAACCTAAATGCCAAATTCGATTATATGGAAAATTTGGGTATTGTAGGCTTTGAACCCGGAGGTAGAGGTTTGGCCGGACGAGTTGCAGAATTTAAAGAGGCGCTCAAAGGGCGAAACATTAAGGTAAGCGCCATTTGTGCCGGATTTGATGGTTTCATCCTTTCCACAGAGCAAGAGATTCGCAATAAGTTTGACAGCACGATGCGTGAAATCATTGCCGCCGCCGGCGAATTGGGGTCAACTGGCGTAATTATGGTACCGGCTTTCAATGGACAGAAACCGGCCATGCCGCATACCCAGGAAACCCGCGATTATCTCTGCGAGCAATTAGCGGCTTTGGGCAGCTATGCTGTAGAAATGGGAACAACCGTCATCTTGGAACCGTTAAACCGTAAAGAAGCATTTTACCTGCGCCAAGTGGGTGATGCCGCTTCTATTTGCAAGGATATTAATCATCCGGGCGTTCGTCTAATGGGCGATTTTTGGCACATGACCTGGGAAGAAGCTTCCGATTATGGCGCATTCACTTCTGCCGGAAACTATCTGCAACACGTACATGTTGCCAGTCGCAAACGGCGAAGTATGCCAGGCGAAGATGGCGATGCCGATAATTACATCGAAGGTTTCAAAGCCTTGAAATTGATTAATTATCCGTACTATGTCAGCTTTGAATGCGGATGCCAGGGTGACCGCAACGAAGTTGTTCCTGCTGCCGTTAAACTGCTGCGTGAACAATGGGAGGCTGCTATTTTGTGACAGGTAACGAGTGACGAGTGATGGGTGATGAAGCAATTGTTGATACAAAAAATTAACCTGAATAATCCGAATGCAAGAGGGTTATCGCTATTGCTTGATAAGGCTTGCATGCCTTCCCATCGGATTGATACGGTCAATTGGGAAACCTATCCATATTGTCCAAAAGTTGCGTTCCGAATTGCACATAACAATGAAGCTATTCTCCTGAACTACCAGGTGAATGAGTCGGATATAAAAGCAATTTGTGACCAGGACAATGGAAGAATATGGGAAGACTCCTGTGTTGAATTTTTCGTTTCATTCGGCGAACACCTGTATTACAATATCGAATGTAACTGTATCGGTAAAATATTGATAGGTGAAAGTATAGATAATGGAAAAGATCGAATGCGGCTACCTGAAAATTTACTCGAAAAGGTCGATCGCTGGTCAAGTTTGGGTAATTCGCCGGTAGAAAATCTTTCCGGTGATTGGGAAGTTTCGTTGGTTATTCCCATTGAAATTTTTTACCCACACATAACTGGTACATTCGGAAATGTAAAAGCAAAGGGGAATTTTTATAAATGCGGCGATCTTTTGCAGACGCCGCATTTTTTATCGTGGAATCCTATTCAAAACGAAAAACCCAATTTTCACCTTCCTGAGTTTTTCGGAGAATTATTGTTTGAATAAAACATTAAATCTATATACAACTTTATGAAAACACAATATTATTTCGTCCTTAGCCTGGCGATGGTTCTTGGTATTACATCCTGTAGTATCAAGAAAAAAAGAGATATCGAAAATTTTGAAGCCTTGAGCAAAGAATTTCCGGAACCGGATAAAGCGTACAAAGCAGCTCCGTTTTATGTCTGGAACTACACTGTCACTCATGAGCAGATTGACCGTACTATGACCGACCTGAATGACAAAGGATTTGGTGGTGTGTTTGTCCACCCGCGGTCGGGATTGGTCACTGAGTACCTCTCAGATGAATGGTATGAATTGTTTCGCTACACGCTTGATAAGGGAAAGGAACTCGATATGAATACCTGGATATATGATGAAAATTCCTATCCAAGCGGATTTGCCGGTGGCCACGTGCCGGCACAAATGCCGGAAAGCTACAATCAAGGGCAAGGACTGCGTTTGAGAAAATACGAAGTCTTCCCCGATTCAACTTCTCAATATTTCATCTGTCTAAAAGAAGAAGACGGGAAATTTATCGATATCACCACCCAAATAGATGATGAAGCCGGAAAAAAAGGCAATTATTATTTATTTACTAAAACGTACGAACGCAAATCGCCCTGGTATGGCGGATATTCTTATGTCGACTTACTTTATCCCGGTGTCACACAAAAATTTATTGACATTACGATGACCGGTTACGAACAAATAGCCGGAGATGAATTCGGTAAGTCATTGCCCGGGTGGTTTACTGACGAACCTAACATTCAAACAACCGGAGGGATTCGTTGGACACCCGACCTGTTTGATGTTTTCCAAAAAAAATGGGGTTACGACTTGAAAACAACGCTTCCATCATTGTTTGAGGAAACAGGCAACTGGAAACAGGTACGCCACAACTATACGCAAACCCTGCTTCAATTGTTTGTCGACCGTTGGGCAAAACCCTGCTTCAATTATTGTGAAGCTAAAAACCTGAAATTTACCGGCCACTATTGGGAACATGGTTGGCCCGATATGGGCCATGGCGGCGATAACATGGCTATGTATGCCTGGCATCAAATGCCGGCTATCGATATGCTATTCAATCAATTTAATGAAGAGTCGCCTCAAGCTCAATTCGGAAACATACGTGCAGTTAAAGAACTCAGCAGCGTTGCCAACCAGATGGGATACAATCGTACACTCAGCGAGACATACGGAGGTGGAGGCTGGGAGGTAACTTTCCGCGATTTCAAACGGTTGGGCGATTGGGAATATGCACTGGGGGTTAACTTTATGAACCAACACCTTATGCACATGAGTATATCCGGCGCACGCAAATATGACTACCCTCCCGTATTTTCAGACCATTCGCCCTGGTGGCCCTATTACAAAACGCTTAATCTGCATTATGCACGCCTCTCAATGGCTCTATCAGCCGGAGAACAAATAAACGATATCCTTATTCTTGAACCTACGACTTCAATCTGGTTGTACTACTCGTATAATGGAAGTAACAATAAGCTGTGGGACATCGGCAATACTTTCCAAAGTTTTGTCACTGCACTCGAAAAAGCACAAGTAGAATACGACCTCGGATCGGAAAATATTATCAAGGACCAGGGACATGTGAATAAAAATAAATTTGTGGTAAATAAACGCTCGTATTCCATAGTGGTACTTCCACCATTAATGGAAAACTTAGATACTCCAACCTGGAAATTATTGAAAAAATTTATCGATAATGGAGGTACTTTGTTGGCATTTTCCGAGCCAACTTATTTAGATGGCAAACCTGATCCTGAATTGGATAAATATTTTTCGGGAAAATCCAATGTAAAAAAGATTACGGGTTTGACTGCCGATGTTATCCGTGAGCATTTTTCTTCCGGAGATATTACTTTCATGGAAATGCAAGGCGGCAATCTTTTCCACCACCGCCGGACAATGACCGATGGTCAGGTATTGTTTCTGGCTAATTCGAGTCTCGATGAACCGGCAAAAGGACGGATTTCTATCAAAGGAAAGGATGCTGTTGAACTGAATACACTCACAGGCAAAATTTTTGATTATCCCGAAACGGTCGATGGTAAGCGGTCAAGTGTTAATTTTGACCTCCCTCCTGCCGGTAGTCTTTTATTATATATTTTCAACGAGAAACAAAAAGGATTCGAACTGCCTGCGCCGGCAATGCAATTTACCGGAATAAAGGCATCTTCACCGATCAACGTAAACCCTGATAGCAAGAATGTTCTTACCATCGATTTTTGCGATTTGCAATTGGGTAATGAAATTTTCCGCGACCTGCATGTGTTCGATGCAGCCGATAAAGTTTTTAAACATCACGGCTTCAGAGATGGTAATCCCTGGAATACCTCCGTACAGTTTAAAGACAATATTATAAGTAGGGATACTTTCCAAACCGGTGGTTTCAAAGCAATCTATCACTTCACAGTTACAGGCGATTTTAATATGAGTGATATGCAGATAGCAGTCGAACGTCCTTATCTATACAAAGTTACTTTAAATGGAAAAGAGATTAAATCCGAGCCCGACAAATGGTTTCTCGACCGTGATATAGGCATATTTGCTATTGACGCCGTTGTAAAAAGAGGCAGTAATGAACTCGCTCTCGAACTGTCGCCAATGAAAACACTTGCCGAGATAGAACCGGTATTCATATTGGGAAACTTCTCCGTACTGCCTGCTAACAAAGGATTTTCCATCAATCCTCCAATAAAATCATTAAGCACTGGTAGTTGGAAAGAGCAAGGCCTGCCATTCTATCCGGGAGCTGTCTCTTATACCAAAATGTTTGAAGTGCCTAATCCTTCGAGGGAATACCGTGTAAGATTAGAAAACTGGACAGGAACTGTAGCTGTAGTAGCTGTAAACGGACAACATGCCGGCATCACAGGTTTTGAACCCTATACTGTTGATGTATCGAAATTCATGATACAAGGGAGCAATATTGTGGAAGTGAAAATAGTAGGCAGTAATAAAAACCTGCTCGGTCCTTTCCATAACAATCCCAATCCCGGTTTAGTCTCGCCGTGGCATTTCAGAAATGTGAAAACTTTTCCGGCCGGAAATGAATATCAACAAATTGATTATGGTTTAATGGGTGATTTCAAATTAGAGGAAGGAATATAGGAATGTAAAGAATATAAATGATGAAAACTGTAAAAATAATCTTTGTAATAATTTATTTATTACAGATATTAAACTTGAGCATAGCTCAACAAAGAAATACCACTATTAACCCATTCCCCGAATCACCCGATGTAGTTTCCGTAAGAGATTTTGGGGCAAAAGGAGATGGAGTTACTGATGAAACCGAAGCATTCCAAAAAGCCTTAGATCATTTCGGTACCAAAGGAGGAACGGTTTATGCGCCAAGGGGAACGTATTTGTTTAAGGGTAGCTTGACCGTCCCTCAGGCAGTTACTCTGAGAGGTTCATTCGAATCGGTACCTGCACACAACGGTATACGTGATAAGGGATTACCAATACCGGGTGATGACGGCACAACTTTTTTGATAACAGGCGGGAGGGGAAACGAAAAGGATACTCCCTTCATAACACTTAACACTAACAGCACCTTACGCGGCGTTGTAATGTATTGGCCAACACAAGACCCGGAAAAAGTCCCTGAAGCTTTCCCTTGGGCTGTTGCCATGAGAGGTAAAAATCCTGCTTTGCTGGATGTGGAAATGCTTAATCCATATAATGCTATAGACGCTTCAAAAAATGAACGCGCACTTATCCGTAATATCAGTGGACAACCTTTAAGAAGAGGTATTTTTATAGATGGGATTTATGATATAGGCCGAATTGAAAATGTACATTGGAATCCCTGGTGGAGTATGAAACCGGCTTTATTCAACTGGCAAAAAGAAAACGGTGAAGCATTTATTTTTGAACGTACCGACTGGCATTATGTATTGAATACTTTTTGCTTCGGATACAGAACAGGTTATAAGTTTGGATCAAGTTCCGGAAGTACAGGCGCTTGCAACGGAAACTTTCTCGGTATTGGAGCCGATGACTGTCATAACGCCATTTTAGTCGAACAAAGCGCTCCTTACGGACTACTTATCACCAATGGTGAATTTGTAGCTATGAGAAGCGAAGATCCAACCATGGTTGTTGTGAAGGAAACCAACCAGGGAAGTGTTCGTTTTGTAAATTGTGCCTTTTGGGGACCTTGTAACCAAAATGCAGTAATTGACGGTCAAGGAATCGTTGGATTTTCCGATTGTATTTTCGTTCAATGGGATAGAAATAAGGAAAACAGGGCTTCAATACAAGCCTATGGAGGCACTGTACTCGTTCGCGGATGCGACTTCGAGACAGTAGCTCCTCAAGTTTCTATCGGAGAGAACGTCTCCAGAGCAATTGTTTCTGAAAATACAGTGCGTGGAAAGGTGATGATTGATAATAAAGGAAAGAATACATTTATTCAAGGAAATCTCGGAACGGAATAATTATATAAGATATTTAGCACAAATTATTCTCTTCAAAATTTGCATATAACAAAAACACTTTTTATCTTTGCAGCGAATTATTAAATAAAAAATAAGTAAATCTGTGAATTTTACATCTTCCATTTTGTTACTCGCTATTATCGGTATTCTCTTGC
>Ga0082212_10004784_pt1 | contig 18686 bp, 17 predicted proteins | sample TergutNt197P3_FD_71548 | JGI IMG/M metagenome (GOLD analysis project Ga0082212, IMG submission 71548) | Neocapritermes taracua P3 segment gut microbial communities from Petit-Saut dam, French Guiana - Nt197 P3 | ecosystem: Host-associated > Arthropoda: Insects > Digestive system > Gut ...
AGTGCCGGGTGTTGCTGTATAAGGGCAAAGCGCTGGATATTGATATCCCCGTCACGCTGGTTCTAGAGGTGGCGAATACGGAACCCGGCGCCAAGGGAGATACCGTCAGCAACGTCACCAAAGCGGCCACCCTGGAAACCGGGCTGGTGATCCAAGTGCCGCTCTTCGTCAATATCGGCGACCGGGTGAAGGTGGACACCCGTAGCAAGGAATACCTCGGCCGCGAATAAACAGGACTGTACGACGTGGAAAACCGAAGAATCGCCCACGAACTGGGCGGTCTTTTCCTTATATTTTTGGGGCTTTTTGTCCTCTTAAGCCTTGTGACCTTTGATCCCGGCGATCCCAGCCTGAATCATGTGGTGAGCGGCAAAGGCGCCATCCAAAACAGGGCCGGCATATTCGGCGCGTACCTTGCCGGCTTTCTCCACGATCTGTTCGGTATAGGCGCCTATATCTGGCCACTCGTTTTTCTGGTCATGGGCGGGTCCATGCTTTCCGCGCGTTTTGATCTTCCCTGGTGGCGCTGGTGCGGCGCCTTTCTGCTCTCCATCTGCCTGTTGGCGGCCGGTGCGGCCTTTTCACTGCGGATCGGCGATATGGCCGGCGGAGGCATTGCCGGACGGGGACTGTTTGAGAACTCCCGGCGTTTTCTCAGTCCGGGCGGTTCCAGCCTGTTCTGGTTCTTTATCTTGCTGACCGGCATCCAGCTTGCCTTCGGCATTTCCTGGCTTGCTCTTGTCAAGCGCACGTGGAGCCGGCCGGATTCCGCCGTGCCGCCGCATGCCGCCCCTGCAAAAAGCGACAGCAACGCCGTTGCCGCCAAAGCCGCAAGCAGCGGGGCATGGCGCGTTGTCAAAGATCTTTTGCGTCGAAAGTTCCCTCCGGCTTCGCCGTCTTCTGTACCCCTCCCCCCCCTGTATACGGAAAACGACACCGACGCCCCCGATTCGGACAAGGCCGGCACAGCCGTGGACGATGATCTGTTCACCCCGCACAGCAGCCCGCCGCCTGCCCTTGAAGAGGAAGCTGCGGAAGCCGCGCCGCCGAACATTTACGAGGAAGTACGCCTTGTGGAGAATGATCCGGAGACGGAGGAAGCACGAAAAACACCAGGGGCGAGACAGGCTGAACCTGCGGATGGGGAGGCATTGCCGGCGCTTCAGCTTCTCCATGCTCCCGAAGCTGCGGAAGGACGCCCCAGCGCGGAATTGCTGGCCGCGCGCGGTAAGGCGGTCATCAACTGTCTCAAGGATTTTGATATTGACGGCGAACTGACGCGCATCACGCCCGGCCCTGTGGTGACCATGTTTGAAGTGCGGCCCGCGCCGGGCATCAAGGTCAGCCGCATCGCCAACCTGAGCGATGACCTGGCGATGAGCCTCAAAGCGCTCTCCGTGCGCATTGAAGCGCCCATTCCCGGATCGGACACGGTCGGCATTGAAATTCCCAATGAACTCCGGGAGACGGTCAACTTTCGCGAACTGCTCGCTTCAGACGCTTTTGCGCAGGACCTCCAACTGCCCATGGCCCTGGGCAAGGATGCGGCCGGACGCCCGGTGGTCGCGGATCTTGCCCGCATGCCGCACCTGCTTGTGGCTGGGGCCACCGGTGCGGGCAAAAGCGTCTGCCTCAACTCTATCCTCCTGAGTTTTTTGTATAAACTTCACCCTGAACACTTGCAACTGCTGCTGGTGGATCCCAAGCGCATTGAATTTGCCGTATACGCGGACCTGCCGCATCTCGTGCATCCGGTGGTTACGGAAATGCCGCAGGCCAAAACCGCCCTGGACTGGGCGGTACACGAAATGGACAGGCGTTATCAAAGCATGGCCCTGCTCGGCGTGCGCAATGTCATCGGCTACAACCAGAAACTCCACGCATACGGACAGGAACGCCCGGCAGAGCTTCACAAGCTGGAGCCGCTGCCCTATCTTGTCATCATTATTGACGAACTTGCCGATCTCATGCTTACCGCGGCGCGCGAAGTGGAAACCAGCATCGTGCGGCTGGCCCAGCTCGCCAGGGCGGCGGGCATCCATATGATCCTCGCCACCCAACGGCCAAGCGTGGATGTCGTCACCGGGCTCATCAAGGCGAATTTTCCCTGCCGCATCTCCTTCCATGTCCCCTCCAGGCACGATTCGCGCACCATTCTCGACGATGTGGGAGCGGAACATCTGCTCGGCAGGGGAGACATGCTGTTCAAGCCCAGCGGCGGCAAACTGCAGCGCCTGCATGGCGCTTATGTCAGCGATGAGGAAGTCCTGGCCGTGGTCACGCACTGGAAGCGCCACCTGCTGCCCGCCTACAAGGTGGATTTCAGCGAGTGGGCCAGCCAGGCCGCGGAAAACGCGCTCGAAGGGAGCGGCAACGACGCTTCGAGCGACCCCCTGTATCCCGAAGTGCGCAGTTTTGTGCAGGATCACCAGGGGGAAGTCTCCATTTCACTGTTGCAACGCCGTTTCAGCATTGGTTTCAACCGTGCGGCCCGCATCGTGGAACAACTGAAGCGTGACGGCATTATCCTGCCCAAGAAAGACAGCGGTAAGCCGCGCTAAAACACAAGGCCTTTCCATGTTCTGTATTACACGCATACTGTGTGTCCTTTTCCTCATCTTACTGCCCCAGGCCGCGCGTGCGGCCGACAAAGCCCGGCTCAACGCCATGATCAAGGAGGTGCAACGCGTATATGGGGCCATGGAAGCCTTCCAGGCCGACTTCACGCAAAAACTCACCCACCGGGAAAGCGACAGCTTTGAGATGCGCGACGGCACGCTGCTGTTCAAAAAACCCCTTTTCGTGCGCTGGGAGACGGCAAAACCCCATGCGGAACTGCTCGTAATCAACAGCAGGGAAATCTGGAATTACCTGCCGGATGAACAGATCGCGTATCGCTATCCGCCTGAATTTGCGGAAAATTCGCACACGCTCATCCGTGTCGTCACCGGCCAGGCCCGCCTGGACCAGGACTTTTCCGTGGAAGAAGAAGGCAAGGAAGACGGTCTGCTGCGCCTGCGGCTGTATCCCCTGGAGCCGACCCAGCAGATGGTGGAGGCGGGCATATGGGTCGATCCGGCGGCATATCTCATTAAAAGAGCCGTTATTCTGGATTTTTTCGGCAACAGCAACGAAATGCGTTTTAGCAGGCTCATCGCCAAGCCGAAATTTGACGCAAAAAGTTTTGATTTCACGCCGCCCAAGGGCGTGGCAGTGGAAGATCGCGGCAAGGAAGGAAGCGGGCGGGGAGTCAAATAAGGCTCCGCAGCGATGCGAGTTCCGCATCACGCAAGGCCCGCACGCCTCCGGACGGCAGATCGCCCAAAAGGATTGCGCCGTGCGCCACGCGGGCCAAACGCAACACCGTCAGATCCAGATCCCGGCACATGCGCCGGATTTGCCTGTTCACACCCTGGATCAAGGTCATTTCAATCAAGGCGCCGTGGGCTGGAAAATACGGCAGTCTGGCGGAAGAGGGGAGAAGGCGCGCCTTCACCGGCGCAAGCTGTTCGCCTTCGGCAAGCCGCATGCCCGCGCGCATGGCCTGAAGGACGCCTTCGCCAGGATCTTCGCGCACGAGCAGGTGGTACACCTTCGGCGTCCGATGGCTTGGATGCAGGATGCGCTGGGCCAGTTCTCCGTCATCGGTCAGCAATACAAGACCCTCGGAAAAATAATCCAGCCTGCCCACAGGAAAGAGACGCAGCCTTTTCCAGGCTTCCGGCAGAATGTCCAGCACAGTCAGCCGGCCTTCGGGGTCATGCGCGGTGCTGACCACCTGCACGGGCTTGTTCAGCAGCAACCAGGTGCGCGCCTGAGGAGCACACACGGCTTTTCCGCGTACGCTGATCGCATCCGTCGCAAGCACGCGCAGGCCGAGTTCACGCGTCACGATGCCGTTTACGGCCACAAGTCCGTTGCGGATAAGTTCATCGGCCTTGCGGCGCGAACACACTCCGGCGTCGGCCAGGGCCTTGTTCAGGCGAAGAGATTTTTGCGACATAGTTTAAAAGAGTAGCAGTCTGCATCACCAGGAGCAAGGAGAAGGGTAATAGTGTAGATTCATTGTAGTATTCATTGTAGGCCGTATTTTAAAAGTTAACATAATTTACATTATGGGACATTATACACGCACGCCGGACAGCTTGCCTTGCCTGCCGGGGGATCGTATATTTTTAGAAAAGGAGTTTACGCATGGGCTTTGCCAGCGCTTCCTGCGCCTTTACCCGCTACCGCGTTCTCGAACAAGCCCCGTCGTCCTTGATGGCGCAGGTTCCCGAGCTTCTGAAACGTTATGCATTTCAGGATATTGACGCCCTTCCCGGCGAAGAACGATCCTTCGGCTGGACATCCTTTGACGACATGCTGGACATCGAATGGGCCACAGCGCCTCCAGAAAAAGGCGCGTATTTTTTCTTCGCTCTCCGCCTTGAAACCCGGCGCGTGCCCCCGGCTGTGCATACAAAGCACCTCGCCCTGGCCCTGCGTGAAGAAAAACAGCGCATTGCCGGACAGGGCAAGCAATTCGTCAGCCGCGAGCGCAGAAATGAACTCAAAGAACAGGTCAAGCTGCGCCTCATGCGGCATTTTCTCCCTGTACCGGCCACCTTTGACGTTATCTGGGCCACGGATGCACAGCTTGTCTACTTTGCCTCCACGCAAAGAAAGATCCTTGATATGTTTGAAGAATGCTTTGTGAAGAGCTTTGAGCTTCCCCTGGAACAACTCAGTCCGTACGGGCTTGCCGCTGTAAGCCTGAGCGAGCAGGAACTGAACCGTCTTGACACCCTGGAACCCACAAGTTTCACCTGATCGGAGCGCGCATGTCCCCCCCCATCTCGTCCAGCCACAGCACGGATATGATTCTCGGCCAGGAATTCCTTACCTGGCTTTGGTATAGGAGCGATGCGCAGCCCCATGCCTTTCGCGATGCCGCTGACGCGCCCTTTCAACTCTTTATGGAGCATCGCGTGGTTGTCCAGGGCGGTGAAGGCGACACGCTGGAAACCGCCTCGGTATCCGGCGCGCTTTCGCCGCTGCGCGAAGCCCGCTTCGGCCTTGCCACGGGCAAAAAGGTCACCAGGGCAAGCCTGCGCTTTGAGCAGGACGGCTTGTCCTGGCAGCTTTCGCTCAAGGCCGAGGATTTTGCCGTCAGCGGGCTGAAAGGGCCAAAAGTTGATCGGGGCGAGGATGACGATCCGGACGCTCCGCTTCTCGAACGCCTGTACCTTATGGAGCGTTGCCTGGCGCTGCTCGATTGCCTCTATGCCGTCTTCCTGCGCCTGCGCCTTGGGCCGCAATGGTTGGATGAGGCGCGCCGGGTCCATGCATGGATGACCGAACAAGCTGCCTGATGCCGCGATGAAGCGCCTTTTCCCCATGAAGCCTTTTTTGGCGCGCGTGCTCAAAAAACTTGCCTGGATGGCATGCGTGCTCTGGGGAATCACGATCATCAGCTTTACCGTCATCCACCTGGCGCCCGGTTCGCCCACGGATCTGGAAACCACGCTCAATCCGATGGTCGGCGAGGCCACGCGCAAGCAGCTTGAAGCCCTGTATGGCCTGGATAAGCCTCTTCACGAGCAGTATTTCGACTGGCTCGGCCGCATGGTGCGCCTGGACTTCGGCAATTCCATGTCCTCGGACGCCCGTCCCGTGCTGGACAAGATTCTTGAACGCCTGCCGCTTACTGTGGGCATGAATCTGGCCTCGCTCGCGCTGACGCTGCTCATCGCCGTTCCCGTGGGCGTGCTGTCCGCCTGGAAGCAGGATTCGTTCTTCGACAAAACAGTCACCCTGCTCGTGTTCCTCGGCTTCGCCATGCCCTCCTTTTGGCTGGCTCTCCTGCTCATGATGTATTTCGGCATTGAGCACCAATGGCTGCCGCTTTCGGGACTGACCTCCCTGGACTACCAGCAGTTCAGCACCCTGGAAAAGATCCGGGATCTGGCCCGGCATCTGATCATGCCGCTGACGGTGTACACCGTGGGCAGCATTGCGGGCATGTCGCGCTTCATGCGCGCCTCCATGCTGGAAGTGCTGCGCCAGGACTATGTGCTGACCGCGATGGCCAAGGGGCTGCCCACGCGGCTCGTCATCTTCCGCCACGCCATGCGCAATGCCCTGCTCCCGCTCATCACCCTGCTTGGTCTTTCCGTGCCGGGGCTTATCGGCGGCAGCGTCATCATTGAATCCATCTTTGCGCTGCCGGGCCTGGGACAGCTTTTCTACGCCGCGGTCATGGCCCGTGATTATACCCTGATCATGGGCAATCTCGTGCTGGGCGCTGTGCTCACCCTGCTCGGCAACCTGCTTGCGGATTTCTGCTATGGCCTTGCGGATCCTCGCATACGCCGGGGGGATGCATGATATTCTTCAAGCAACACTTTATGTTTGTGCTCGGGCTCGGCATTGTGCTGGGCATGTCGCTCATCGCGCTCCTCGCTCCCTGGCTGGCGCCGCATGATCCGACGCGCCTGCACCTGGATGCCCTGCTTATGCCGCCCTGCCTGGATTTTCCGCTCGGAACCGACGCCTTGGGCCGTGATGTGCTTTCCCGTCTGCTGCATGGAGCCAGGGTGTCGCTGTGGGTCGGCTTTGTGGCTGTGGGCATAGCGCTGTGCATCGGCGTCAGCCTTGGCCTTGTCGCCGGTTTTTGCGGCGGATTGCTTGACGAGCTTGTCATGCGCGCTGTGGATGTCATGCTCTGCTTTCCTTCCTTCTTCCTCATCCTTGCGGTCATCGCCTTTTTGGAACCCAGCCTGGGCAATATCATGATTGTTATCGGCCTGACTTCGTGGATGGGCGTAGCCCGTCTTGTGCGCGCCGAGAGTCTGAGTCTGCGCAACAGGGAGTTTGTTGACGCCGCGCGTCTGGCAGGCGCGCGCGCTCCGCGCCTCCTGCTGCGCCATATCCTGCCCAACGCGCTCGCGCCTGTCCTGGTTTCCGCCACCCTGGGCATCGCCGGGGCCATCCTCATCGAGTCCGCCCTGAGCTTTCTCGGCCTTGGCGTGCAGCCGCCCGATCCCAGTTGGGGCAACATGTTGCTGGAAGGAAAGGATGTGCTGGAAATCGCCCCCTGGATGTCCATGTATCCCGGTCTGGCCATCCTGGTCACCGTGCTCGGGTACAACCTGCTGGGCGAAACCCTGCGCGATATGCTGGATCCGCGCCTGAAGCGATGAACATTGTCTGTGTCTCAAGCGGCATGGCCCACCCCCTGCGGGAAGCCGGGCACAGCGTTCTGGCCCTGCATCCCGAACCCGGCCTGCATTCCCTGCGGGAACTGCTCGAAGCGCATGCCTGTGTTCCCGACCTGATCTTCCAGGCCGAGACCCTCGGACCGCGCGTCCTGTTCACCGACCTCCCCGCCCTGCCCTGCCCCAAGCTTTTCTGGAGCGTGGACAGCCATCTGAATATGTTCTGGCACCGGCATTACGGCCGCCTGTTCGACTGCGTGCTCAGTCCCCACCTCGCCCTGCACGCCGCCCAGCCGGAGGACTGGCGGCTTCCCAGGCTTGCGCGCCTGGCCAAGGAAGGAACGTCCCGCCCTTTTCAAGGGCATTCCCGGCGCACGCATCTCCTCGCCTTTGTCGGGCGGCTCTCCGGGGATCGCGGCCCGCGCGGAAACATGCTGCGCATGCTGGCTTCACGCGGCCTTGAGCCCAGGGACGGGCTTTCGCGGGAGGCCATGCTGGAACTCTATGACAATGCGCGCCTCCTGCCCAATGAATCGCTCTGCGCGGAGGTCAATTTTCGGCTTCTGGAAGGCGCTTCCTGCGGCTGCTGCCTGTTGACGCCCGATGTAGGCGACGATCAGGACGCGCTGCTCGAACCTGGGAAAGAATGCTGTATCTATACGGACGGACTGGAACTCGTGGAGCTGATCGATCAGCTCGCCGACAGGCCCGCGCAGGCGGAAGCCATAGGACGCGCCGCATGGCGGCGGATACAGGCGGAGCATCTGCCCGAACACAGGGCTGCGGCCATTCTGCGCGAACAGGCTTCCGGCCATGCGGCGCAGGGAGACCAGGCCGCCCTGCACCTGCTCATGAGTATCGTCCAACTGACGCGATCCGGCATCTTTACGGAAGATGCCGGCATCACGGACGCGCGCCTGCGCGCTTTTGCCCATCCGTTGAGCTTTGCCGCCAGGGTGCAGCTTGCATCGGAAACAGGCCGGACTGAGCCGTGCGCCCGGCTGATCCGGGAAAGCCTCCTCTCCGGCTTCGGCGCCGGCATGCTTGAGGTGGACGGCACGTGCTCCTTTGCGGCAATTCGGACGCATGATCTGGGCCTTGCCAAACAATTCTGGTATCGCTACCATCACGAAAGCGAACGGCGACAGGTGCAAAAACCCGAAAGCCTGTATCAGCTCTGTCTGCTTTGGGCCAGGGAATACCTGCGCCGGGGGCGCGTGATCCAGCCGGGGCTGCCCTTCAAAGACGGCACCTGCCCGGAAAGCGCCCTGGAAGCGCTCATGCTTGCCGGAGCTTTCGCCGGGGACGACAGGGAGTGGCGGCGCGTGCTCGCGGGCTTGGAACAGGCGCCGCGCGTCTATCCCCAATTGTATGCCGATGCCGCGCTGGACCTCGGCCGTTGCGCGCCACAAGACTGGCGTGCGGATCTGCGCGCCGCGCTGGCCCTCTTCCGGATCTGCGACATGGCGGAGGGCGAACGCATGCTGATCCGCGCCTGGAATACGGCAGCCGCAAGCGGCCAGGAACAGGCCTTTTTGGCCAGGGCGCGCACGCGCCCGGCCGTGATGCGCGTGCTTGAAGCCGCCCTGTAATACATGGGTACATATGCTGGAATACCTTCGTATACGCGATCTGGCGCTCATTCAGGACATGGAGCTCGAATTCCGCGACGGCATGAACGTGCTGACCGGGGAAACCGGGGCCGGAAAGAGCTTTATCATCAAGGCGCTGGGTTTTCTCATGGGAGATCGCCTGGGCCAGGACATGGTGCGCCCAGGCGCCGAGCGCGCCATGGTGGAAGCCGTATTCAGCCTGCGTGACGAGGAATTCGTCCTGCGCCGGGAACTTGCGGCGGAGAGCGGCCGCAGCCGTTTTTATATGAACGACGCGCTCTGCTCACAGGAAACCGCGCGCGAGTTGCGCGGCAGACTGGTATTGCATACCACCCAGCACGGGCAGCAAAAACTTTTGCAACCAGGCTTTCAGGCCGCCCTGATTGATGCCGCGCTGGATTCCCCCGCGCTCTTGCACGAGCGGGATACCCTCCTGAAAGCATGGCGGGAAAACGAGGCGGAAGGCGAGCGCCTGCGCGTCCGGCAACAGGATCTCGCGGCCCGCCGCGAACTCCTGGAAATGCAACAGCGCGAAATCGACCTGATCTCCCCACGGCCCGGAGAAGAGGAAGAGCTTGAGGCCAAACGCGCGCAGGCCAGGGCGCAGGCCGGGCTGGCCGCTGAGTATGAAAACGCGCTCAAGCTCCTGTATGGCGAAGAAGACCTTGCGTCCGTCCTGCGCCGCCTGGAGCGCGCTTTGGAGCGCCTGGCCGCGCAAGATGATTTTTTTGCCGAAGCCCTGGATGCCGCGGCGAAACTGCTGGCACAGCTACCGGAGCTTGAACGCCGCCTGCGACGGTCGCCAGCCGCCCTTTCGCCCAGGGAAACAGACGCCCTGGAAGCCCGCCTGTACGCCCTGGCCCAACTCAAGCGCAAGCTGCGCCGGTCGTTGGATGACATCATTTCGCTCCGGGGAGAGATTGAAGAGAACCTTTCCTTTCTGGATGTCTGCGCTCTCGAAATCAAGGGCATTGAGGCACGGGACAGGGAGTTGCGGCACGCCCTGGCCGCGCTGCTGCACAAGCTCGTGCCCGCGCGCCGCGCGGCTGCCGAACGCTTTGCCCGCCGCCTGGAACAGGAGCTTGTCGGGCTGGGCTTTGCCGCCGAATTGCGGCTGGAAGTGGATTTCAGCCCGGTAGAACTGACGCGCGCCGACCAGGCTGCGCCCGCCTGCGTGGACGAACGCGCCCGCCTGCTCTGGGCGCCCAACCCGGGGCAGGCGCCGCAGCCTCTGGACCGCATAGCCTCCGGCGGGGAGCTTTCCCGGTTTTTGCTGGCGCTTGTCGGCATACAGGCGGAGGAAGAACAGGCAAGCCTCATCTTTGACGAAGTTGATGCGGGTATCGGCGGACTCACGCTGACGCGCCTTGCGGATCGCCTCGATGCGCTGGCATCCAGGCGCCAGGTGCTGCTGATCACCCATTGGCCGCAACTCGCGGCCAGGGCGCACCGCCATTTTTATGTCAGCAAGGAAGTCCGGCGCAACGAAACCTTCACCCTCTGCACGCAACTAACCCCCGAAGCGGTCAAAAAAGAACTGGGACGTATGGGCGGCGGCGGCGAGCAGGCGGAGGATTTCGCGAACAGCCTGCTGGCGCGGCGGCCCCCTGTTGCGTGAAACGCTTACTGGCAGCGCATCATGACAAACGCGTTTATCGGCCTGGGCTCCAACATGGACAATCCGCTACGGCGGCTCGCAGCGGCGCGTGACGCCCTGGCAGCCCTGCCGGACGCGCATTTTTTGGCGGCCTCGCCTGTCTACACAAGCGAACCGCAAGGCGAAAGGGATCAGCCCTGGTTTCACAATCAAGTAGTGCATCTGGCCTGCGGGACGTCCTGGTCCGCCCCGGCCCTGCTCGACGCCCTGCTGGCCCTGGAAGCCGCCCTGGGGCGGCAACGGCCTGGGGAAGCGCGCTTCGGACCACGCAAGATCGATCTTGATCTCTTGCTTTTCGGGGCGGAACCATGCAAGAGTGAAGGTCTGTGTTTGCCGCATCCGCGTATGTTTGAGCGGGCCTTTGTCCTGGTCCCGCTTCGGGATATTGCCCCGGAACTGGTGTTTCCGGACGGCCGCAGCCTGCAAGGCTGCCTCGCTGCTTTGTCGTACCGTTTGCAAGCCGGCTGCATCTACCAGTAGCCGTTTCGGAGTAGCTATGTGGAAATGGCTGATATTCGCCCTGGCCGCGTATGCCTTGTACCGTCTTTTCACGAATGACTGGAAAAAGCGCCGGAAAAGCGAGGAAGAGGAAAAAACGCACAACGAGCATAAGGTGGCTTCCGGCGAGATGGTGAAGGACCCCGAATGCGGCGCCTATATTGCCGCTGACAGCAATATTGCCGTCCGCGACGGCGAAACGACCTACCGTTTTTGCAGCTATGATTGCCGCGACGCCTTTGTGCGGCGCATTCAGGCGAACAGGGAAAAGGCGGAACTGCCCCCGGAACGCGTTGACCCGCAATGACGCAGGAGCTTGGCGACAGACCCCGGTTGCGTATTTGCGACGATTCCATTATGTTCAGGACGGCATATTGACATCGCTTTGCCTTTTTGCATTGTATTGTTCTGGTTTTTTTTGAACCCTGTCCCTGCCTGAGGAAGCATAACCGGAACTTGGAGGATAGTATGTTCAAGCTCGTGCGCGTCAATATGTCCACAAAAAAATGCACTTTTGAAGACATCCCCGCCGCCTACGCCGGCATGGGCGGTCGCGGCCTGACCTCCGCCCTTGTGGCCAAAGAGGTGGACCCGACTTGCAACCCTTTGGGACCCTACAACAAACTTGTTTTTGCCCCCGGCCTGCTGGGGGGCACGCTCTGCCCCAACTCCGGGCGCATCTCCGTGGGCTGCAAAAGTCCCCTGACCGGCGGCATCAAAGAAGCCAATTCCGGCGGCCAGCCCGGCGGCCACCTGGCCAAACTGGGCATCATGGGGATAGTGATCGAAGGCATGGCTGAAAACGGCAAGTGGTTCCAGCTTGAGATAGGCAAAGACAGCGCCAAGCTTGTTCCCGCCACCGTGGCCGGCCTGGACAACTACGACGCTGTGGCCAAGCTGGTGAAAAAGTACGGCGAGGATTGCAGCTACGTGACCATAGGCCGGGCCGGCGAGTTCAAGCTGACCGCCGCCAGCATCGCCTTTACCGACCGCGAACTGCGTCCGGCGCGCCATGCCGGCCGGGGCGGCGTGGGCGCGGTGATGGGCGCCAAGGGTTTGAAGGCCATCATCATCAACCCGGCAAGCGGAAAAAATCACCCCCTGAAACATGAAGAAGCCTTCAAAGCCGCTGCCAAACGCTTCACCAAGGCCCTTACGGACCACCCGGTCTGCGGCCAGGGGCTGCCCACCTACGGCACTGCGGTGCTTATCAACATCTTGAACGAAGCCGGCGGCTTGCCCACCTTCAACTTCGCGCAGGGCCGCTTTGACAAGCACGAGAGCGTCTCCGGCGAGACCATGAACCAGTTGACCAAGGATCGCGGCGGCGAAGGCGTGGTATCGCACGCCTGCATGACCGGCTGCATCATGCGTTGCAGCGGCCTGTACCCGGACAAGAAGGGCAAGCTTATCGGCAAATGGCCGGAGTATGAAACCATTTGGGCCTTCGGCCCCAACTGCGGCGTCAGCGATCTGGATATCATCGCCCAGTATGACAAAATCTGCGACGATGTCGGCGTGGACACCATTGAGGTGGGCGCGGCGGTAGCCGTGGCCATGGAAGCCGGCGTGCTCAAGTTCGGCGACGGCAAGGGCGCGCTCAAACTCCTCAAGGAAATCAGCCAGGGAACCCCGCTCGGCCGCATCGTCGGGTGCGGAACGGCCACTGTCGGCAAAACCTTCGGCGTGCGCCGCGTGCCCGTGGTCAAGGGACAGGCGTTGCCCGCCTACGACCCCCGCGCTGTCAAGGGCGTAGGCGTAACCTACGCCACCACGCCCATGGGCGCCGACCATACGGCCGGGTATTCGGTAACGGCCAATATCCTGGGCGTGGGCGGCAAAGTGGACCCCTTGAAGAGCGAGGGACAGATCGAGCTTTCCCGCAACCTGCAAATCGCCACGGCTTCCGTGGACGCCACGGGCCTGTGCCTCTTTGTGGCCTTTGCCGTGCTGGATATTCCCGATGCCCTGGTGGCCATTGTGGACATGCTGAACGCCAAGTACGGCCTCTCCCTCAAGACGGACGACGTGGTCACCCTGGGCAAAAGCATCCTGAAGACAGAGCGGGAATTCAACAAGCAAGCCGGCTTCACCAAGGCCGACGACCGCCTGCCCGAATACTTCAGGGATGAAGCCTTAGCCCCGCACAACGTCAAGTTCGACATTGCGGACAAGGATCTGGATTCCGTGTTCAACTGGTAAGGCGTGCTTTCCGTATTCCAATGGCCGGCCTGCCGTCGCAAGCTTGAGGCGGCAGGCCGTTAAACCCCTTACACAACAGGAGTGTACTATGGCAGTTATCGAACAGGTTTTCGGCTTCTTCATGCCCAGCATCACCCTGATTGGCGTTGGCGCGGCCAAGGAAATTCCGGCCCGCGTGAAAGCGCTCGGCGGCAAAAAGCCTCTGATCGTCACGGACAAGGGCATCACCGCCTGCGGCATCACCAAGCAGGTCTCCGACCTGCTGAAAGCCGCGAAAATGGACTTCGCCGTTTTTGACGATACCATCCCCAACCCCACCGATGCCAACGTGCACGCCGGGGTCAAGGTGTATAAGGACAAACACTGCGACTCGCTGATCACCCTGGGCGGCGGCAGCGCCCATGACTGCGGCAAGGGCGTCGGCCTTGTGGTTGCCAACGGCGGCAAAATCCATGATTTTGAAGGCCTGGACAAGTCCACGAAACCCATGCCCCCCTATCTGGCGGTGAACACCACTGCGGGCACGGCTTCTGAAATGACCCGCTTCTGCATCATCACCGACCTTTCCCGCAAGGTGAAAATGGCCATCGTTGACTGGCGCACCACGCCCAACATCGCCATTGACGACCCCGCGCTCATGGTGGGCATGCCCCCGGCCCTGACCGCGGCCACCGGCATGGACGCCCTGACCCATGCTGTGGAAGCTTACGTGTCCACTATCGCCACCCCCATGACCGACGCCTGCGCGGAAATGGCCTTCAAGCTCATCGCCAAGTACCTGAGAAAGGCGGTGGCCAACGGTCAGGACATGGAAGCCCGCGAACAGATGGCCCACGCCCAGTACCTGGCCGGCATGGCCTTTAATAACGCCAGCCTTGGCTACGTGCATGCCATGGCGCACCAGTTGGGCGGCTTCTACGACCTGCCCCACGGCGAATGCAACGCGGTGCTGCTGCCCTATGTGACCGAGTTCAACATCAACGCCAGGATGGAGAAGATCGCGGCCATCGCTCCCCTGCTCGGCGAATGCACCTGCGGCCTGACCACTCGCGACGCCGCCTTCAAGGCAGTGGAAGCCATCCGCAAGCTCTCCGCCGATGTTGAGATCCCCAAGGGACTCGTCGAGCTTGGCAAGCGTTATGGCAAAAAGGTGCAGGAAAAGGACATCGCCGTCATGACCAAGAATGCCCAGAAAGACGCCTGCATGCTCACCAACCCCCGTCTCGCCAAGGACGACGAAGTGGCCGCCATGTACAAGGCAGCCTTGTAAGTTCTCCTGGTCTGTGTCATTTTCAAGCCGCCGCGCCTGTGTCGTGGCGGCTTGTTTTTTCGGGACTCTTTTTACGGAGCATGCCATGTATCCTTCCACAGCGCCGCAGATCACCGTGAGCATGGAATCCGCCGCTCAAAGCTGGGGACTGATCATGCAATCCGGGGTGATCGTGCCCTGCACGGCGGGCATTCCCTTGAAAAGGCTCCTGCACGAGGAATTTTGCCTCACGCCGGAGCAGACAGGACAGATTGACGTCATGCTCGTGAACGGCAAGCCCGTGGACGCGCCGGAAACGGCCATTGTGCCCCACGGCGCGCGTCTGGCCCTGGCCGCAGGGCTGCCCGGCATCGCCGGGCTGGCCATGAAAAGCGGCAGCGCGGTGCGCGGCCTTCGGCCCGGCATCACTTACAGGGAAGCCGATGCGGAAACGCTCCCCCCCGGTCCTGGCACGGTGGAGCTGGCCCTGTTCAGCCTGGCGCTCACCCTGCTGGCAGGACACTTTCTCGCCAGGGGCGTCATCCTGCGCGCGGAGCAGTTTATCCGCTACGCCTGCCGCATCACGAGCGAGCCCTGCCTTTTTTGCGGGCACAAGAGTTCTGTGAGCAAGGTACTGAAAGAACTGGCCCGTCTGCCGGAAGAGACTCCCCTGCTTTTTGTTGCCAAGTTACGGGCCTGACCTGCCCCTGACTCAAATACACGACGCGCCGGCGGCAAAACCGGCGCGTCGTGTACTTACGGATCGCGTTGTCTTGCTAGACGCTGCAACTGGTGGATCCGGCGCAGCCCCCGCATGCGGAGGAATCACCCGGACTTTGCAGGGGGATCGTGGGGGTCACCATAAATCCCATGTAGGTCATGTCTATGCTTACGCCGCCAATCCTGGCAAGAAGTTCCCTGTTGACGCAAAACGAAAACCCGCCCTCATTGAACTGTTCATCGGCATCGGTCGGCCCATCCAGGGCCAATGCAAGACGCGGACCGCTTCAGCCGCCGGGGGCGAGATAAATACGGATATTCCCGCGCTCCTTATCGGCGAAATACGTTTCAAGCTCTTTACGGGCGCTTTCACTCAAATCCAGCATGAACAGCCTCCACTGGGTTACTAGCGTGTTTATCGCGGTATGCTACAGTGATGTGATACGGCGCGTTCCGGCCTTTGTCAATGTCGTATCTCCCCCTTCCCTGCCGGAGGAAAAAGATATACACTCCCACCCTACCGTGGAGGTTAGTATGAGTTCCACCCTCTTGCTGCGCGCCGGAGATATTGAACGCCTCATCGAGCGCCTGGCGCTTCAAGTCATTGAACACCATGGAGATTGTTCATCGCTTGTGCTTGTGGGCATTCAGCGGCGCGGGGTTGATCTGGCCAGGCGTCTGGCGGCGCACGTCAACGAGCGTCTTGAATGCGCTGTTCCCCTGGGAACGCTGGACATCAACCTGTACCGCGACGACTGGACGAGCCTGCTCGGCAAGCCCCAAATAGGCCAGTCCAGCATTCCGGTACGACTTGACAACAAAGTGGTGCTTCTGGTGGACGATGTTCTTTTTACCGGCAGAACCGTGCGTTCCGCGCTGGAAGCCCTGCTTGATTACGGCCGTCCGCAAAAGGTGGAACTTCTCGTGCTCATTGACCGGGGGCACAGGGAACTCCCCGTCCATGCGGATTATGTGGGGCAAACGCTGGAAACCGCGCGTGCGGAACATGTGAACGTGTTGCTGGCAGAGCGCGACGGCGTGGACGAAGTCCGGCTCCAGGCAAAATGATCCCTCGCGGCGGCAGGGAGGATGGTGACGGCGGACGCAAGTCCGCCGTACCGCGTTACGCCGCGTACGGAGGCAGTTATGAGCATTCCCATTTCCATCGAAGGCTACCGGCGCCTGGAAAAAGAGCTTGAGCGCCTGAAACAGGAACGCCCTGCCGTTATCCAGGCCATCAAGGAGGCCAGGGAAGAAGGCGACCTGAGCGAAAATGCCGCCTATGACGCGGCACGCGAACGCCAGGGCATGCTTGAAGCGAAGATCACCCATATTGAATCGCGTATGGCGCAGTTTCAGGTCATAGACATCAACGCCATGGGCGGCGACAAGGCCATCTTCGGCGCCACCGTGGAACTGGAGGATCTGGATACCGGAGAAAGAAAGATCTATACCCTGCTCGGCCCTGATGAGGCGGATTACGCGACAGGATCCATTTCCATCCAATCCCCTGTCGGCCGCGCTCTTCTGGGCAAGGAAGCCGGCGAGGAGATCAGCGTGGACGCTCCGCGCGGACGCATCAGCTACGAGCTGCTTTCCATACGTTTTTTGGGTTCACAAAGCACGGGATAATGCCCTCCCATTTTTTACAGAGCGAGTGAGGAACGAGAATGTCCCAAAACCATGAGCCTGTCGCGGATGACGCCGGCGAAGATTTTGCCGCCATGTTTGCGGCCCAGGACAGCATGCGGCCGTCACGCGCCTTAAGTCCCGGAGAGCGGGTGCAGGCTGTCATCATCGCCATGTCCGGCGATTCCGTGTTTCTTGATGTCGGCGTCAAGCGCGACGGCATCATGGATGCGAAGGACATCCTGGACGCCAATGGCCAGCCTGCGGCCAAGATAGGCGATACGGTGGAAGCCTGGGTGGTGGCGATGAACGCGCAGGAAATCCGGCTGTCCCGCTCCATGAGCGGCAGCGGCGTGGCGGCTCTGGAAGATGCCCGCGACAGCGCCATTCCCGTGGAAGGGCGCATCAACAGCGCCTGCAAGGGTGGCTATACGGTCGAGGTGCTCGGCAAATCCGCGTTCTGCCCCGGCAGCCAGATGGATGCCGCAAGCTTGCAGGAGCCTGATGATCTTGTCGGACGCACGCTGCACTTCCTCGTCACCCGCGTGGAAAACAGGGGGCGCAATATTGTGCTTTCCCGCCGCGCACTGGTGGAACGCGAACGCCGCGAATCCCTGGAAAACCTGCTTGCCGGGCTGAAGGCCGGCGACATTCTTGACGGTACGGTAACACGCCTTGCGCCCTACGGCGCCTTCGTGGAACTTGCGCCTTCCGTTGAAGGCATGGCGCATATTTCCGAGCTTTCCTGGGCGCGCATCGAACATCCCGAAGAAGCGGTCAAGCCCGGCGATCGCATCAAGGTCAAGCTGCTTGCCGTACAACAGGACGCCAAGGGGAACATGCGCCTCTCCCTTTCCCGCAAGCAGGCGGAAGGCGACCCCTGGGACGATGTGGAACAACATCTGAGTCCCGGCCAGACGGCGCAGGGCAAGGTGATACGCCTGGCCCCCTTCGGCGCTTTTGTGGAACTGTTCCCCGGCATAGACGGCCTGGTGCATCTTTCCGAAATGTCCTTCGGCAAGCGCGTCCATAACGCCGGCGATATCCTGAGCATAGGCGAGCGCGTCAACGTCATGGTAAAAGAAATTTCCACGGAAAAACGCCGTATTTCCTTAAGTCTGCGCGACGCCGGCGCCGATCCCTGGGCGGATGTCGAACAAGGCTTCCCTGTGGGTTCCCTCGTTCAGGGCGCGGTGGAACGACGCGCGCCCTTTGGGCTCTTTGTTGAACTTGCGCCCGGGGTTACCGGCCTCATGCCCAATGCGGCGGCCGCTTCTTCGAGGCAGGCTTCCGCGCTGGCCAAGCTCGCTCCCGGCGAAAGCGTCAGCCTTATCGTGCAGGCACTGGACAAGGAACAACGGCGTATTACCTTAGTTCCTGAAGACTGTGCCGCCGTCGAAGACCAAAACTGGAAACAACATGGCGCTGAAAGCGCCGGCGCATCCGGCGGGCTGGGCATTATGGCCCAAGCGCTGCAAAACGCCTTGAAGATAAAGTGAAAAACTCTGAGAATAACCAAGAGGAGATTTCCATGCGTGCAAAATACTCCCTCGCGCTTGTGTGCGCTCTGCTTTGCCTGAGTTTTGCCCTGCCGCTCCATGCAGCCGGCCTTCCGGATTTTACGCAACTCGCAAAGAGCTGCGGTATTGCGGTGGTCAACATCGGCACGGAACGCACCAGCAAATCCGGGCCGGAAAACTTTTTTGGCGAAATGTTCCGCAACGCTCCTCCGGGCTTCGAAAAATTCTTCGAACAGTTCGAGCGTTTCCATGACGGGCAGCAGCAACGCCCGCAACGCAAGCAACGTTCCTTGGGTTCCGGCTTCATCATTTCCGAGGACGGCTACATAGTGACCAACTACCATGTGGTGGCGGACGCCGACATCATCCGCATCAATTTTCAGGGCAGCCACACGAAAA
>Ga0082212_10004785_pt1 | contig 18685 bp, 19 predicted proteins | sample TergutNt197P3_FD_71548 | JGI IMG/M metagenome (GOLD analysis project Ga0082212, IMG submission 71548) | Neocapritermes taracua P3 segment gut microbial communities from Petit-Saut dam, French Guiana - Nt197 P3 | ecosystem: Host-associated > Arthropoda: Insects > Digestive system > Gut ...
GAAAAACGGGGAAAAAGATTGTTGACAGTAGTTGTTCAAAATCCCATTTTTTGCCCGGACAGGACGTTGTCAATAGTAATCGACCACAGGGAGAAAAAACAGGAGGGGGCAGGGTGCGTTCAAAATTCTGTGGACGTATTCCATGCGTTTTTCCACTGGTCTGCGTAGAGGAGCGAACAAATGAGCAACATTCGGTTCGCCCGCTCCAGCGTCCAACACGCTCCCGTCTGTTTCATCCGCCGCCCCACCAAGTTTTTGCACGCCCCCTCCACCTGTCCACTTCCAATCACTCGACCACTTGCCCATCGCTCCAAAAAAGACGGCGGACAGCAGACGGCAGTTTGCAGCAGAGGAGCTCCCGCACCGCTTGCGTTTGCTGCTGTCTGCCGTCTGCTGTCTGCCGTCTTTCCTCTCGCAAACCCTTCCGATAACAGCACCATCCGCATCCGCTCCAACCAAGCCGTCGCCGCTTCCGCATCCCGATACAACACCTTACTGCAATCCGAAATGTGTTCCGCCGCATGATAAATGTCCAAACATTCATCCGTCGGACCGAACACTGCTTTCGCAAGACTCCCTATCCACGGTGCCCCATCCGCCACCGTCGAAGACACCCCGCCCACGCCAAGACGACGACGTTCCGATTGACAATACTCCTGAAATTCCGCCTTGTTTCCAATAATCGCCAATGCCGACACCGCCGATGTTTTTCGGCAATTTCCGTGTGTTCCATTCCCACGGAAACGCCCTCGCACCCCATTCTCGTTTGGCAAAAACTCCGACCTTAACTTCCCGCCATTCCCTCGTGCCGTCTTGATAACGAATGTGAATCGAAGTTCCATCCGCATCAAATTCGACCTTTCCCTTTGCCGTTTGAAAAGCCTTGCGGATGACCGAATGGTTCTCCAATTTCTCCGCGAGTTCTGCGGAAGTCGTTTGAGCGATGTCGCCAAGAGTGGGAGGCGACAAGCGGATGCCGCAGAGTTCGTACAACGTATCTGCGGCTTGTCGATAAGACCATTGTCCGCAACAACGTGTTGCCATCCGTTTTAAGCCGGTGCTGTAACCCGTTTTTATTCCAAAGGTTACGTCGATAGGAAAAGAGTTCTTTTTGCAATGACGGCACTGACGATAACAACGTTCGAGGGTGACGTAGCCGGTGGAAGCGACTATTGTTTTGGGGCGGAGGTATCGGTAGGTCGTTTTTTTTACAGTGGGGACACTCTTTGCCTTCTTTGGTGGCTTCGGTGCGTTTGATGCGTTCTTGCATTTTTTGTTCGAGGACTTCGGCGAGGACTTTTCTGCCTTCGGTGAAGAGAAATGGGTCGAGATCGTCGAAGGTGTTGCCGTGAGCGGACTTGTCTAGGACTTGGTCGCAGTCGGTGAGCAGGGATTCGAATTTCTCGTGAAGCAGAGCGTGAATGTCGGACGATGGGATGTTCATAAATACCTCCGTGTGAAATATCCGTTTATACGTCGGGCGGATGGCTTGGGAGGGGAAAAAAGGGAGGTTGGGAAGGAAAAAGGTCAAAATACGAACACAACAAACGGACGAGTGAGCAGAGCAAGCAAAGAAAGAAAACGCAGACTCCACATAAACTTGAACGCACCCGTGCGGGGGTGCGTAAAACTTCAGGCGGAGTTTTTCCATGCTATTTTCCACTTGTCGGAGTAGAGAGCGGCACAGAGGACGGCAATCCTATTCGCCCGCTGCACTCGCCAACACGCTCCCGTCTGCTTCCATCTCCGCCCCACCAAGTTTTTGCAAACGCCTTCTATCAACCCACTCCCAATCGCTCGCCCCGCCGCCAACCGCTCGCCATCATTCAATCGATCTTTGTGCCGACCCAAATACTTTCGTAACAACACCACCGACTCTCGCTGCGACGTTTTCGACTCGTCTTGCAATCCCTCTTCCAACGATTGCCACTCCCGCTCCATTCCCGCGAACCCTTCCGCTAACAGCACCAAACGCATCCGCTCAAACCAAGCCTTCGACGACTCCGCATCTCGATGCAACACCTTGCCGCAATCCGAAACGTGTTCCAACGCATGAAAAATATCCAAGCATTCCTCCGTCTTGCCGAACACCGCTTCCGCCAGACTCCCTATCCACGGTGCTCCATCCGCCAACGTCGACGACACACCGCCCACGCCCAAACGGCGACGCTCCTGTTAACAACGCTCTTGAAACTCCGCCTTGTTCTCTATCGCTGCAAATGCCGATACCACCGTAGGTTCCGGCAATTCACGTGTGCTGTATTCTTCCGGCTTGGCACTCGTACCACACTCACGTTTCACCAAAGCACCCGTCTTCATGTCCCGCCATTCGTGCGTGCCGTCGGCATTGCGAATGTGAACGCAAGTACCATCCGCATAGAACTCTACTTTCCCTTTCGCTTTCTGAAAAATTTCACGGAAGACCGGACTGCTCGCCAAGATCGTTTCCATTTCGGCGGCAGTTTCATCAGCAATGTTACCGATGGTCGTGTGCGAAAGAGGAATGCCGCAGAGTTCGCGAAGACTGTCGGCGGCGACACGATACGCGCCGAGAGCACAACATCGGGCAAGGAAACGCCTCGCTATTTTTGTGTAACTCTTTTTAATCCAAGAGTTGCGTCGGCGGAGGGTAATGACTCCGTGAGCGGAGGTGAGCGTTTTTGTTTTATCGTCGTGATAGGTCATTTTTTTTACACTTGGGACAGTGGGGTGGTTCGGCGGCGGCTTCGTCTCGTTTGATGCGTTCTTGAAGTTTTGCTTCGAAGGTTTCTTGGAGGAATGTTCTGCCTTTGGTGAAAAAAAACTCGTCCAGGTCATCAATGACTTCGGTGGGGAGGGACTGGGAAGAGACCAAGTCGCATTCATCAAGGAGGGCTTTGAATTTGGCGATCAGCAGATCGCGAATGGTAGGGGATTCGGATTGCATAACATACGTCCTTGTAAAAATGACTAAAACGACAGTCTACAACACCCACAAACTTTTTACACACCCCTTTGTCGAGGATCACTGAAAAAACAGAGAGTTTTTAGAAGTGCCCTATAATTCCTTCCTTCACACCCGCACTTCCGCATCGGTTGCAAACAAAACATCTTCATAGCGATTGCGTATTGGGTTGATTTGTTCCGCTAGGAATTCGTCCACCTGCTCCGGCGAACGCCCGACAAATGCCGACGCTTCTAGTGCTTTGGTCATATCGATTCCCGCAAATGCCGAATCGTGGGAAAGCCGCTCCCATAAATCGTTTTCGCCCCCTTCGTTTTTGATTGCTGACGCAGCCGCTTGCGAATGTTGCCGAATTCTTTCGTGCAAATCCTGCCGGTCGCCGCCGCGCTCCACCGCTTCCATCAGCAGGTTTTCCGTTGCCATAAAGGGCAATTCTGCCCGAAGGTTCTTTTCGATCACTTTCGGATAGACGACCATCTTGTGAGCGACGTTTTGGTACAGAATCAACACGGCATCCATTGCCAAAAACGCTTGCGGCAAGACCAACCGCCGGTTCGCACTGTCGTCTAGTGTTCGCTCCATCCATTGCGTGGCGGCGGTCATCGGCGGACTCGTTTGCAGACTCATCACGAACCTTGCCAGCGAACATATTCGCTCGCTCCGCATCGGATTCCGCTTGTACGCCATTGCCGAGGAGCCGATTTGGTGCGGTTCAAATGGCTCTTCCATCTCTTTTCGATGGGCGAGAATCCGCATGTCGGTCGCAAACTTGTGCGAACTCTGCGCAATGCCGGAGAGCACATCGAGAATCTGCGAATCCATTTTTCGTGGATACGTCTGTCCCGTCAGGGCAAACGGTTCGATGCCGATTTTTTGGCAAAATATAAATTCCAATTGCCGAACTCGTTGGTGATTGCCATTGAACAATTTGAGAAAACTCGCTTGTGTGCCAGTCGTTCCCTTATTGCCGAGCGTCCTAATGTGGATGAGCCGGTGTTCAATTTCTTCGAGATCGAGAATCAGATCGTAAGCCCAGAGACATGCCCGGCGACCGACGGTCGTAGGCTGGGCGGGCTGCAAATGCGTGAAGGATAAACAGGGCAAGTCCCGGTACTTCCAAGCGAACTTACCAAGTTGGTCGATGATTGCCGCCAACCGATTGCGGATCAACACCAGTGCCTCTTTGAGTAGCAGAGCATCGGTATTGTCGGTAACGAAACAACTGGTTGCGCCCAGATGAATGATCGGTCGAGCCTTCGGGCAGCAATCGCCGAAGGTGTGGACATGTGCCATTACGTCGTGTCGGAGTTCTTGCTCGTATTCATCGGCTTTGTCGAAGTCAATGTCGTCGAGGTGGGCACGCAGTTCGTCGAGTTGTTCTGGCGTGATGGGGAGTCCGAGTTCGGCTTCGGCTTCGGCAAGAGCGAGCCAGAGTCTGCGCCAGGTATTGAATTTTCGTTGTGGTCCCCAAAGTCGGGACATTTCCAGCGAGGCGTATCGGGCAATGAGCGGATTGTCGTATGTAAGCATACGTGCATTATACCACATGACGGGAACGTTATAGGATTACAACGCAAGACGATAAAATGAAAATACAAGGCTAAATACTTAAACTCGCTACTCTTTCTGGATAAAAAACGACAAGACCAAACCAACAAATTGTTGCCGTTTATGGTATAACTTGCTCTGTTACCATTCAGTTCATTGAGCCAAACCCATGTCCGAAAACACTCCGAACGTTCCTCCGTCGCAGCCCAATTCCGTCCCGCCGCGTTCCTTTTCGTCAGCCGGACATCGTGCGCCTCCCCCTTATCAACCCACCTATTATCAGCCGCCCCCTGCTCAATCCAGTGGTTGCTCACGATTTTTTGTTCACGCTCTCGTTGCCCTCGCCATTCTCGGAATGCTCGGAGTCGGTGTTCTCCTCGGCGGTGCTCTTCTCTATGCCGTGGCGACCAAAGCCTTCGATGAAATTGCCTCGGAACAGCAGGACAAAACCGTTTCGGAAAAATTTGTCGCCGGAGATCGAAGCGCCGACGACAAAATTGCCATCATTACTGTCGAAGGCATGATCCTCACCAACGAGGACGGTTTCATTGCCAAACAGATTCGGAAAGTAACCTCGGATGTCAAGGTCAAAGCGGTGGTGTTGCGTGTGGAATCACCTGGCGGGACAATGTCCGGTAGCGATTATTATCTGCACCTGCTCAAAAAGATGAAGTCGAAACGGAGAATCCCGGTCATCGTCAGTATGGGTTCCATTGCCGCCAGTGGCGGCTATTACGTTTCGATGGTCGGCGATGAAATTTATGCCGAACCTTCGACGCTCACCGGTTCGATTGGCGTGATCGCTTCGCTTTTCAATGCAACGGAACTGCTCGATAAAATCGGTATTGAAGCGACTCCGGTTACCAGTGGACCGCACAAGACGATGGGCAGTTTCACCAAACCGATGAGCGATGAAGAACGTGCGCTCTGGCAAAACTTGATCGACGACAATTTCGGCAGGTTCAAAGAGATCATCCGTGAAGGTCGTGAAGCATTTGCGAACGATCCCGAAAAATTGAACGAACTAGCGACGGGACGAATTTTCACCGCAAACGATGCGCTCGCAAACGAATTGATTGACAAGATTGGTTTTCTGGACGATGCCATCGAGCGGGCTGGAAAATTAGCGGACTTGGGAACTTCATACAAAGCGATTCGGTATAAACCGAAACTTTCTGTGATGGAAGCCATGCTGGAAAGTCGTGCTCCGAACACTGTATTGAGCGGCAAAACGTTTTCTGAAATTTCGACCCCGAAAATTTATTTGCTCTGCCCGCAAGTGATACCGATTCACGAAACGGAATAGCCGCGTATTCGACATTGATAGAGCACGTTTCACGGCTAAAACGCAAGCGAGAAGCCATACCTCTCGTCCAGAGCAAATTTTACCATGTTTCAAATTTATGCGACGTTCTCTCCAAGGAAAGCGGATTTTGTTGACCGGTGCCTCTTCGGGCATCGGTTCCGTACTGGCTCATGTGCTGGCAAAAGAAGGAGCAAATCTCGTGTTGCTTGCCCGACGAAAGGCGTTGCTGCAAGAAATTGCCGGGCAACTCCGGCAACAGTTCGGCGAACAAAAAACCATTCTCGTTGACGGCGATATTACCGATTCCGATGTGCGGCATCGGGCGGTTCAGTCGGCAGTCGAACAACTTGGCGGACTGGACATCCTCATCAACAATGCCGGGGTGGGAGCAACGGCATTGGTTGAGGATTCCACATCAGAAACCCTGCGGCGAATTTTTGAGGTCAATTTTTTTGCCTTGTTTGAGTTAACGCAACTTGCGCTGCCGCATCTGAAAAAAGGTGCTACGCCGATGGTGGTGAATTTGAGTTCCATTGTCGGTTTGCGTGGGGTGCCACACTACGGTGTGTATGGAGCGGCAAAGTTTGCCGTTACCGGTTTATCTGAAACGATGCGTGCCGAATTTTCCCGACATGGAATCGATGTGTTGCTCGTTTGTCCCGGCACGACGCAAACGGAGTTTTTCGACGTGTTGTATCAATCGACGAGTGCGCCGACATTTCCGATGCACCGTCCGGTAACATCGGAATACGTAGCGATTCGCATTGTTCGGGCGATGAAGCAGGGCAAACGGAAAATCATTCCATATTTTCCTGCCGCTCTTCTCGATACACTGAACCGCTTCTGTCCGTGGTTCGTCGATAAAATCATGGCGAAGTATGTGTGATTTCAGCGGCAACCTCCACGAGACAGAGTTCTTGCTCGATTCGAGCAAGCCTGGATTCAATTTGATTGTCAATAATCCCCTGCGGCGTTTCCAGAACACAGCCGCCCGGCGAAATGGAAGGATCGCCGACAACCTCCGTGTGTGCCGAACGAGTCATCTCTTGAATCAACAGGTCCATTTGCGGCTTCAATGTTTCGTAATCCCCGATGTTCAACCGAATCCGAAGCGAAGTGCTGCCGGTTCCTAATTCCAGTGCCTCACGCAATAACCGGAGCGGTACATCCGCCATTTCCGGGAGTTGCCGGTCAATGACTCGCGCTGCTATCGCCTGGACAACTTGTACCGCACTTTGTTCCCAATACTGCAAAAATGATTGCTTTGCCGTTTCCAATTGATCCACCATGACGGTCAGTGCCGGCAACAACGTTTCCAACTGCGTGCCGAGTTGGATTTCTGCTTCATGTTGAACTTTTTCGGCGTAATCAATCATCGCCTTCATTTCGCCGTCTGCGTAACCTTTGGAATGTCCCTCATCGTAACCGACTTTTTTCCCCTCATCGTATCCCGTCTTTCGGGCAGTATCTTCGTTTTGCTTTAACTGGGCTTTCAGTTTGATGGCTTCGCTTTCGAGTTGCTCTTTTCGGGTCTTGAAATTTTCCTCTTCCGCTTGGAGACGCTGTCGCAGTTCGTCGAGTTGTTTTCGGATCGTTTCGGCTTCTGCCCTTGCCAGTGATTGCTGCTTTTTGACATCTGCCGTCGATTTTTCCAATTCGACGGCGGCAACCTGACGGATACGTTCCACTTCGTTTCTGGCATCGGCAACGACTTTCGCAGCATCTTCCTGAACTTGTGCGATATACTTGGTCGCTTTATCTTCCAAGTCCACAAAGTTAAAGGGAACGAGACCGTAAGCAACCGGTTGCTGTGGCGATGCTTGATGAGGGAGCACTTTTATTGTACGATGGATTAACTTCCGGTGGAATGGTACAAAAATACTCCGTTTAGAGCAAGAGCGAACATCTCGCTTCGACACCTCGCCCATCATCCGCTTAACCCCTCGAAGGAGAATGTCATGGCAAAATTTCGCTCGGCTTGTGCCGCCGTTCTGATTCTCGCTATTTTTTGCGCAGTGCTGTATGCCCAGCAACAGCCAACGAAGCCGCCGATCTCTGCCGATAAGGCAAAAATGATGGGCTACGTCGACGATTTCTTCATGAACAATGCCCGGGATATTACGATGCGGAAATCGCTGGAATGGGGCGATCCGACAACCGACGATAAGGGAAACGTCTCTATCACGTATAAATTTCTTGCCCTCATCTGGGACAAAGACCGCATTACGTTTGAAAGCAAATTTACCTTCGACAAAGACGGCAAGTTCGTCAATTTTGAAAAACTCTCGGCAGAACCCGTTGCCAAAGAGGCGGAGTTCGATCCGAAAAACGTTACACTACCAGTGATGCAAGGCTTGGTGGAGAAATTTTTCAGTGAAAACTTTCGGGACATCACGGCACGCAAGACGGTGAAGTGGGGAGACGTGAAAACGAACGATAACGGAACATTTTCGATTGACTATCAATGCGAAGTAACGATTTGGGACAAGGACAAGATGACCATCGAATATCGGTTTACGTTCGATCAAAAAGGCAAGTACGTCGGACACGAGAAACTTTCGTCGGAACCTGTTAAAACTGGGAAAGTCGAAGCAACGCCGGAAACCGCAGCGGCGGACCAATTCCTATCCGAAATCGCCGCCGGAAATTACGACAAGGCGATTGCCCTCTGTGACGAAACGATGAAAAAGGAGATGCCGATTGCCATGCTCAAGAAAATCTGGACAGACCTGACAACGCAGTTCGGCAAATCGACCAGCATCCAAGCAATCAAAACAGAAAAATTGCTTGAATACATTCGTGTTCATGAAGAATGCCGCTTTGAAAAAGGACAAGCAGTGTTGTTGGTGGTCATCGGTAAAGAGTTGAAAATATCGGGACTTTTCGTGCTGTCACTTGACCAGGCGGGAAATATCGTCGAAAAATCGACGTTTGTGAAACTCGACCCGGCGGCATCCCGAAAGAAGGCGCAGGAAGGTTGGCAATGCTTTATGCAGGGTAATTCCGCCGAGGGTGAACCGCTGTTCCTTGTGGCGACAGAACTCGATCCACAGAATGCCAATGCTTGGCAGGGACTCGGTTGGTCGCAATGGTCGCAAGGGAAAAAAGACGAAGCGAAGAAATCGTTTGAAACCTGCCTGACTCTCGACAAGCGAAACACAGCGGCAATGAATGGTCTCGGTCAGATTGCTCAGTTGGCTGGGGACACCGAAAGGGCGATTGGGTATTGGACGGAAGGGGCGAAACTCGATCCGCGAGCGACGGGTCCGATGGCATCGCTCGCCGCCGTGTATGACGGCAAAGACGATTACGAAAACGCCATCAAATACTACGAAATGTGGTTGCGTGCCGAACCGAATAATGATCATGCAAAAACCGCCCTCGCAAAAGTTAAAGAGAAAACCGTCAAACAGTGATGACTTTGTTTTCATTGCGTATGTGGTATAATGGCAGTATGAGTGGACTTGGTCGAATCACATTGAATCCTCTTGTTATGGGGGGCAGACCCTGTATTCGTGGAATGCGAATCACGGTAGGAAACATCATTGGACTGCTAGCGGCAGGACACTCCATCGCGGAAATACTGGATGAATTTCCCGAATTAGAGGAAGAGGACATTCGTGCCTCACTTTCTTATGCTTCGTGGAGCGACATGCCCTGTAAGGGCATCGCGTATTAGCCCAGGGCAACGCCCTGGGTGATGGACACCATAATTTGTTAGCCGCCCTGTAAGGGCAAGGTAACACGGGTTTCCCTTGCCCCTTTGGGGCGGCAGGTTGGTTGGGGAACCTGTTACCCAGGGCGGCGCGGAGTACCGCTTGCCCTGGGCTAATATGTGTCAGCCTTACAGGCTGGGGATTTGTCCTTGCAGGGCAGATTGCTTCGCTTGACGATTCCTATCCTACATTTTTTACGTACCCACATAAATCTGTCGAACAAGTTGTCTGCCCGTTTACGAATCCGAGCACTTCCTTTGAAAACCGATAAAACGTAACCGTTGCCAGCAGAATGAAAACGCAAACAGTTCCATTGAACAATGATTTCACCCTTCCCCGCCGCTCCCGACAAGGACACAAGGGCACCTACGGTACCGTTCTCGGCATCGGCGGTTCGCGCGGGATGGCTGGTGCCGTTGCACTGGCAGGACGTGCCGCTCTCCTCACCGGGGCGGGATTGGTGCGGCTTGCCGTGCCTGATCCAATTCTGGAAACCGTTGCTGGTTACTCTCCCGAACCGACAACGATTCCTTGTCCTGCCGATAAAGCCGGTCGATTTTCTTTCGATGCACTCGAACCGCTCCTCGCTCATGCCGAAAATTGTACCGCCCTGTTTATCGGACCCGGCTTGGGACGTTCCGATGCACTCAACCAACTCGTTCCGCAATTTCTCGAAAAAATTACCAAGCCGGTCGTCGTCGATGCCGATGCCCTGAATACACTGTCCGGTCACTGCGCTGCGCTGCGTTCCCGGCTTTCATGTTATATTCTAACTCCCCACGCCGGAGAGTTTAACCGACTGCATGAAAAACAGACTCCGCCGGAAGACCAGCAGGAAGAACGCAAATCAGCGGCATGGGAGTTTGCCCGACTTCACGGCATCGTGCTGGTACTCAAAGGACATGAAACGATCATCACGGACGGCGAACGATTGACACTCAACACCACGGGCAATCCCGGTATGGCAACGGGCGGGAGCGGTGATGTGTTAACGGGAATGATCGCCGGATTGCTCGCCCAAAATGTTTTACCGGTCTTTGAAGCCGTTCGGCTTGCCGTTCACCTGCACGGTTTGGCAGGAGACATTACGGCGGAACGACTCGGCGAAGAATCGGTAACGGCAACGGCAATTCTTGGGGCGATTCCGAACGCATTTCTCCGAGTCAAAAGGGTGTAGCGCGTTTCACGGCTAAAATGCAAGCGATATACGCTAAACTTTTTTGAATTGTTTCAGCACGTTGTCCACTTGGGCATCGAGTTCGAGAACGAGCCGGGCGAGTCGGTTCTTGAGAACTTCAAAAATTACCAGAGCCGGAATGGCAATCACCAGACCGATTAACGTTGTTACCAGAGCCATAGCAATTCCACCTGCCAGTTCGCTTGCTTGCGGCGTAACGTCCTTTGCGATGACACTAAACGCTTTGACCATTCCCCAAACGGTTCCGAGCAGTCCGACCATCGGCGAAACAGTGGCAATGGTACCGAGATAACTCAAACGATGTTCGAGAGACATCACTTCGGCTTCGGCGGATTCGTTCACCGCTTGTTCGGCGGCGGCATAACCGTCGGACAATTTGACGAGACCAACGGCATAAATCTTGCCGAGCGACGAATCGCTCTCTTTGGCAATATCGTAGGCTTCTTGATGTTCTTTTGCCTCCAATTTTGCTTGAAACTGTTCGATCATTTCCGTCGGCACAATGGCGTTTCGGGAAATTGCCAGCCAGTTCATGATGGTTAGCGTAACGAAAACAATCGAAATAAGAAGAAAAACGAGTCCGAAAAAGGGGGTACACGCGGTCATGTACCAATAGAGCAGACTGGTATCGTTGCCCACCTCCGCTCCGGCTTGCGCAAAAAGAATTAACGAATTCATAGTGCGATTGTACCATAAACGGCGGGGGATTGTTGTTTTGTTTACCGCTTTACTGTCTCAATATTGTGTCAACAATCTCGTCGGCTCGTCGGGCGATTTCTGGTCGTTCAACTAACTCTGGTGCATGATGCGGTTTGCGGCGAGCATCAATCACCAGCGCACCGGTGCAACCCCAATGCTTATTCTCGACAAACTCGCCGATGCCATGCACGTCACTTGCCGGATCGCTCTTCGTAAAGGTCGTCCAAAGAAAATTACGCAACGACGATGCCGCCGCCGTTGAATCATCGACCAACACAATGAGCGGAATCTCGTCGGGAAAAGTCCCGTGCCAGTCGATTTCTTCGGCACACAACACCCCCGGCATCGCAAGGCGAGGATTCTTAGCATTTAGCCGGTACTCCGGCAGCGACTCCGCTAATTGTCTTCGTGGTTTGCCACTGACCGCTACGAAAAATTTCGACCCCCGATGCAATTCGCCATCGGTATAATCCAACGTATCCGCCGTTGTTTTCGTTACGAAATGGGCATCGTTTCGCCAATCCACCCGGCGGAGAATGTGTTGCAAAAATCGGGCAACGTCATTGACCGACAAGTTTGGGTCATCCTCTTCTGCTGCCAGAAAAAGATATTTTGCCAGCGAAAGTTGCCCATAACCCAAAATGGAATGAGCGAGCGTATGCAACTCCGCTGCCCGGCGGTTGGGATCGAGCGGCAAATACGATTCTCGACCGAGGGCAAGCAGAAGCGGATGCACTCCGGCTTCGTCAACCGCATGAACGGCACGCACTCCCGGCAACTTTTTCGGCACCACATCGCCGACAAGATGGTGAATAAACTTACCGAACTGCGTGTCTTCCTGCGGCGGACGACCGACGACCGTGAAGGGAAAGACGGCATCCTTCCGGTGAAACACGCTGTGGACTTTCAGTACCGGAAAATCGTGTGCCAAACTGTAATAGCCGAGATGATCGCCGAAGGGTCCCTCTCGTTTTGTTTCCGTGTGCAGTGTGCCGATGATGCAAAAATCGGCTTCGGCGTAAGCAGTAAACGGATGTAAATTGATTCTTTGCGCACTTTGCGAATCCTTTGCGTTCTTTGCGGTAAATTTTCTAACCGCAAAGGGCGCAAAGTTAGCGCAAAGGTCGCAGAGGTTGATTCTCTCGCTTGGCGACACCGCCATCGGAATTCGGTGTTGTCCCAGGATTCCGGCAACGATGAGTTCACTGATCCCTTCGGGCAGCGGCATGACAGCGGCAAGCGTCATGCTCGGTGCGCCGCCGATAAAAATCGAAACCGGCAACGGCTTTCCCAATGCGAGGGCTTCGGCGTGATGTCCTGCGATACCACGATGAATTTGATAATGCAGTCCTGCCTCTTCGTTCGGAAGATAATCGTTGCCGGAAATTTGTACACGGTACATTCCGAGATTCGATGCACCGAAACCAGGGTGATTCAGCGATTCCGTATAAACCTGCGGCAACGTCAAGTATGCTCCGCCGTCTTCTTGCCACGAAATGAGTTGCGGCAGTTGATCCAGCGTCGTTTCGCAAGCAAATACCGGGGCGCGTCGAGCGGAAACTCGTTTCGGTCGGGAATAATACAACGATTTTAGAGCGGTAATTCCGAGACGAGGCGAAAGTTGTTGAGCGGCAACCATTGGATCTGCACCAATGGAAATTGCTTTACGGAGTGCTTCGATACTGTCCCGAAAAATGTATTCGACACGTTTTTCCGTGCCAAAAAGATTTGCCAACATGGGAAATCGGCAGTTCTTTGGTTTGGTGAACAACACGGCAGGAGCCTCGGCGGCATACAAACGACGTTGAACGGCGGCGAGTTCGAGATAAGGATCGACTTCGCCGTCGAACTCGATCAACTGCCGAGTCCGGCGAAGATCGTCAATACAGGATTTTAAGGTGCGATAGCCCATTGGTCTCCATTTACAGCAATGATACGATTACCCTGGAGCAGACTCGGCATTCATTTCGTAAATTGCATATTGGTTTTTACCATTCTTTTTTGCCGTGTATAGAGCGGTATCGGCATGTTCAAAAAGCGTCGGCAAATCTTGTGCATGCTTTGGAAAAAACGCTATTCCCACACTCGACCGCAGTTGATATTCGACCGTTCCCAACATGACCGGCGGTTTCAAATTGTCGTAAAAACGATTCATAATGGACTCTGCCGTAACTTGTTCCATCTCTTTTTCGCAGGGATAGATGCCGACAAACTCATCGCCGCCAAGCCGGGCAACCGTGTCGGTACTCCGCAACCCGATGCTCAAACGCTTTGCCAATTCCACCAGAACCTGATCCCCCGCCGTATGCCCGTAGGTATCGTTCACCCCTTTGAAAAAATCAAGGTCAAGCGTAATGAAAATAAAGGAATTGCCGTCGCGCTCCGACTTGGCAACCGCCTGCTTCATTCGGTCATTGAGCAGATGCCGATTCGGCAAGCCCGTCAAATTATCGTACATCGCTTGGAAGACCAACGTTTCTTCCGTTGCTTTTTGTGCCGAAATATCAGACACAACGGCAATCAGCCGACGTACATCTCCTTCATGTACGGGCATTCCACGAATTTGCACCCATAGATAATCGCCTTGTCCCGTCAACAGACGCAATTCTTCTGAAAAAGGCAACAGTTCACCGATGCCGCGCAACACATGCAATAGCATTCCGGCTTGAATGCTGTCATCTGGATGAATGTGCGTTTCCCAATGCAACTCTTCCGGCAGACTTTCAGCAGTGTAGCGCATCATTTGCATAAAATTATCCGAATACCAAGCCGTCCGCTCATCAATGTTGATGTCCCAAATACCATCACGGCTGCATTGGACAGCAAGATTCCAGCGTTCTTCACTCGCTTTGAGGTCGGCGGTCATGGCGAGCAAACTTGCTTCCCGTTCTTTCAATTCTGTTACTGATTTATCCAACTGTTGTGCCATGGAATTGAAGGCTTCCGAGAATTCCCCCATGAATTCGATCCGTTGGGAAAAATCTCCGCCCGCAACTTCTTTCACCTGCCAGATTAAATGGCGTAGATTCGCCTGTAACGATTTCAGGGCTGCTGCCAACGTACTCCGTCCGACGACATCGTCATCAAAGTTTCCGCGGGCAAACTGCGTTAACACGCTCCGAATGGTAACGAGGTCATTAAAGAGTACCGCCGTGTCCTCGTTTTCAAAGTTCTCCGGCGCAACCGGTATGCTCCGCGCAACCAGCACCTGACGGATCAACTTGAGATCATCTTCAGCGGACATATACTACAATTTCAGCCCGTTTATCGTATCAGGCACGATTCACCGCAAACCGGCATGTTCGGTCGCCGGAGCACCAGCAATCCACTTCCTTTGCTTTGAAGGTAACGCCGGTATATTTATGGAATATACCGGCAATGAAACCTTCATCGTAATTGCATACTTCGATGCCCAGGTCGGGCAAACCGGAGCAGTCGAGGTCTTCGGAAACCGTCAGCGTGAACTCCCCTTTCTCTGCATTTGCTTTTTCGACACGGAGAATACCGATTCCGAGGTCTTTCAGAACCCGCTGGAGTTCTCCAACAAATCCATTCAGCGGCAACTCCTTAAATTCCACAAGGAATTTATCGAAGAAGACGTTACCAGCAATCTCCCCCGCATCGTAATACAGTTGGTCGCACGCTTCTCTACCGACTTTTTGTTCGAGCACATCCCGAACGGTGTACTGCAACATCCGGTAAGGAACAAGATTGATCTGATCGCTGATGTTCGGCAGAATGTCCTTCACCGAATCGGTGTTGACAGTCTTTGCCTTAAAGGTTTTTCCCGCGTATTTGAGTAAAACACCTTCGACGAATCCGATGTCGTAACTACAATCATCGACCTTGATGGCATCAAAACCAGCAGTTTCCATTCCGGCGGCAACGGACATGGTGTATTCCTCTGCACCGGAGTCTACCGAATCGACACGGAAAAAACGGAGTCCATGTTCCTTGCAAGCGACACGGTGAAATTCTTTGAGAAAGTCGTCCATCGGCAAATCTTTGTATTCTTTGAGAAAATGTTCGAAAAAGAATCGACCGGCAATGTCTCCCGACTCACGTAAGATGCGGCTGGTCTCGTCGCTACCGAACTGTTTGACGGCAATTTCCTGGAGAGTAAAGAGCATGACGCGGTAGAGGATAAGGTGAACCTGATCACCCAAATTCGGTCGTCCTTCCTGCAAATCGCCGATGATGTCCCAATTGAATTCGTATGTTCGTTCTGCCATGTGGGGGCTCCTGTGAGTAAAGTCTTGTCATTTTAGTCAACCGGAAATTGATTGTCAACAGGGGAGCGAATTGTTCCTTTGCGTTCTTTGCGTCTTTGCGGTAATTTCTTTCAACCGCAAAGGTCGCAAAGGGACGCAAAGATTTTTTTCAGAAAACGTCAATTTCACGTTGTTTATGGTATAGTTACTCCATGGCAAAACAAAACGACGTAAAATTAAGTCCTCAAGACAAACAAACGCTCCAAAACCTCTTGAAAATGGCGGATGGCGTTGCAACACAGGCATTGCGTAAAAAAGACCCTACCGTCGATATACCGGTGCGTGCGCTCTCCAACGTCAATTTCAATGAACGAAAAAAAATTATCGAGATGGGCAAACGCACCTCGCAGCGGCAACTCTTCAACCTCTCGCAGGCGCGGAGTTTTATGCAAACGATGCTCGTTGCCAGCGGAACGAAACAACTCATCGAACAAGGCAAAACAGCAAGCATTCGGGCACTCTTTTACCGACTCTTACACACGATTGACGGGACAAAAGAAAAAACATTTGACGAGCAAGGCGAATGCGATAATGTCATCGAAGACGTGGAAGTATTACTCAATTCCTTGCGTGAAGAACTCCACCTCGCCGCCGAACCCAAAGGAAATATCGTTGGCAATCTTACGATTGTGGACGATGGAAACGAAATCGACTGTACCCGCATGGGCAGAGGTGGTTACGGTATTCCCTCTATCGTCGAATCGAATGTGATGCAATTTAAGAAGTGTACCGCCAAGTTTGTTTTGCATGTCGAAAAGGGGACGGTTTGGCAACGGTTCAACGAGGATAAATTTTGGCAAAAACATCAGTGCATTTTGACGCACGGCGGAGGACAACCGCCGCGTGGTGTGCGTCGATTGCTTTATCGCTTGCACAATGAACTAAAATTGCCGGTCTATTGCCTGCTCGATAATGACCCCTGGGGATATTACATTTACAGCGTCATCAAACAGGGGTCGATCAATTTGGCGTTTGAATCGCAGCGGATGGCGGTTCCTGATGCGAAATTCATCGGCATGCGAAGTAATGATTTTGCCCGATGCAAGTTATCGAACGATGTGAGAATTGCCTTGACAGAACAGGACAGAAAGCGGGCGAAACAGATTGCCGAGTATCCGTGGTTCGCCAAGAAAAAGGCGTGGCAAAAGGAAATTGCCATGATGATTGAAAACGGCTTCAAATTGGAAGTGGAATCCCTTGCGAACAAAGACTTCAGTTTCGTAACAGAGGAATACGTTCCGCAGCGGCTCAAAGAGCAACAGTTTTTGGATTAACCCCATTTAGCCGGTACTCCGTCCCTCCGTTTACAGTACAATACGTTCATGTCCCGACGGCACAAAATCCTTCACATTATTTCCTCGTGGGAAAGCGGAGTCGGCAACGAACTTGCGGAGTTGGTTGCCCGGCTTCCCCGTGAGGAATTTGAAAGCGCAATTTGCGTGCTTACCGGTTCAATACGTCGCACAATCCACGGTGTACCGGCGACAACGTTACACTCACGTTGGTCTTGCGACCCCGCCACTTATGTCAGTGTCGGTCTTCTTCTTCGGCGTTTTCGTCCCGATGTCGTTCACACTTGGGATGCCACCGCCCAGTTGCACGGAACGATTCACGGTGGCACTCACCGTATTATTGCCGAGAAACGGTACCCTCACCCTAGCCCTCTCCTAAAGGGAGAGGGAATACAATTTTCCTAACCCCACTATAAACATGATGAGATTATTTTTCGCAACAGTATTTTTAAGCATTATCGCTTTGTCATTCGCCGGTTGCGGCGGCGAGAAGGGTGCCCTCTCCGGGCTCTATCCGTGTGAAGGCACCGTAACATACAACGGCTCTCCCGTTGCTGTCGGGGCATCAATTACCTTTTATCCCGACAGCGGCAATCCGGAAGCACGTGCGGCCTCCGCAAACACGGATTCCAGCGGGAAATTCAAAACAACCACATTAAAACCGAACGATGGAATGTTTCCCGGCACCTACAAAGTGGCAATCGCCAAATACGAAGAGTACGGTCCGCCCCGACAGGAAAAAGATTCGGACGGCAACGTCATAGGAGAGGAATACGACATGAAAAATGTCTTTCCTGAAAAATACGCGAACCCAGCGACATCTGGGCTTACCATCACCATTGAAAAGAAAAAGAACACGCCGGAATTCAATCTCGTGGATTGAACGCCGGTCGGAGTGAATAAGAAAAATGAATAAGAAACCCGCCCTGTAAGGGCAAGACCTAACCCAGGGCAGTGCGGAGTTTATGGCTTGGTGTTGTATATGATCGTTTTTTGAGAAGGCGGTGAAATTCGGCGAGATTGACCTAATTTTTACCTTATTTTTTTTCAAACAAAACAACCTCAGTAGCAATGAAATAACAAAAATATTTAACCTCATTACCTTATTTCCGAGACTCCAAAAATGAGGTAATTAGGTTGTGAATTTTTTATAGGAATTCCTGACTACTGAGGTTATTTTGTCAGAAAAATAAGGCGGAAATTAGGGTTGAATTCATCAAAGTTCCATTGTCCAAGAAATCAATGCAATATCAAACCAAAAACACCATTAGATACATTGTCCCTTTCGGGGCAAATTATTAACGAACCAACAACTTAACTTTAATGGAGGTTATTATGACCATGCTACGATCCTTGAATGTGCGTAATGCAAGAACTGCCTTTACGCTTGTCGAACTTTTGGTGGTGATTGCCATCATTGGCATGTTAATCGCATTGCTGCTTCCGGCGGTACAGGCAGCACGCGCGGCTGCTCAGCGGATGCAATGCAGCAACAATGTTAAACAACTCTCTTTATCGCTGCACAACTATCACGATACCAATCACGAATTTCCGGCATTGGTCGATGGTACTGCCGGTGCGGGGGGCGGTGCAAATCAAGGAGACCGCCAACGGGTCTCTGGAAAGTTACAATTGCTCCCTTTCGTCGAGCAAAACGCACTGTATGAAATTTATCTCCAATACACTAAACATCGCCACCCTTGGCAAAACG
>Ga0082212_10004786_pt1 | contig 18683 bp, 15 predicted proteins | sample TergutNt197P3_FD_71548 | JGI IMG/M metagenome (GOLD analysis project Ga0082212, IMG submission 71548) | Neocapritermes taracua P3 segment gut microbial communities from Petit-Saut dam, French Guiana - Nt197 P3 | ecosystem: Host-associated > Arthropoda: Insects > Digestive system > Gut ...
GGCAACGCCCTGCGTCAGGCCGGAAGAAAAATCTCAAGGCTGTAGGCCTTGCATCATGATGGTAGGCCTTCAGCCTACAGGCATGGGGCGCGGCGGACATAGGGCGTTGCCCTATGCTAGTGATATAGCCCCTTCGGGGCAGGAGAGAATGACCGCCCGCCATCAATTCATAATGCATAATTAACAATTCCTGCGCGGCGGGAGGGGATGGTCGCCCCCCAGAGCGCATTTAACTTGGACATTGGATATTCCTTGTTGGATATTGGATATTCCCGAGGGCTTCAGCCTTCACGGCTTCCTGCCCCATTGGCCGCGGTCGCGCCAACGGGGTCCCCTGTGTTGAATATTGGATATTCCCGAAGGCTTTCAGCCTTGACGAAGATGGAGTTGAGAGAACAGATGCGTGTTTGTTGTGTTCTCGTGGCTTACGACATCGAGTCTTCGGTGATGACGAGTTTGTCCATGATGTACTTGCGGCGTTCGGGGGTGTTGTTGCCCATGTAGAAATCGATGGTGTCTTGGAGGTTGTGGTCTTGGGTGCAGTCCACGGGCGTGAGGCGCATCTTCTTGCCGATGAATTCCTTGAACTCTTTGGCGTCGATCTCGCCGAGCCCTTTGAAGCGGGTGATCTCGGCGTTCTTGCCGCAGCGCTCGATGGCGCTCACGCGATCCTCCTCCGTGTAGCAGTAGTGCGTCTCTTTCTTGTTGCGGACGCGGAAGAGGGGGGTCTCGAGGATGTAGAGGTGCCCCTCGCGGATGACGCGGTCGAAGAACTTCACGAAGAGCGTGATCAGCAGGTTGCGGATGTGCAGCCCGTCCACGTCGGCATCGGTGGCGAGGATGACCTTCTGGTAGCGCAGGCGGTCCACGGTCTCCTCGATGTCGAGGCTCTGCATGAGGTTGTAGATTTCGACGTTCTTGTAGAGGGCGTCGCGCTTGAGGTTGCAGACGTTGAGGGGCTTGCCTTTGAGGGTGAAGATCGCCTGGGTGTTCACGTCGCGGGAGCTGACGATGGAGCCGGCGGCGGACTGCCCTTCGACAATGAAAATCATGGAGTCGAAGCCCGTGCCTTTCTGCTTGCTGAGGTGGTGCTTGCAGTCCTTCAATTGCGGGACGCGCACGGAGACGGTCTTGGAGCGTTCGCGCGCGAGCTTCTTGACGCTGTTGAGCTCGGCGCGGAGCTTGCTGGTCTCCTCGATTTTGCCGATGAGCTTGTTGGCTTCGGCGGGCTCGCGGTGGAACATCTCTTCGACCACGCGCTTGACCTCGGCGACGAGCTCGGCGCGGATTTCGGTGTTGCCGAGCTTGTTCTTGGTCTGCGACTCGAACACGGGGTCTTTGAGGCGGATGGCGATGGCGCCGATGATGCCCTCGCGCACGTCGTCGCCGTCGAACTTTTTCTTGCTGAACTCGTTGACCGCCTTCAGCAGCCCCTCCTTGAACGCGGACAGGTGCGTGCCGCCGTCGTTGGTGTACTGCCCGTTGACGAAAGAGTAGTAGTCCTCGCTGAAACGGTTGGTGTGCGTGAACACGAGCTCCAGCGTCTTGGTGCGGTAGTGGAAGGGCTTGTAGAGCTTCTCGAACTGCGCCTCGTCGTGGATGAGGTCGAGCAGCCCGTTCTGCGAGACAATCTTCTTGCCGTTCACCTCGAGCGTCAGCCCCGCGTTCAGGTAGGCGTACATCATCAGGCGCCGCTCGACGTGCTCCTCGCGGAACTGGTACTTCTTGAAAATCGTCGCGTCCGGCGTGAAGCACACATACGTCCCGTTCCGCTGCGGCTCCTTGCACTTGCCGCGCTTCTTCGAGACCAGCACCCCCTCCTTGAAGAACGCCTCCGAGAACTCCCCCTCGCGGAACGCGCGCACCTCGAAGTCCGTCGAAAGCGCGTTCACCGCTTTCGTGCCAACGCCGTTCATGCCCACGGAGAACTGGAACGCGTCGTCGTTGAACTTGCCCCCCGTGTTAATCTCCGACACGCAGTCCACGACCTTCCCCAGCGGGATGCCGCGCCCGTAATCGCGCACCGCCACGCGCCCCGAGTTGTAGTCCAGGCTAATCTCCACCCGCCTGCCGTAACCCATGATGTACTCGTCAACGGCGTTGTCCAGCACCTCCTTGAGCAGGACATAGATGCCGTCCTCATACTGGCTGCCGTCGCTCGTGCGCCCGATGTACATCCCCGTGCGCTTGCGGATATGCTCGATTGCGGAAAGGGTCTGGATATGCTTGTCGTCGTATGCGGAGGCCATGGATGCCCTTTTTCTGACACTGTTTTTTAGACAGGATTAACAGGATTTTTCAGATTGACAGGATTCGTTGGATGGGGTTTTTCTCGGTTGGTTTTTCAGGTTTGCGTTCCTGTCAATCTGAAAAATCCTGTTAATCCTGTCTAAGCCGAAGCCAAACCTGTCAATCCTGTCCAGCCCCGCCCTTGCGCCGCACGGACTTGATGACGACCGGCTCGGTCGGCACGTTCTGGTGCGGACCCGAGAAGCCCGTCGGGACTTTCGCGATCTTGTCCACCACGTCCATGCCGTCAACGACCTTGCCGAACACGCAATAGCCCCAGCCCTGCGGAGTCTTTGACGTGTGGTCGAGCATATCCTTGTTGCGGTCCACGAGGTTGATGAAGAACTGGCACGTCGCGCTGTCCGGCACCATGGTACGCGCCATGGCGAGCGTCCCGCGCGTGTTGCTCAGCCCGTTGTCCGCCTCGTTCTTGACGGGGGCCTTCATCGGCTTCTGATCCATGCTCTTGGTGAAGCCGCCGCCCTGAATCATGAACCCGTCGATGACCCGGTGGAAAATCGTGTCATCATAAAACTTCGCGTCAACGTATGCCAGCACATTGCTGACCGTCGCCGGCGCCTTATCCTGATAAAGCTCCGCCGTGATGTCCCCGAGACTCGTCTCAATAACAATCTTCATCTCCGCTCCTTTGTTGCCCTCGCCCTCGGCATGACCCAAGAGCGACAGACCCAGCACTAGAACCAACGCATGTTTAACCGTTTTCATTCCCATCCCCAAGTGTTGCAAAAGAAACATACTATACTCCTCCCCCGCGACAAAATCCAGCCCGAAAATAAAAGAAAATGAGCCAGCGCAATAAAATCGTTTTTCGGTTGCATTCGGGGGTTGGGGGTGGTATAATCGGGGCATGATTTTTGGCAGGGCTTTAACCAGATGAGCAAGGCGGCCGCACAACAGAGGGAGAGCCGCGCGCTGACGTCGTTCTTCGGCGCGGAGGACATCATGGTGCAGCAGGAGGGGTTCCAGCGCAATGCGCTGCTGCGGAACCTCCTGGAGCACCTGGCGGACAACCATGGCCTGCGGAACGTGGACGCCTATTACAATGCGGTGGTCCGCCGCGAGAATGCGATGGGGACGGTGCTGGCGTCGGGCATCGCCATCCCGCACGCGCGCCTGGAGGGGCTGTCGCAGCCGTATGTGGCGATCGCGACGTCGGAGGGGGGCATCGCGTTCGAGGAGGGCGCGCCGCTGACGCACCTGGTCTTCGTGGTGCTGATCCCGCGGGACCAGCCGGGGTTCTACCTGCAGATCCTCCGGGCGCTGAGCAGCATCATGCGCAACAAGGACGCGGCGAGGACGGTGTCGCGGCTGAAGACGGCCGGGGAGGTGATGCGGTTCTTCGGGCGGGGCGACATGGTGCTGCCGGGCTATGTCTGCGCGGCGGACATCATGTGCGACGCGCCGACGGTGCTGCGCGACAGCGACAGCCTGAAGACGGCGATCGACTGCTTCATCTCGAAGGACCTGTCGGAGGTGCCGGTCGTGGACGGCGACGGCGACATGGTGGGGGTGGTGAGCGCGCGGGCGCTGATGCGGGTGTGCCTGCCGGAGTACCTGCTGTGGATGGACGACCTTTCGGCGATGGTGAATTTCGAGCCGTTCGCGGGCGTACTGCGCAATGAGCAGAACACGTGGCTGTCGGACATCCTGAGCGGGGAGTACCCGGCGGTCCAGGTCGGCGCGCCGGCCATCTCGGTGGCGGCGGAGCTGGCGCGGCGGGACGCCTCGCGGTGTTATGTGCTGAACGGGGGGAAGCTCGCGGGCATCATCGACCTGCCGGTTTTCCTCAACAAGATCTTCCGTGAGTGACGCATGATAAACAGGGGGAACATCAGGGACGAATCGTTGGCGCGGCGGCTGGTGAAGCTGGCGGTGATGGCGTGCGCGGTGGCGGCGGCGGGGTGGGGCTCGCGGGCGCTGGGCGTGGCGGGGGGGTGGCAGGCGCAGGTGGCGGTCTGCACGTTCGCGGGGGTCATCTGCACGACGCTGTTCTTCTGGACGCACCGCGTGGCGGCGGCGTTCCTCGGCGTGGCGGCGCTGGTGGCGACGCAGACGGTGACGCTGGAGGGGATGCTGCGCTCGACGGAGCTGGACATCATCTTCTTCCTCATCGGCATGATGATTATCGTGGGGGTGCTGAAGGACCTGGGCTTCTGGACGTGGGTCATCCAGAGCGTCGTGAACACGCGGGCGATGACGGGGCTGTCGTTCACGGTCATCCTGTGCGTGCTGTCGGCGGTGCTGTCGGGGATCATGGACGAGGTGTCGTCCATCGTGGTGGTGCTGGCGCTGGTGTTCCAGGTGTGCGACACGCTGAAGGTCAAGCCCGCGCCGTTCGTGCTGATCGCGGTGCTGTGCACGAACATCGGGTCGGCGGCGACGATGCTGGGCAACCCGGTGGGCATCTTCGTGGGGAACAAGGCGGGGTTCGCGTTCACGCAGTTCCTTGCGGTGGCGGCGCCGGTGGCGGCGGTGGCGCTGGCGGCGGCGGTGGGGGTGATCCTGTTCTGGTTCCGCGCGCCCATCCGCGAGATGACGGCGCGCATGGCGCGCCACCGCGAGGGCCACCAGGGCCTGGGGCCGCCGCTGCGCATCCCGTACCGCCGCGGCCTGCTGGTGCTGGCGGTGACGGTGGGGCTCATCGCGTTCCACAGCCGCATCGAGGCGGCGCTGGGGCTGACGGGGGAGGCGAACCGCAACGCGTTCCTCATCGTGACGCCGCTCATCATCGCGGCGGTGCTGATGATCTGCCGGCCGCGGCGCGCGCGCGATTATGTGCAGAATGACGTGGAGTGGTGGACGCTGCTGTTCTTCATCCTCCTGTTCGCCATCGCGGGGGCGCTGGAGGAGCAGGGGGTGACGCGCAACGCGGCGGCGCTGCTGGGCGAGTGGGTGAGCGGCGGGCCGCCGGCGCTGGTGCCGTTCGTGCTGGGGCTCTCGGCGGTCGGCTCGGCGTTCGTGGACAACATTGTGTTTGCGGCGGCGTTCACGCCTGTGGTGCAGTCGCTGGCGGAGCGCTCGGCGGACTTCAGCGTCCTCTGGTGGGCGCTGCTGTTCGGGGCGTGCTTCGGCGGCAACGTGACGGTCGTGGGCTCGACGGCGAACATGATCGCGCTCGGGCTGCTCGAGAAGCGCGCGCGGGTGCAGATCGCGTTCCACGAGTGGCTGAAGATCGGCGCGCTGGTCGGCCTCATCACGACGCTGATCGCGTGGGCGATGCTCTGCGTCCTGCCCGCGCAGGCCCCGGCGGCGCAGCGCGGCGCGGGCCCGGGCGGCGGCGGCGGGCCCGCCCCGGCGCAGGCCCTCCCGCAAGAAAGCGCGAAAAAGTAAAACCCCTTTCTTGACGGATGCGGCCTTTAGGCCTATACTGTCTCGACTTGGTTTAAATCGGTTAGAAGCATTTTTTAAGGAATTCGGCAATGGCTGGTGAAAAAGGCAACCAAACGGCTCAACAGGCGCAGAACTTTTATAACAAGGGCGATGCGGCATTTTCGCGTGGCAATCTGGATATCGCGATTGACATGCTGATGCAGTGCGTGACCCTCTCCCCGGGCTTTTCCAACGCGCGCAAGCGCCTCCGCGCCGCGCAAATCGCAAAGTTCCGGCGGGAGAAGAAAAGCAAGCTGGCCTCGCAGTTCCAGGAGTTCGGGGCGATGCTCGCGCGGACGAAGGTCAAGGCGCTCCAGAAGGCCGGCAAGCTCGAGAGCGCGCTGGTCGAGGTCGAGCGGCTGCTCACCATCAACCCGCTCCACCCGCTGAACGTCGAGATGGCGGTGGAGATCGCGGACGCGGCGGGCCATGCGGACGCGGCCCTCTTCACCGTGGAGGCCGCCTACGAGAACAACCCGGACGACATGAAGCTCCTGCGCCGCGTGGCCGAGTATTACATGAAGGTCGGCGACTACACCAAGGCCCGCGACGCATACCTCAAGCTGAACGCCTTCCTGCCGAACGACCAGGCCATCTTCAAGGCGCTGAAGGACGCGGAGGCCCGCGTGACCATGGCCGCCGGGTGGGAGGAGGCCGCCGGGAAGAAGGACGGCTACCGCGACCTCATCGCCAACAAGGATCAGGCCGAGAAGCTGGACATGCGCGCAAAATCCGTGCAGTCGGGCTCGGACGCGGACGCGCTCATCCAGGAGGCCAAGGAGCGCATCGAGAAGGAGCCCAACAACCTCAACTTCTACCGCGCGCTGGCGAGGCTCTACATCCAGAACAGGCGTTTCGAGGAGGCCGTCGCGACGCTCGAGGACGCGCGCAAGGTCAACGCCGCAGACCCGGAGCTCGACCGCGCGATCACGCAGGCGAAGATCTCCGTGTTCGAGGGCAATATCGACGCGCTGAAGGCCGCGGGCGACCTCGCGCAGGCGCAGGAGGTGGAGACCGAGATGAACCAGTTCGTGTTCGACGACCTCTCCGCGCGCGTGCAGCGCTACCCGAACGACCTCAAGCTGCGCTTCGAGCTGGGCCTGCAATACTTCAAATACGATTACTATGACGACGCCATCGCGCAGCTGCAGCTGGCCCAGCGCAGCCCGAAGGAGCGCGTCGAAGCGCTCTTCTACCTGGCGAAGTGTTTCGCGAAGAAGGGCCAGCGCGACATGGCCGTCATGCAGCTGGACACCGCCAACGGGCAGCTGCAGATTATGGACGACCTCAAGAAGAAGATCGTGTTCGAGCTCGGCTGCCTCGCGGAGGAGGGCGGCGATTACGAGAAGGCGTTCGACTATTACAAGGACGTGTACGCGGCGGACATCGGCTTCGAGGACATCGGCGCGCGCATGGAGCGCATCTACAAGCTCCGCCAGAGCCAGCAGGGGTAAGGGCGGTCGCGATGCTCAATGCGTAAAGGCGTCTTCCTGTGCAGACGGGGGATTGCACATCGAGTATTGTGCATTGAATCGGGGTCATTGCGCTTAAATCAAGACAGATGTTTTTTTTAATCTGTGTCATCTGCGGTTGAAAAGAACAGGGAGGTTTATTTTTGACAGGGTTGTTTTCGCGCAGGGGCAGGGGACCCCGCTCGCGCGATGTGCGACGAGTGGGGCACACAAAGGCGCAGAGAAATAATATCTCACACAAAGGCACAAAGGATTTTTTGACAGACACCTTTCACCTTTTACCTTTTACCTATCACTTATCACCTATTACCTATCACCTCTCCCTCCGCGTCCCCGCGCCTCCGCGCGAGAATAACCCTGCCAGGAAAAATCGCCCCTAGTCGTCAATCGCGCTTTCAAAATCCGTGGCGTTCACCCATGGCGCGTCGGCGGGGGTGAGCTCGCCGCGCTGGAATTTCTCGTAGAAGCCGATGTTCTTCTTGTTGGCGTGGGGGTGGCGGTCGAAGGGGTTGGTGCTGCCCAGGAGCCAAGGGTCGCCCTGCATCACGAGCCCGGCGAAAAGAAGCTGCCGCAGGGCGTTCTGGCGGGCGTTCAGGGCGGGGTCGCGGGCGAGGTTCACAAGGCAGTCGGGGTCTTTCGTCAGGTCGTAGAGCTCTTCCGCGCCGCGTTTGCCGAAGCACAGGTCCCAGTATTTTTTCGTGGCGGGGTCGTGGCGCGATTTGAGGACCTCCGTCTTGGTGGGGCTGCCGTCGGTGTCGAGGTAGCCCGTCTCGGGGTTGCACGCGGGCCAGCGCGTGGGCTCGAAGTTGTGCAGGTAGATGAAGTCGTCCTTGACGATGCCGCGCACGGGGTAGCCCGCGTCCTTGGGGCGGCCGACGTCGTTGCGCTCGCGCCCGATGAACACGTGGTCGCGCCCTGCGGCGACGCGCCCCGCGCCCTCCGCGAACAGGACGTCCGTGAGGCTCTGCCCCTGCGCGTCCGCCATGCCCGTCGCGTCCCACGCCACCCCGGTCACCTCGATGAACGTGGGCGCGAGGTCGATGAAACTCACATAGTCGTCAACGGTGCGGCCGGGGTTCTTCACGCCGTCCTTCCACATCACGGCGAAGGGGAGGCGGTTGGAGTCCGGATAGACCTGCCCCTTGCTGTGCGGGAAGGGCATGCCGTTGTCGGAGGTGACGACGATGAGGGTGTTGCCGAGCATCCCGCGCGCCTCGAGCTCGCGCAACATGCGCCCGAGGTGCGCGTCGAAATGCTCGGTCTCGAAGGCGTAGTCGAGCATGTCCGTGCGCGTGACCTCGTTGTCGGGCCAGTAGCCGGGAACGCGGTCGATGTCGGAGGTCTTCTTGCCGCCGAGCGCGATGCCCGAGCCGTAGGTGTAGGCGCGGTGCGGCTCCATGCCGCCGAACCAGAAGCACCACGGCTGGCCCTTGGGCGCGGCGTCGAGGAAGTCGGCGAAGTTGGCAGCGTAATCGTTGGCGCTGATGTCGGGCGTGGGCGGCGCGAGTTTGCGCGCGTTGAACGGCTTGCCCGCGATGTCCGCGCGCGGCTTGCCGTCGGGGCCGACGGTCACGCCGGGGGCCCAGCCCTTGCCCGTCATGCCGACGTGGTAGCCGCGCTCGGCGAGGGCCTCGGGGTAGGACTTGAACTCCATCGGGAAGACGCACCAGTGGTTGGCGGCCGCCTTCAGCTGCCACGGGTTGCGGCCCGTCAGGATGCTGGCGCGGGAGGGGGCGCACTTGCCCGTGGGCGTGTAGGCGTGGGTGAACAGCACGCCCTCTTTCGCGACGCGGTCGAACGCCGGGGTCTTGACCCATTTGCACCCGTAGGCCCCGGCGTGGCCGTAGCCCCAGTCATCCGCCAGCGCGAACAGGATGTTCGGGCGCGGCGGCGGTTGCGCGAGCGCCGGCAGCGCAAGCATGATGAAGAGGGCTGAACGCCCGATCCACAAGTGAAACGCGCTTCGGGGCGCCTGAGCCGGTTCGCGCCGATCCGAGCCGATTCTAATCGACGGTTTTATTCCCATGGGTGATCGCCTCCAGTTGCTGAATGAATGTGTCCGCCCCGATGTTGCCCGAGCCCTTCAATTTGCCCAAGACCGTCTCGCCGTCGGGCGCGAGGATGATGTAGGTCGGGAAATGGATAGGGGTCACGCCGTATTGGATCGCCAACTGCTCGTTGCGCTTGACGAACTGCGCGGGGACTTTGCCCGCGTTGCGCGGGAAGTCGATGATGACCAGCATCAGCCGCTGCTTCGCGAAGTCCTTCCACGGTCGCGTGTGGAACACCCTCCAATCCATGTACCGGTGTTCGTCGCACCAGTCGCTTCCGGTGACGCTCAGGAGAATCGGCAGTTTCTTTTCCGCCGCCATTTTCTTCGCGGCGTCGAAGTCCATGGTCCATGCGCCCTGAGCCGCGCCCTCTGTCAGCGTCTCCGCTTTGGGCAAACCCCGCAGCGTCTGCCCTGCCGTCTCAACCTCGTAAATCTCTTGCCTGATTGTATCTTCCACATGACACCCGACGGGCAAGTCCGCAACGAAAACGGACGGGTCCTCCGCCTCATCGAGCAGGCGGAGCGTCTCGGGGTCAACCGTGTATTCCATCTTATGCCCCATGGACATTTCCTTAACCTCCCCGTCCGGATTCCGCATCCCCACTGTCCGGATAGGGCTGTTCACCGTAATCGTCAGGGGCATCCAAACCCCGGCGCGTTCCACATGGTTCGAGAAATCATACGTTTCATCGACATACCTTTCCTCCCACAACTCCCGTTGATTCTCCATATCCCAGCCAGGCTGGAAAAAGGTGTATCGTTTAAGGATGCCGTTTTTCTTTGAGAACTCGAATTTACTGAGGTGCAAGTCATCAATGGTCACCGTGTCCCCGTCAACCTCGATTCTGGGGTCTTCCGCCAAAATCCGTTCTTCTAAAGGGGACAAGGGGACACAACCACCCCAATGCCCCCAGGCCCGCAGGAAAAGCAGCGCGCTCGAATACGTCCCGACGGTTGCGATCCCAGAAACATATTCGTACCCGCCTTGCGCGTCAACGAAGTGGCGGGCCGGATACCACCGCACATACTCTTCCCCGTCCCATGTATTTATCTCCACGGCGTGGTCATATATCGTTGTCCCTGGCCTTGCATCCGCATCACGCTGTTCAAGCCCGCGCCCCGTTTCTTCGCGGTGGCGTCCCGTTGCGGCCTCAAACACAAGGCGCACGTTTTTTCCGGGGCCTACAGATACGTTACCGTCGCGATAAGACTCGCTGCGCGTCGAATAGGTCACGTACAAGACTTTTCCCGCGAGCGAGTTTTTCTGGAACAGCGGCAGATAGGCCTCGATGCCCGCCGCGCCACCCCCCGCCGGGACCGTGGACCTGCACCCGACGAGAAGCGCGGCGACAGACGCCGCAAGGAACGCACACACAACAGGCAGACAATTTTTCATGAAACCGACTCCGTCACGGGGTGTTAAAAAACGCGCCTACCTTTTTATTGAAGGGACTCCCAAATCGTTGCAGATTTTCTTGACAAGGATTTCCCTGATTTCACTGTGCCGCGGGACAGACGAGCGTTTGTTCTGGGCTGGATTCCCCCACCACGAATGAGACCCGCCCTCACGGATAAGGGCGCATCCGTTCTCTCGCAAATGGCGGAGGAACGCCTGCCTTTTCATACCCGCACGGCTTCCTGTGTATAACCTTCCGACGCAGCTGCTAACGCCTCGTTGCGGTTCATCTCAATGGCTTCGCTCAGCGTTTCCTGTAGGCTCTCCATCAGTTTTTTTTGAGTGCGCTCTTGGCAGTTCACGCCTTGGACTTCAGCTATCCAGCCGACCCACCAGCCGCCGTCTTTTTCGATAATTGCAGTGTAACGGTTCATCATACATCTCTCCAATGAGTTAACATAGTATGCCACATTCTGATTCTCGTGCGCAATCATGTTCATCCTGTCAAAAAAATAACTTCTAATCGTTCCCCACGCGGCGCGCGAACTCGGCCGCGAACGCGCGGTAGGCCTCCGCACCCCGGCTGGCGGGATCGTAGAAGACCACAGGCTGGCCGAAGCTCGGCGCCTCGCTGATGCGCACGTTGCGGGGGATGACCGTCTCATAGACCTTGGCGCCGAAGTGCGCGCGCACCTCATTCACCACGTCCGTCGCGAGGCGCGTGCGGCCGTCGAACATCGTCATCAGGATGCCCTCGAGGCGGATGCCGGGGTTCACGCCGTTGTCGCGCAGCTGGTCGATGAGCGAGGTGATGACGCTGAGCCCCTCCATCGCGTAATACTCGCACTGCATGGTCACGACGATGCCGTCCGCCGCCGCCAGCGAGGAGGTCATCAGGATGCCCAGCGACGGCGGGCAGTCCATCAGCACATAGTCGAACACCCCTGCGGTCAGCACGCGGTCAAGCACACCGCGCACGACGGCGAGGTGGTTCTCCTGCCGCGCGATCTCGATCTCCGCGCCCGCGAGGTCGAGCTCGGAGGGGATGATGTTGATGCCCTCGTAAGGGGTGGGCTGGATGATGTCCGCCACATCCTTCGCGCCCGTCAGCACGGCGTAGAGGCTCGCGCCGGGCTGGCGCTGCAAGCCCAGCCCGCTCGTCGCGTTCGCCTGCGGGTCGAGGTCGATGACCAGCACCGTCTTGCCCATCCCCGACAGCGCCGCCGCCAGGTTCACCACGGTCGTCGTCTTGCCGACGCCGCCCTTCTGATTCGCAATCGCAATCACACGTGTGTTTCTCATCTCAGACTCCTAAACCTTTTCATCACTCAGTAGGATAACACATGGCGGATTAGGGGGCAAGCGTGAAAAGAGAGGGGGCAGCCCTCATGCGTAGAGGGCGATGACGCGCGGGGTGATGTCCACGAGGCTCTGGGCGTTGGCGAGGAACGCGGCGGCCTGCGGGCCGATGGCGACCAGCGGGACGGGGTTGCGCGTGTGGCCGCGGACACCCATGTCCTCGATGTTGCCGTGGTCGCTGGTGAGGATGAGCAGGATGCCGGCCTTGACGCAGAATTGCGTGACCGCGCCAAGGAACGGGTCGAGCGTCTTGAGCGTCGCGCACGCGTCGTCGTACTTGCAGGTGTGGCCGATCAGGTCGGTGACGAAAATCTCGAAGAGCGTGAAGTCGTTGGCGCGGGTGACTTGCAGCAGGTGGTCCGCGGCCTGGAGCGGGGTCACGAGCGTGACGGCGTAGCCTTTCTCGGCCAGCGCCTTGCGCGTGATGTCGTGCGCAAGGGCGAGGTTCTCGTTGAGGTCGTCCTGGAGGGAGATGGTCTCGGGGCGGGTGAGGGCCATGACGGTGGTGACGGACTTGAAGCGGCGCGCGGCGATCTCGTCGATGCTGTCGGCGATGTACGCGTCCGCGAAGCGGCAGCGGCGCGATTTGCGGGCGAGGGCCATGAAGAGGTTGTCCTCGACGATGAGTTTGCGTAGGCTGGGCCCGGGGAAGCCCTCGCAGTGGCGGCCCATGTACTGGGCGGCGTTGACGCCCGTGAACAGGGCGGTCTGGCCCGTGGCGCTCTGGGGCAGGCCGGGGACGTCGAGGCAGGCGTCGATGGCGATGCCGTGCTCCTCGATGAGGCGGCAGAGCGTGGGGCACACGCCGGCGTGGACGGGGTTGTCTTTCGCGGGGGCGCGTAAACCGATGCCATCAATGAATAGGAACAGGACTTTCACGGGGGGCCTCACTTGACGACACTGGGCAGCCATGTCGCGATCTGCGGGAACAGCATCAGCAGGGCGCACACCACGACCAGCGCGAGCAGGAAGGGCATCGCCCCGCGGAAGACGACCTGAAGGGGGATGCTGCGGTCGATGCCGCTGACCACGTACGCGTTCACGCCGACGGGCGGCGTGATGACCCCCATCTGCGTCACGACGACGATGACCACGCCGAACCAGATGGGGTCGAAGCCGAGCTCGCACACCACGGGGTAGAAAATCGGGGTGGTCAGCAAAATCAGCGCCAGCGCATCGACGAAGCACCCCGCCACAAGGAAGAAGAGGGCGATCAGCGCGATGACGCACATCGGCGGCAGCGGCAGCCCCGCCAGCCAGGACGCGAACAGCATCGGCACCTCCGTGACCGCGAGGAAGCGCCCGAACACCGTCGCCCCCGCGACGATCACCAGCACCATGCACGACGTGCGGATGGTCTCCTGCGCCGCCTGCCAGAGCATCTTGCGCGAGCAGTTGCCGCCCAGCGCGGCGATCGCGACGCTCCCCAGCGCGCCCATCGCCGCGGCCTCCGTCGGCGTGAACCACCCCGCGAACATCCCCCCCATCACGAACGCGAACAGCAGCAGCGTCTCGATGACGCCGAGCAGCGCCTTGAGCCGCACGCCCCACGGCACGCGCACCGCAGGCGGCGCGAGCGACGGGTTGAGCAGGCACTTGACGTAGATCATCACGCAGAACAGCACCGCCATCAGCACCCCCGGCAGGATGCCCGCGATGAACAGTTTGCCGATGGACTGCGCCGTCAGGATGCCGTACACGATGAACACGACGCTGGGCGGGATCAGCATCCCGAGGCTCCCGCCCGCCGCGACCGTGCCGCTCGCCAGCGCGTGGTCGTACTTGTACTTCTTCATCTCCGGGAGCGCGACCGCCGCCATCGTCGCCGCCGTCGCCGGCCCCGACCCGCAGATCGCCCCGAACGCCGCGCACGCGCCGACCGTCGCCATCGCCAGGCCGCCGCGCAGCGCGGACATCCAGCTGTTCGCCGCCGCGAAGAGCCGCCCGCTGATGCCCGCGTGGAACGCCACCTGCCCCATGAACACGAAGAGCGGGATGACCGTCAGGTTGTAGTTCGCGAACGTGTCGTAGAGCTCCGCCGAAAGCATCGACAGCGACCCCTGCCACGAGCCGACCGCGCCGAAGCCGACCGCGCCCACCACCAGCATCGCCACCGCCACCGGCATGCTGCACAGCAGCAGCACCAGCATCGCCACGCACCCCCAGATGCCGACTTGGACAGGCGTCATGGCTTGATCATCTCCCGCCCCGGGTACAGCAGGTGGAACACCACGATGACCGCCGTCACCGCGAACGCCGCCGCCATCACCCACGGCACCCAGAAAATCGGCAGCTCGATCGTCGCCGTCACCTCCCCGTACCGCAGCAGCGCCTGCCCCTGCATCACGCACCCCGCCGCCGCCAGCGCAAACGCCGCAATCATGATGAGCCGCATCACGGAGTCCACCGCCACGCGCCAGGCGCGCGACAGTTTCTGGAAGAAATACTCGATGGCCACATGGCCCTTCATCGCCGTCGTCAGCGGCAGCGCGCACGCCATCGTCACCCCCCCGCAGATGCGCACGACGTCATACGCGCCCTTCAGCGGGCACCCCAGCTGGCGCAGCAGCACGTCCGCGCCCGTCAGCAGCATCATCACGATAAGCCCCGCGCACGAGACGGCCGTCATCCCGTACGTCAGGAACACGACCCCCCGCCAGAACGGGCCCAATGGTTTCCGCTCCATGCTCATTTCAGTTCCCCGGCCCGCGCCACCTTGACCAAGAACTGGATGTCCTTCAGCACGTCCGAACCGGGCAGGCCCTTCGCGTCAACCTTCGCGGCCGAGTCCGCCAGCAGCGGATCGACCTTCTCGCGCCAGACGGCCTGCTCCTCCGCGCTCAAGGGGATGATTTCGTGCTTCAGCTCGTGCACGAACGCCAGCCCCTCCGCATCCGCATCGTTCCAGGCCTGCCCGTGCTTCGCGATCCACTCGCGGTTCACTTGCGCGATAAGCTGCTGGAGCCCTTCCGGGAGGCTTTCCCACTTCGCCTTGTTCATGGCCACGAAGCACACCGTCGTGTAGCCCACGCATTCCGAGTCCGTCACGTACTTGATGACCTCGCCCTGCTTCCAGCCCTTCAGCGCCTCGACAGGGCAGAACGTCGCGTCCACCACGCCCTTCTGCAGCGCCTCATACGTCTCGCCCTGCGGCATGCTGATGGGCGACGCGCCGAGGCTCTCCACGAGTTTCGCGCTGAAGCCCGTCGCGCGGACCTTCAGCCCCTGCAAATCGGCCAGGGCCTTGACCGGCTTCCGCGACGCCAGTATCCCCGGGCCATGCGCGTGGAGGTACATGATCTGGGTGTCGGCCGCCTCCGCGGGCCGCCGGTGGAAATAGACCTCGTTGGCGATGTGCGTCGCGGCCACGCCGTCAGGATAGCCCACGGGCAGGTCCAGCAGCTCCAGCAGCGGGAAGCGCCCGCGCGTGTACGCGAACATGCTCATGCCGATGTCCGACGCCCCCGACAGGACCCCCTGGTAGCACTGGTCCGCCTTGGTCAGGGTCCCGCCCGGGAACACCGTGACCTGCAGCTGGCCGCCGCTGCGCTCCCGCAGCTCGTCCGCCCACGCCTGCGCGAGCTTCGCCTGCACGTGCGTCGGCGGGAAGAACACGCTGTAGCGGAACGTGTACGTTTTCCGCGCCGGGTCCTGCTCCTCCTGCCGGCCGCACCCCGCCAGCAGCACCACCGCCGACGCGAAAAAAACAGATCTGCATCTCAACTTCATAACCCCTCGTTTCCCCTCTCTTGCCCTCTCGGGCGACCCTGTTGCACCTGCGGCCGCGGCGCCTCGCCTACAGCCCCTCAAATTGAAACCTCACCGTGAACCCGAGCGTCTCCCCCGCGCCGATCTTCTGCGCCGTGCCGTCGGCCACGTCGCCCTCCCGGCCCTTGAGCCACGTGTTGCTCGGCTCCAGCCCGGTGACATACGCGCCGACGTCGAACGCCTTCCACTGCACGAGGCGCGGCAGCGTGCGCGTGTCGTAGGCCACCGTCGCCTTCACCCCCGCCTCCGCGTTGACGATGCTCATGCTCGCGAAGCCGTCCTTGCCCGCCGGGATGGCGTGGAAGAAGCACTGCTCCGGCGTCCCCTTCCTGGGCGGCGGCATCACGTCCCACGTCGCCAGGCCCGCCGCCGCCTCGGGCGTGCGCGGCGTCACGTCGTGCTTCGCCGCCACCAGTTTCATCCCGGGGCTGACGAGCGGGTAGCCGAAGTTGCAGTGATAGACCAGCTGAACGTAGTCCGGCGCGTAGGCCAGGTTGGTGATCTCGTCATGCACCTCGATCGCGTTCTTCCCGTAGGCCGTCGAGAGGGTGCGCACCATGCGGATGTTCTCGCCGAAGATCCGCGCCTCGCGCAGGACGCCGCGGATGACGATGCGGTACTCGCCGCCCGCCCACTCGCGCACGACGCTCACGTCCTCCGCCGCCGAATTGGAGGCGCGCCCGTGCAGGCCGAACTCGCCGTTCGGGTTCCCCGCGCTGCGCAGGCCGCACGTCGTCATCAGCCCCCCCGGCCACGTCCGCAGCCAGTTGATGCCCCCCTGCTGGTACTCCAGCCGCGTGCAGTGCCCGTTCGGCGTGCGGTACGCCACCGGCACGCCGTTGAAGCTCGCCTCCACGATGTCCAGCCCGCGGTCCGGGCAGACGGTGAACTGCAGGCCCGAGCCGTTGCACACGTCGATGACGCGGTTGCCGCGCCCCGCGCCGTCCGTCAGCTCCGCCGCCCGCGCGTAGGCCAGCTGCTCAATGCTCCCGACATAATCCATCAGCCGTTTTGTGCTCATATCGAATGACCTCTTTCTGAAAAAAAAAACTCACCTCAATCGCGGCGGCGCCGAGGGCGGCGCGGGGCAGCCCCGGGGGCAGTAGCGGGGGCGGCGCCGGGGGCGGCACGGGGCGGCGGCGGAGGCGGCGCCGGGGGCGGCAGCAGCGACGGCGACAGGAACGACGGGGTCTGGTAGAGCGGCGGCAGCTGGCTCTCGATGTCCGCCATCTCCGCATACTTCCTGAACTGCGCCGGGTCCGCATAGCTCTTCAGCAGCCGCCCCCCCGAGAAGCACTGCACGATCACGCCCCCCGCCGTCTTCCCCAAAACCACCTGCTCCGCGCTCAGCAGCATCTCCTGCGCCCGCCCCGGGGCGATCGTCGCCTCCTTCACGTCCCGGCCCACCAGCGCCGGCTTGCCGCCCTGCTCCCCCACCAGGTACATGACCACCTGCATGTTCAGCGCCTGCGCCCCGCTCCACCGGGATGTCACCCGGTAGTCGAACTGCTGCTGTATCCGCTGCCCCGCGTAGATCTTCCCCTGCGTTATCTTGATGCGCTGCACCCCGAACGACAGCGTCCCCGCCGGGACCGCCCCGCCCGCCGCCGCCGCGCCGCCGCCGCCCGCCGCCTTGCCGCCCGGCTCCTCCCCCGTCACCGCGAACAGCGCCGTCGCGGGGTCGAGGTCATCCGGCTCACGGTAGTCGGCAGGCTGCGGGGACGCCTTCAGCGCGGCATGGATACGCTCGACGAGCAGTTTCGCGTCAAACGCCGTGATGCGGTACATCTCCGGGCTTACCACGCCCGTGGGCATCTTCAGCTGCATGAAGACCACCATCACCTCCCCCACCGCCTGCACCGACACCACGCAATCACGCGCGCCCACGCTCGCCGCCTCCTTCATCTGCGCCTTCTCGGTGAACTTCGCGAGCATGTTCGCGAACCGCTCGCCCTCCTTGTACGAGAACAGCATCCGCCGCTTGCTCTGCCCCCCTTCGAGGAGGGTCCTGCGGATCAGGTTCAGCGCAAACGGGCGCTTCGCGTCAAGCTCCAGGTCGTCCCGCTCGAACAGCACCTCGATAGGGGACGTGTTCGCCACCTCTTTCCCGTACGACATGAAGAACGTCACGGGCATCTTCCGCATCGCCTCATCGCGCTGCTTGAGGTAGTCCTCAACCATGCCGCTGCGCACGATGCTGTCCTTCTCCGCGTTGTAGCCCCTCTGGAACGCGACCCCCTGGCGCAGCAGCGTCTCGATCGACGCGCGCGACGACGCGCCCTGCACCATCTCCTTTTTCCAGACCTCAATCTCCTCGGCGATCGCCGCGAGCTGCGGGTCATCCGCCGAGGCTGGCGTTTCCTGCGCGACACCGCAGAAAACGGCAACAGCGCCCATCAAAAAAACTATGACTTTCTGCATCCCGTTTTCTCCTAAACATATTGCCCGAGAATTTCGACAATAATATACCACAACCCCACTGCGCACACAACATCAATCCGCAGGAAATTCCAATATTAAATGCCCCCCCCGAAGGCAATGACACGGGGAGACGGATAATCATCCGTCTCTACCATTAAACCTGTCCTGTCGTCATTACATATTCTGGAGGGCGAGACAGGGGACCCCGTTGGCGCGGCGTGCGGCCAATGGGGCAGGAAGCCGCAATGTGCCTGACGGCTCGCGAGGACGCTCGCCCTCCATCGTGAAATCTGTATTTTATGAAAACGCCGGTTCCGCTTACGCTCCACCGACGGTTACTCATGTTTAGCACGCTGCGGCGCTATGTGACAACATCAGGTTGGCAAGCGTCGTAGAGACGGATGATTATCCGTCTCCTGAAGGCAATGACACGGGGAGACGGATAATCATCCGTCTCTACCATTAAACCTGTCCTGTCGTCATTACAGATTCTGGAGGGCGAGACAGGGGATCCCGTTGGCGCGGCGTGCGGGCA
>Ga0082212_10004787_pt1 | contig 18682 bp, 14 predicted proteins | sample TergutNt197P3_FD_71548 | JGI IMG/M metagenome (GOLD analysis project Ga0082212, IMG submission 71548) | Neocapritermes taracua P3 segment gut microbial communities from Petit-Saut dam, French Guiana - Nt197 P3 | ecosystem: Host-associated > Arthropoda: Insects > Digestive system > Gut ...
AACGTCCGGATGGTCGCTCACCGAGCAAGACCCTTATAACAACGTAGCGCGTACCTGTATTGAGGCTATGGCTGCCGCATTGGGGCACACCCAGTCGCTGCACACCAACGCTTTGGACGAGGCTATTGCCCTCCCCACCGACTTTTCTGCCCGCATTGCCCGAAACACCCAAATCTATATCCAATCCGAAACGCAAATTTGCCGCTCGGTGGATCCATGGGCAGGCTCCTATTACATTGAGTCGTTAACCCACGAGATTGCCCACCGTGCCTGGGAGCACATTCAAGAGATCGAAAAGTTGGGCGGTATGGCAAAGGCAATTGAGACCGGAATCCCCAAACTGCGCATTGAGGAGGCAGCCGCCCGCAAACAGGCACGCATCGATTCGGGCTTAGATGCCATTGTGGGTATTAACAAATATCGCCTCGAAAAAGAGGAGCCTATTGAGATTTTAGATGTGGACAACACCAAGGTGCGCGAATCGCAGGTGGCGCGCCTGAACGAATTACGCGCTCATCGGGACGAAGCCAAAGTACAGGAGAGTTTGGCCGCCATTACCCAAGCCGTAGCCACCAAGAGCGGCAACCTCTTAGCCTTAGCCGTAACCGCCGCCCAAAACCGCGCCACCTTGGGCGAGATTTCAGATGCCTGCGAAAAAATTGTTGGACGATATAAAGCCGTAATCCGTATGAACACAGGAGTTTATTCATCAGAAGTTAAGAACGACAACCACTTCGCCCACGCCAAAGAGTTGGCCGCCGAATTTGCCAAAAAAGAGGGACGTCAACCTCGGATTATGATTGCCAAATTGGGTCAGGACGGACACGACCGTGGCGCCAAAGTGGTGGCCACCGGCTACGCCGACGTAGGCTTTGACGTTGATATGGGTCCCCTCTTTCAAACCCCCGCCGAAGCCGCCAAACAAGCCGTAGAGAACGACGTGCACATTGTAGGCGTATCTTCTTTAGCCGCAGGACACAAAACGCTTGTTCCCCAAATTATTGACGAACTCGGCACATTGGGACGCCCCGACATTATGGTGATTGTGGGCGGCGTCATCCCCGCTCAGGACTACCAAGCCCTCTACGATGCTGGCGCTATGGCTATTTTTGGACCGGGCACCTCCGTCTCCTTAGCCTCCATCAAGATTCTGGAGTTGTTGATGCAAAAATTTGAATGACAATGCAACGTTTTTGGTCTTTGTGCATCTATAGAGTATCACCACAAAAATTCAACCGTTATGAAAAACGTTTTTTGTTACCTTTTGTTCGTATGCCTCTCTTTGGGATGTCTATCCTGCAATAAGAGCACATTCCCCGATGTGGAATCTGAAGAAGAGCAAATAACGCCCCAAGAAGAGGTACAGCCTGCCGGCCCCATCTCATTGACCACTAAGCAGGCTGAAAAACTTGCCGGAGATAACGCTTTTGCATTTAATTTGTTCAGAGAAGTAGCCACATCCGGCGATAAAGAGAATGCCTTTATATCACCCCTGAGTGTGACTATGGCTTTGGGTATGTTGTTTAACGGCACCTCGCCCGATGCACGCGCTGAGATGGCCACTGCTTTGGGAATCTCCGACTTTTCCGATACGGAGGTCAACGAATATTATCAGACCTTATATCGGGCGCTGCTCGACATTGACCCGCTTACGGCCATATCTATTGCAAACTCCATTTGGTGCAAGCAAGGCTATCCGGTAAAGCCGACTTTTATTGAACTCAACAGAAATTATTTTGATGCGGAGGTGCAAACCCTCGATTTCTCCTTGCCATCTACGCTGGAGGCCATCAACAAGTGGTGCGCCCAAAAGACAAACGACAAAATAACATCGATTCTTGACGCCATTCCGGACGATGCGGTAATGTACCTGATTAATGCCGTCTATTTCAAAAGCAAATGGCAATTCGAATTTGACAAAAAGGATACAAAAAAGGAGAAGTTTACCCTTGAAAACGGTGCACAGGTAAACCTTGATATGATGAATCAAACCGCCACGCTACCCTATTACGCAGATGAGATGCTCCAATGTATTGAGATGCCTTACGGAAATCAGGCGTTTAGTATGGTGGCTATCTTGCCGAGCGAAGGGATGCCCCTTGACGATTTGGTAAACTACTTAGACAATGATGTGTGGAAAAATATTTTATCCAATTTGCGGGAACGTAATGTACAGGTGAAATTTCCCCGCTTTAAACAAGAATGTGAATTTCAACTAAAAGAGCCCATCTACAATTTGGGAATGCACCTGATTTTTCAAGGTGGTGGAAATTTGAATGGCATTGCAGATGATGGGAGACTATACGTATCCAGAATAATACATAAAACTTTTGTGGAAGTAAACGAAGAAGGTACAGAGGCGGCAGCTGTAACTGCCGTTGAAGTTTTGTTCACCTCTGTCGGCGGCTCACCACAACTTCTTCCATTTCACGCCAACCGCCCCTTCCTCTATCTGATCAAAGAAAAGAGTACCGGCGCCATCCTCTTTATGGGGCGGATGGATCAGCCACAGTGATTTTTGAGGCTCCATGTGATATTTCCCCCCTCTTTACGACTAATAGGGTAGTAAAACTCATCATAACACATGGACAAACAAAAATTGGAAACCGACTTTTTGCGGATAATACAAGAGAATAACCGTATCATTTATAAGGTAACTTCTTTTTATACAGACCAAATTACCACTATAGAAGACCTCTTTCAAGAGGTGGTTTTGAACTTGTGGAAGGCTTTTCCCAATTACCGCAAAGAGAGTCAGGTTTCCACATGGATCTATCGCATTGCCTTAAATACCTGCGTCTCGTACTACAGAAAAAGTACGCGGCGGCTGGTTTGTGTGACCATCACGCCGGAGATCAAAGTGTATGCAGAAGACCACGAGTCCATTGCCGCTTTATATGCCTGTATCAACCAACTGGGAAAATTGGAACGCGCGCTGATTCTCCTGTGGTTAGAAGATCGTCCATATAAAGAAATCGCTGAGATTATGGGTATTACCACCACCAATGTTTCCACTAAAATCAACAGAATCAAAGAAAAGTTAAAACAAATCTCAAAAATGTAACATGATGGAACCGGACGAAATAAAAAAAATGTGGCAGGAAGTTGACCTGTTAAAAGAAAAACAACAAATCAGCGACCAAAAAATTAAAAAAATGCTTAAAAATCAAGGAAAAACAGCACTTGCAAAACTAATCAGGACCGCGAATTTTTACAGATTCGCCATAATTCCTTTGGGTTTGTTCTTTTGCCTCCTCTCGTATAAATTTTTTGAAGCCGGAGGATATTACCTGATTTGTCCACTGGCTTTCCTGCTGGTCTCCTTGCTTATGGAATGGCTTGAAATTTACCTGTATCGCCTGCTCAAAGGCATCGACTTTGCCATTATGCCGGTCAAAGAAGTGTCTGAGCGGATTTTAAAATATCAGCATATCATTCAACAAACTCAACTGTATGGAACAATGGGGTTCATGTTTTTTACAGGGATTTGGTTATTTTTGTATTACACATTGATGTTTGGAACAGAAATCATCTGGGGATTTATTATTTATATGGTCGCCCTCTATTTGACCGGACTCATCGTCCTCCCTATCCTGTTCAAGAAACTCTATTACAATAATATCAATCAGATTAAAGAGAGCCTGAAAGAACTAAAAGAGTTTGAAATATGTTGACAAATATAAAAAAGCATCTGTTTTATGCAGGCATACTGATTTTTTCGATAGCCACCTTTTTGGAACACGCATGGTTGGGTGAAACAAATCTCCTCTGTTTTGCAAAAGGATTCGCCTGCGGAATCGGATTGGTGGGAATGGTAACGCTGTTTAACGGCTCAACGACACCCATCCTGCCCTTTCCCTCACGCTGAACAGAGTGTGCCTTGCACCCGCGGAGAAGACGACAACTGTACAAAAAAAAGATGAGGCTGTTTTAAAACAGCCTTTTTTTTTACCTTTGCCCCTCTTTTTGCCCCCCTATCAAACCATGAAACTATAAACTAACTTGACCGCTTCAGAAACATACACCGAAAAAGACTTTCAAACCCTTGAATGGCACACCCATATCCGCAAACGCCCAGGTATGTACATTGGAAAATTGGGCGATGGCTCAGCGCCGGACGATGGTATCTATGTTCTTATCAAAGAGGTGATAGACAACTCTATTGACGAATTTGCCATGGGCTATGGCAAGGTCATAAACATCACGCTCGAAGAGGATGCCATCACGGTGCGCGACTACGGGCGGGGGGTCCCTTTGGGAAAGTTGATAGATGCTGCCGGTACCATGAATACCGGCGCCAAATACGATAGCAAGGCATTTAAGAAGTCGGTTGGGTTAAACGGCGTGGGGCTGAAAGCGGTGAATGCCCTCTCTTCCTCTTTCTATATTCAATCATTCAGGGATGGAGAGAGTAAGTCGGCTCATTTTGAGAGAGGGAACCTCCTTCAGGAATGCCCGGAGGACGGCGACCAAAAGAATGGTACGTTGGTTCATTTTGTTCCCGATACGAGTATTTTTGGCTCTTTCACCTTCAATCCTGAGTTCATTGAACTGATGCTCAAAAACTACAGTTACCTCAACGCCGGCTTACGCATCTCTTTGAATGACGTTGAATATATCTCCAAAAACGGACTTTTGGATCTGTTAAACGAAAACCTGAACGACGATCCGCTCTATCCGCCCATTTACCTAAAAGGGGAAGACATCGAGGTGGCGCTTACGCACGGCACCGGCTACGGCGAAAGCGTCTATTCGTTTGTGAACGGGCAACACACCACGCAAGGCGGTACCCACCTCTCTGCTTTTCGAGAAGCGGTTTCCAAAACCATCAAGGAGTTCTTTCGGCGCGACTTTGATCCCTCCGATGTGCGTCAATCCATTGTGGCTGCCGTCAGCATTCGTGTACAGGATCCCATTTTTGAGTCGCAGACCAAAACCAAGTTGGGTTCCAAAGAGATGGGGCCAGAAGGACCCTCTGTCCGCAATTTTATCATCGATTTTCTTAAAGAGCGTTTAGACAATTATTTACATAAAAACCAACCCACTGCAGACGCAATACTCAAAAAGATTCTTGAATCTGAAAAGGACCGAAAGGCAATCTCCGGTATCCAGAAATTGGCTCGCGAAAGAGCAAAGAAGGCAAATTTGCACAACAAAAAGTTACGCGATTGTCGTATTCACTGCAACGACAAGCACGATTTGGCTAATGAAACCATGCTCTTTATCACAGAGGGCGATTCGGCAAGCGGCTCCATCACCAAAAGTCGCAATGCAAACAGTCAGGCGGTGTTCAGTCTCAGAGGGAAACCTCTGAACACTTATGGTATGACCAAAAAGATTGTCTATGAAAACGAAGAGTTCAACCTGCTTCAGGCTGCCCTCAATATTGAGGACGATTTGGAGAACCTGCGCTACAACAAGGTGGTCATTGCCACAGATGCAGACGTGGACGGGATGCACATTCGACTGCTGCTCCTCACCTTTTTTCTCCAGTTTTTCCCTGACCTGATTCGTCAGGGACACCTCTACATCTTGCAAACCCCCCTTTTTCGCGTTCGGAGCAAAAAGGAGACATGTTATTGCTACAACGACGAAGAGCGTGAACGAGCGCTGAAGAAATTAGGAACTCATACAGAAATTACCCGTTTTAAAGGACTTGGGGAAATCTCTCCGGATGAGTTTACCCACTTTATTGGAGACAATATCCGATTGGATAATGTCCGCCTGAGCAAAGAGGATACAATCCACGACCTGCTTGAGTTTTATATGGGCAAAAATACACCCGACCGTCAGGATTTTATTATTGAGAACTTGCGTACTGAGGATGAAGATGAGATGGAACTTAAATTAGAGAATATAGCATCATAACGATTTTTGTGGCATGAACAACGATTTTGAATTGGCTAACGACAATACGCAAGCGGAGGATACAGGGCTCGATGCCACCCAAACACACGCTGGTAAATACGATAAGTTGATCCGCGAAGGAGAGAAGCGTTACAAGCTCACCGGTATGTATAAAGATTGGTTCCTTGAGTACGCCTCTTACGTCATCTTAGAGCGCGCTGTGCCTCATATTCATGACGGGCTCAAACCGGTTCAACGCCGCATCCTTCACTCCATGAAGCGAATGGATGACGGACGATACAACAAGGTGGCCAACGTCATTGGGCACACTATGCAGTTCCATCCTCATGGAGACGCTTCTATTGGAGAGGCTTTGGTTCAGCTGGGGCAAAAAGAGTTACTAATTGATACTCAGGGAAATTGGGGAAACATCCTCACCGGAGACAGCGCCGCCGCCCCTCGATATATTGAAGCCCGCCTGAGTAAATTTGCCTCCGAAGTGGTTTTTAACCCAAAAACTACCGAGTGGATGGGTTCTTATGACGGACGCAATCAAGAGCCCATAAACCTTCCCGTCAAATTTCCGCTTCTATTGGCTCAAGGTGTAGAGGGAATTGCCGTGGGCTTGGCCTCCAAAATCCTCCCCCACAACTTTAACGAGCTAATTGACGCCTCTGTTGCCTATCTAAAAGGACATGAATTTCAACTCTTTCCAGACTTTCCCACCGGAGGATTGGCCGACTGTTCAAGGTACAATCAAGGAGTTCGTCAAGGGGTGGTAAAGGTGCGCGCTTGCATCAATAAGATCGACAAAAAAACACTCTGCATTACAGAAGTGCCCTTTGGAAAGACCACTACAGCACTCATTGAATCGATATTAAAGGCCAACGAAAAAGGAAAAATCAAGATTCGGAAGGTGGACGACAATACGGCGCAAAATGCAGAGATTCTGATTCATTTAGCCAACGACATCTCCCCAGACAAAACCATAGATGCCCTCTACGCCTTTACCGACTGCGAAACCTCCATTTCGCCTAATTCCTGTGTGATTTTGGATCGCCGCCCTCACTTTATGGGCGTTCACGACATCTTGTGTCACAATACAGAGCACACCAAAGCGTTGCTCAAAAAGGAGTTGGAGATCCGTTTGGATGAACTGCATAACGACTGGCACTATTCATCATTGGAAAAAATCTTCTTTGAGGAGAAAATCTACCGCGAATTGGAGAAGGATGCCCGCTCTTGGGAGGAACAACTAACAGCAGTGTTCACCTCTCTACAAACCTTTCGACCCAAACTGCGCCGAGACATCACCCCCGAAGATGTTGATCGTTTAGTAGAGAAACCCGTGAGGAAAATCTCCCGCTTTGACATCAAGAAAGCAGATGAGCACATTCTCTCCGTGGAAAATGAGATTGAAGAGGTGGAAAACCATCTGGCACACTTGAATGACTATGTAATTCGTTACTATCAACAACTCAAAAAGAAATATGGTGCCCAATTTCCCAGACGCACAGAATTATGCAACTTTGAAACGATTGTTGCCGTCAAAGTGGTAATTGCCAATGCCAAACTCTACGTAAATCGCGATGAAGGTTTTGTGGGGATGGAACTCAAGCGCGATGAAAACGCCGAATATCTGTGCGACTGCTCCGATATTGATGACATTATTGTTTTCCTCAAATCAGGCAAATACATCGTGAGTAAAATCAGCGACAAAGCCTTTTTTGGAAAGAATATTATCCATGTGGCTGTCTTCAAAAAGAATGATGATCGCTGCATTTACAACGCCATCTATCGTCACGGAAAAGCAGGCCCTATGATGGCCAAAAGGTTTTCCGTACAAGGAGTTACTCGAGATAAGGAGTATGATCTCACCCAAGGCGCCCCCGACTCTCAGGTATTGTGGTTTACCGCCAACCCCAACGGTGAAGCGGAAGTACTCAAAATCTTCCTCAAACCAAGGCCCAAACTAAAGAAACTCATCATTGAATACGCTTTTGGAGACTTAGCGATCAAAGGACGCGCCGCGCAGGGAAACACCGTTTCCCGCAATGCCATACACAAGATACAACTAAAAGAGAAAGGCGTTGCCACGCTTGGCGGTCAATCTATCTGGTTTGATTCTGATATTCAGCGCCTCAACACCGATGCAAGAGGAGAATACTTAGGCGACTTCCTGCGTGATGAGCGTATTTTGGCTATCTTCAGGAACGGCGCCTACTACACCACCAACTTCGATTTGAGTAACCGTTATCAGGGCGACCTGCTCCAAATAGAGAAGTTGGATACCCAAAAGGTATTTGCCGCCGTCTATTTCGATGCTGAACTCAACGCCTTCTACCTCAAACGTTTTCATTTTGAACCATCCGACAACCAGCTTCAGTCGTACATTTCGGAGCAAGAGGGGTCCTATTTGGTTTCCATCTCACAAGACCTCTATCCCCAATTAGAAATCACCTTTGGAGGCAAACACGCCAAACGGACACCCGAAAAAATTGATGTAGAAGAGTTTATTGGCACAAAGAGTTTTCGTGCAAAGGGCAAACGCCTCACCACCTTTGAAGTGGAGTCGATTCGCTTTATTGATCCGCTACAAAAAGAGTCTCAAAATCTTGAGGAAGAAGAGAGCGGCAATACCGAAGAGAAGCCCGAGCCGCCTGCACATCCGCCCCAATCCACCCTCTTCTAATCCCCACCCCCCAAACTATACAACCATAAAACCATCAAACTATAAGATCACTTTCCTCATAGGATTTATGTGTTCCGGCAAGTCCACCTTAGGCAGTTCGTTAGCCAAGCGATTAGGTTATTGTTTTGTTGACTTGGACAAGGTTATAGAGATGTATTCACAACGCACCATCTCTGAAATATTTGCACAAAATGGTGAATCGGAGTTTCGGAAAATCGAGCAAAAGGTGTTGTTTGATGTTGTCAAACAGGCGCAAACAGAAGAAGCCTTACACCGAGGTGCAGATGCAAACAAGAGGGATCCGAACGGGCGCGGCACCATCATCGCCTGTGGCGGCGGCACCCCCTGTTGCCAAGATAACCTTGCCTTTATGAAAGCGCACGGATTTGTGGTCTATTTGGAAGTATCCCCCGAAATCCTTTGCGAGCGACTTCTTGTTACCTCTCCCGAAGCGCGTCCGCTACTTCCCCATCGGGATCCCGCCGTCCTCCTGCACCACATCTGCAACCTGCTTGCCAAGCGCAAGCCTTTCTACGAAGCCGCACACTGGAAGTGCTGAGGACGCTTCTAAAAACCTCAAATTCTGCGTTGTACTCCCTTGAAAAATGCCCTAAGGAGGTTGTCGGTTACACAATCACCTCTCGTACCCGAATATCCTTCACCCGCAACTGTATATTCGCAATCCCCCTGTAGTAGTTCTCCGCTACGGAGTAGCATATATCCACCGGATTGCCTCCCTGCATGTGGGCAAAGTGCTCCGACTGGTTAAAGGCAATAGCGGAGATGGGGCGATAAGGTTCCTCCTCTTGAATCAACTCAAGCTTTAGGTGCCCGCTTTCGGAGCCAACAAGGCGCCCGTTTCCGTTGTCATAAACATTTTCGGTGATGAAAACAGGGGACATATTTCCGGGACCAAAGGGTTGGAACTGTTTGAGCAGCCTGAAAAACTTTGGAGTAATCTGCTTAAAATCGAGAAAAGTATCTATGTCCACCAACGGCGTCAACATCGCTTCTGTTACTTTCTCTCCCACAATCTGTCCAAATCGCTCCCTAAAAATGGGGAGGTTCTCCTCTTTCATGGTCAATCCGGCGGCATAGATGTGTCCTCCAAAATTCTCCAACAAATCGGAACAAGCCTCAATCGCTTCGTAGAGGTCAAATCCGGGAATGCTTCTTGCAGAGCCGGTGACCAAACCGTTGGATTGGGTCAGTACAATGGTGGGACGGTAGTAGGTCTCTACCAAACGAGAGGCAACAATGCCTACCACCCCTTTGTGCCAATTGGGGTTATAGACCACCGTAGAGGTTGCCGTACTGTAATCAAATGCCTCTTTCACCATGGCAATCGCCTCTTGGGTAATCTCCCTGTCGATGCTCTTTCTGTCGTTGTTGTGGGTGTTGATGGTAGCGCCAATCTGATGCGCTTCCTCATCGGTAGAGGAGATGAGCAGATCCACTGCCGTCTTTCCCGACTCCATACGACCGGCGGCATTGATGCGGGGACCTATCTTAAATACAATATCGTCGATAGAGATCTGGTGCTTCTCCAAGCCCGATAATTTGATAATCGAGAGCAGCCCTTTACAAGGCGATTCGTTTAGTTGTTTTAATCCAAAATGCGCCAAGATCCTGTTCTCTCCCGTAATGGAGACCAAATCGGAGGCGATGCTCACTGCAAGCAGGTCCAAGAGCGGAATCAATTCAGAAAAAGAGATGTTCCGCCTTACGCAAAAAGCCTGTAACAGTTTGAATCCAACGCCACAACCTGAAAGATCGTCAAAAGGATAATGACAATCGCTCCGCTTGGGGTCAAGCACCGCAACGGCTTCGGGCAGTTGCTCGTCAGGAAGGTGGTGGTCGCATATAATAAAGTCAATCCCTTGTTCTTTGGCATAGTGCACCTTTTCCACCGCCTTAATCCCACAATCCAAGGCAATCATCAAAGTAACGCCCTGGGCTTTTGCCGCGTCAATCCCAACGCGGGAGATGCCGTAACCTTCAAGGTATCTGTCGGGAATGTAGTAGGTGATGTTGGGACTAAAGTTGCGAAGAAAGGAGTAGATCAGCGCTACGGCAGTGGTTCCATCCACATCGTAATCGCCATATATCAAGATTTTTTCTCCACCCCGTAACGCCCTGTCCAATCGCTCTATGGCTAAATCCATATCTCGCATCAGGAAGGGGTCGTGCAACAACTCCAACTGCGGACGAAAGAAACTTTTTGCCTGCGAAAAGTTTTTTATACCACGTTGTACCAATAAATTAGCCAATGACTGATCAATCCCCAACTCGGAAGCCAACTGGCGCACGAGGGCAGGGTTCCCCGGCTCTTTTACTATCCACTTTTTCTCGTACATATCGAATAATCCGCACAAAGATAATAAATCCTATTAGAAAAACAACTAAATTTGCGCATATTTTTACATTTATAACTATTGTTTGATGAAAGTAAGCGGATTCACCTTTGTTCGCAACGCCATAAAATACGACTACCCTGTAAAAGAAGCCATTATGTCTGTTTTACCGCTTTGCGACACCTTTGTTGTGGCGGTGGGCGACTCGCAGGATGCTACCCGTGAGCTGATTCAATCCATTCCATCTGAGAAGATACGCATTGTAGATACCGTTTGGGACGAAACGTTAAAAAAATCGGGGCGCGTGTTAGCCGTGGAGACGGACAAAGCATACGCCGCCCTCCCCTCCGATATTGATTGGGCAATCTATCTGCAAGGCGATGAAGTGATGCACCACAATCAATTAGAGAATATTCTCGCTGCTATGGAACGATATAAAGATACGCCCCAAGTGGAGGGATTGCTCTTCTCTTACCTCCACTTCTATGGCAGTTACGACTATGTTGGAGACGCCCGAAAATGGTATCCCAAAGAGGTACGGGTGCTTAGAAAACGACCGGATATTCAATCGTATAGAGATGCGCAAGGGTTTCGCAAGGGGGAGAAAAAATTGAACGTGGTTCCCATCAATGCCCAGATATTTCATTACGGATGGGTTAAGCCGCCCGATAAACAGGCTGACAAAAGAAAGTATTTTGAGTCGTTATATCAACCTATTGACTCTAAGTTAGAAACCATTAAAACATGGGACTATGCCGACTCTACCCGCTTAAAGCGATTTGAAGGAACGCATCCCAAAGTGATGCAGGAACGCATCCAACGCCTCAACTGGTCCTTTGAATACGCGCCCGAAAAGGCAAAATATCCCTTAAAGGAGCGCCTCCTTGCCTTTTTTGAAAAACGATTAAAACGCAAACTATTTGAATTTCGAAACTATAAAATTATCCATCCCAATAAATAAATTCTAAGATAATGACCGAATATAGCGAACAGCAACAAATCAGACGAGATGCTTTAAAGCAACTTCAGGAGATGGGGATTGACCCCTATCCCGCAGCCGCCTACGAAATTAACGCCACCAGCGTGGAGATTAAAGAGAACTACCATCCGGAATTAGAGAACTATCAAGATATATCCATGGCAGGACGCATTATGTCGCGCCGCATCATGGGCGCCGCCGCCTTTATGGAACTGCAAGACGAGGCAGGGCGCATACAGGTGTATGTCAAGCGGGACGACATCTGCCCGGACGAAAACAAAGAGTTATACAATGTTGTATTCAAGAAATTGCTCGATATTGGAGATATTGTGGGGATTAAAGGGTTTGCCTTTATTACCAAAACAGGGGAGTATTCAATTCACGCCAAAGCGTTGACGATTCTCAGTAAATCGCTTAGGGTATTACCCATTGTAAAAGAGAAAGAGGGACAACTCTATGACGCCTTTACCGATCCCGAACAGCGCTACCGTATGCGCTATGTTGACCTCATTGTGAACCCGCAAGTTAAAGATGTTTTTATTCAAAGATGCTTGATTGTTAACACTATGCGTAACTTTTTTAATGAACGGGGCTATTTAGAAGTTGAAACGCCGATTTTGCAATCGATCCCCGGAGGGGCTTCGGCTCGCCCCTTTGTTACCCATCACAATGCGCTTGATATTCCGCTCTATATGCGCATTGCCAATGAATTATATCTAAAACGCCTCATTGTGGGCGGTTTCAAGGGTGTATATGAGTTTGCCAAAGACTTTCGGAACGAAGGAATGGATCGCAGCCACAATCCCGAATTTACCGTACTCGAAATCTATATTGCCTACAAAGACTATTTTTGGATGATGAAGTTTGTAGAGGATATGCTTGAACGTGTCGCCCTGGCGCTCCATCAGCAAACCAAAGTGCGGTTTGGGGAGCATGAAATCGACTTTCGAGCACCCTACCGCCGCCTTCCCATGCTTGAAGCCATTAGGGAGTATGCCGGCGTGGACATTTCAGGGATGGAAGAGGAGGAACTAAGGGCGGTTTGCAAAAGATTGAATGTTCCCACCACCAAGGCGATGGGAGTAGGGAAACTGATAGATGCCATTTTTGGAACGTATTGCGAAAAACACCTCATCCAGCCCACCTTCATCATTGACTACCCCAAGGAGACCTCTCCCCTGACCAAACAACATCGAAGCAACCCCAAACTGACCGAACGTTTTGAACTTTTTGTTAATGGCAAAGAGTTGGCAAACGCCTACAGCGAGTTAAACGACCCCATTGACCAGTTGGAACGTTTTTACGATCAATTACAACTCAAAGAGAAGGGAGATGACGAGGCAATGTTTATTGATATGGACTTTGTCCGCGCCTTAGAGTACGGTATGCCTCCCACTTCGGGCATGGGGATTGGCATAGACCGACTCACCATGTTTATGACCAACACACCCTCTATTCAGGATGTGCTCTTTTTCCCTCAGATGCGCCCCGAAACAGATGGAAAGGCAAAGGCTACGGAGGTCTCTGACTGATGCTTCCTTCACTTGAATCGGTACAAAACCCCAAAATAAAGCGTGTTGTCGCTCTTTTGGAGAAACCAAAGGAGCGGCGAAATAGTCGCTTATTTGTGGTGGAGGGAGTTCGAGAACTCTCCATGGCGCTGTCGGCAGGTTACGCGCTGCAGGAGTTCTACTATCTGCCTCAAATCGTTCCCCACCCTCACTTGCACATCAACCTGCCCCACGATTTTCCATGCCAACCCGTCTCTCCCGCTGTGTACAAAAAGGTGGCATATAGAGAAGGAACCGAAGGGGTGGTTGCCGTGTTGAGTCCAAAGGAATTTTCATTTGCCGATCTATTGCTCCCGTCCAAGCCTCTGGTTTTGGCGATGGAAGGAGTTGAGAAGCCGGGGAATATCGGCGCCATGTTTCGAACAGCAGAGGCGGCGCAGGTGGACGTTATATTGGTGTGCAATCCACAGTGCGACCTCTATAATCCCAACCTTATTCGGGCAAGTTTGGGGGCAATCTTTGCTCGACAGGTGGTTGTTTGCAGTTCGGAAGAGGCGGTTGTATGGTTGCAACAAAAGCAAATTCACATCTATGTCGCCTCGCTTCAAGAGGCAAAACCGTACCATTTGCAAGACTATACACAAAGTTGCGCTATCGTGGTTGGGGCGGAAGCACAGGGACTTTCAAAGGTATGGAGGGAGGGAACCTCCACCCCTGTCAAGATCCCCATGAAGGGGAGGATTGATTCGCTGAATGTGTCTGTGTCGGCGGGGATCATTCTCTTTGAAGCCATAAGACAGAGAGGGGTTAGTTGTTAGTTTTCAGATAGTAGTTTGATGGTTTGGCAGTACGATGGATTGATGGTTTAATAAATTGATTGGATTGTTTGATAGGTGAAAGAGGTGTGTAATATGTATGGAAGATGTTTTGAAAGAAAGTTTGGGGTTTGCGGAGATCCGGTGGGGCATAGTTTAAGTCCAAGGCTCTTTGCGGCGGCATACCCGCAAAGCGATTGGAAGTATGACCTTTTTGAGGTCTCTATGCCCCAAGAGGCAATGGCGCTGTTTCATCAAAAAACTCTTGATGGGATGAACGTTACGGCTCCTCTGAAAACCAACCTGCTTCCGTACGCTTCCATACTTGAACCGGAATGCAGGGATATTGGCGCAACCAACCTGCTGCTCAGACGAGGGGATGATATGGTGGCATACAACTACGACCATGTAGGCGTCTCTGCCTCTTTTGGGGAGGCGGGCATGGGGCTTCTTCATGGGGCGGTCTGCTTGTTGTTGGGCGCCGGCGGAGCGGCAAGAGCGGCAGGGTATGCCATATTGAAGGGCGGCGCCACACTTCTGTGGGCAAATCGCACCATAGAGCACATTCCTCACTCCTTCGTCGGATGCCCCATTCTTCCGCTTTCTCTCTCCCATGTCGTTCATCATCTTCCAATTTGCGATGTCATTATTAATACATTACCTCAACCAATCCCCGAAACGCGAGCACTTATTTTTCATGCAAGGCAAGTCGTTTTTGACGCCTCATACGCCACCCGTCCCTTAGAGGAGCAAGCGTTGGAGGCGGGCGCCAAATACATAGGTGGGGAACGTTGGCTGCTGCATCAAGCAGTCCCATCGTTTACAGCAATGACAGGAGTAGCGCCAAATTTCGGCGCTATGGAGGAGGTTTGGGTCGAAAATAGTTCCTCATACCTGTAGATTTTTTTCACTTTTTAGCCGTTTCTCAAAATAATCCCTATTTTAGCGGAAAATTAAATGGTAGATTATGACACTAAACAAAGTGATGCTCATAGGAAACGTGGGAAAGGACCCCGAACCAAGGCATCTTGAAAACGGAATTATGTTTGTTTCCATTACGGTAGCCACTTCTGAGCGCTACAAAGACCGTAACGGAGAGGTCAAAGAGCAGACCGAATGGCACAATGTGGTGTGCTGGCGCAATCTGGCAGAAATCGTAGAGAAATATGTACGTAAAGGAACGCAGGTCTATATCGAAGGAAAACTGCGTAGCCGAAGTTGGGAAGACCAAAACGGTCAAAAAAAATACGTTACCGAAGTCGTAGCCGACACCCTTAGGCTATTGGGACGCAAGTCCGAACAACCTACTGGCGGGACACCTGCCGCGGTCCCACCCGTAAAACCCGCCTCTCCCATCGACCCCATGGATGGAATCGGAACGCCTTTGGATGACCTTCCTTTTTGATAACTCAAATACACTTGTTTTTTAACAAAATCCTTACACAGATGAAAATTGACGTACTCCTCGGGCTCCAGTGGGGTGATGAGGGAAAGGGGAAGATTGTGGATGTTTTGACGCCCCACTACTCCGTAATTGCTCGCTTCCAAGGTGGTCCCAATGCCGGTCATTCACTTCAATTTGGAACTCAAAAATTTGTGCTTCACTCGATTCCTTCAGGAATTTTCCATCATGGCGTTACCAATGTCATTGGGAATGGAGTTGTTATTGACCCCATTATTTTTGCAGAAGAAGCGATTGCGTTATCACAACTCAGTGTCCCCGTTACAGAGCGGCTTGCCATCGCAAAAAAAGCGCATCTGATCCTTCCTACGCACAGAATTATTGACGCCGCTACCGAAGCATCCAAAGGGAAAGAGAAAATCGGCTCCACCCTAAAGGGGATTGGTCCCACCTATATGGACAAAACGGGGCGCAACGGACTGCGGGTAGGTGACCTCCTATCCTCAGACTTCTCTGAAAAGTATTCAAACTTGAAGAATAAACACATAGAATTCCTAAAACAATTCGATTATGCCTACAGCATTGATGAGTTTGAATATCTTTGGTTTCAAGGAGTTGATTACATGAGGAATTTTCATATTATTGATGGGGAATATGCACTCAACAACTACCTGAATCTCTCTCAAAAAGTGCTTGCCGAGGGCGCTCAGGGATCTCTCTTAGATATTGACTTTGGCTCATATCCCTTTGTTACCTCCTCCACTACCGTTTGTGCCGGCGCCTGCACCGGCTTGGGTGTTGCTCCATCCAAAGTAGGTAAGGTGTATGGTATCTTCAAGGCGTATTGCACCCGCGTAGGGAGCGGACCCTTTCCCACCGAACTGCATGACGCTACCGGAGAGGAGTTGCGCAAGATTGGGAACGAATTTGGCGCCACCACGGGTCGCCCCCGCAGGACAGGATGGCTTGACTTAGTTGCCCTCAAGTATTCCATCATGATAAACGGCGTTACAGAGTTGATTATGATGAAAGCGGATGTTTTAGACACCTTCGAACAAATTAAAGTGGCAGTCGCCTACAACAGAGAGGGGGACGAACTTGCACACTTCCCCTATCAGATTGATAATATTGTGCCCGTCTATAGAGAGTTTCCCGGATGGAGGCGCAATCTCTCTTCTGTTACTCAAGAAGATAGACTCCCTGCTGAATTTTTAAGTTACATTCGATTCATAGAGGACGAGACTGGGGTTCCCATCACCATGATTTCCTTAGGACCCGATCGTGCCCAGACCATTCTGCGCAGCAGATAAGATACAACGTCCTTGGTTCCAATTATTACAATGACAATCGATGACTTATCTTAAAAACATTAACTCGCCGGCAGACCTCAAATCTCTCTCTCCGGAGCAGTTAAAAACGCTCTGTGCTGAATTGCGCTGCTATATTATTGATTGCTGTGCAGATAATCCCGGACACCTTGGTTCCAGCCTTGGAACGGTGGAACTCACCGTGGCGCTTCACTATGTATACAATGCGCCAACAGACAAACTGATTTGGGACGTAGGGCACCAAACCTATGCCCATAAAATCCTCACCGGACGTCGCGAGGCTTTTAAAACCAAACGCACATTTGGAGGCATCAGCGGCTTTCCCAAAATCAGCGAAAGCCCCTACGACTCCTTTGGCGCCGGACACGCCTCCACCTCCATATCAGCCGCGTTGGGGATTGCCGTTGCCGCCGAACTCGACAACTCTGACGAACAAGTTATTGCCATTATCGGAGATGGTGCGCTTACCGGAGGGTTGGCTTTTGAAGGCTTAAATAACGCCGGAGCCAAAGGCACCAATATGCTGGTGATTGTAAACGATAACCAAATATCGATTGACGCCAATGTGGGCGCCCTCCACAACTACCTCATTTCGCTCTCGACCTCCAAACGATACAACCGCTTTAAACAAATCCTTTGGGATTTCTTTGGCGCTACCGGACTACGCTGGCTCATCCAAAAGTTTGTCAAGACTACCAAATCGGCTTTCTTTGGCAAAAGCACCCTCTTCGCCTCTATGGGCTTTCGCTACTTTGGGGTGATTGACGGACACGACCTCCCTCAACTTATTCACATACTCAAACGACTTAAAAATATCAAAGGACCCAAACTTCTCCACATCCGCACCGTCAAGGGAAAAGGGTATGAACCGGCAGAGAGGGAACAGTCGATTTGGCACGCGCCCGGCACCTACAACATAGATACCGGAGAGCGCACCGAAGCTTCCAACGGGAATCGCCAAGTCAGGTATCAGGACGTTTTTGGCGCCACCCTTTTGGATCTGGCACGACAAAACGATAAAATCATCGGAATCACCCCGGCTATGCCCACCGGATCTTCCCTGTACATGATGATGGAGGCTATCCCTGAACGCGCTTTTGACGTGGGTATTGCAGAAGCCCATGCCGTTACTTTTGCCGCCGGATTGGCAGCCCGCGGGTATCTCCCCTATTGCTGCATCTACTCCTCCTTTATGCAGCGTGCATACGACTCCGTAATACACGACGTAGCCCTGCAAAATCTGAAAGTTGTACTTTGTTTAGATCGCGGCGGGCTGGTAGGCGAGGACGGTCCCACCCACCACGGGACATTTGACTTAGCCTATTTTCGATTAGTCCCCAACCTGATGATTGCCGCCCCCCGAAACGAATTGGAACTCCGCAACCTGTTATATTCTGTACAATATCCTGATTACAGCGCCATTAGTATCCGCTACCCCAGAGGAGGAGCCACCGGTGCCGACTGGCGCCAACCTTACGAATACATTGCCCCCGGAACGGCAACCCTCCTCCATGAAGGCGCTGACGTGGCGGTGCTCAGTATAGGCTGGACATCTCAAATAGCCTTGGAGGCAGCCCAAAGCCTAAGTGAAGAGGGCATCGGTGTACAACTTTGGGATATGCGATTTCTAAAACCCTTAGACCAAACAGTCCTTCACAAAATACACGCTCATTACCGTAAGGTCATCACCGTCGAAGATGGCACCCTCACCGGCGGACTCTACGGAGCCATCGCGGTATATTTTGCCTCTTCCG
>Ga0082212_10004788_pt1 | contig 18681 bp, 14 predicted proteins | sample TergutNt197P3_FD_71548 | JGI IMG/M metagenome (GOLD analysis project Ga0082212, IMG submission 71548) | Neocapritermes taracua P3 segment gut microbial communities from Petit-Saut dam, French Guiana - Nt197 P3 | ecosystem: Host-associated > Arthropoda: Insects > Digestive system > Gut ...
CGTATACTTCCCGTATTGTAGCAGTTGGAAATGCTGAACCCACCGTCGCCGTAGCCTAAAATCCCCCCTGCCTGTACGTAAAAATCGCTGGCAGTCGAGGCATTCATGATCGTAGCCACAGCGCCCGTGTTAAAGCAATTGGAAATACTGAAAGAACCGGCGCCATAGGCCGCGATCCCGCCGGTATAAGTGTTGCTGACACGGATATTTGTTTCTAAAAGACCAAGGTTTTTTATCGTCGCCCCGGAAATATTGCCGAATAGCCCGGCGTTTGGTTTGTTCCCTTCGATCGTCATGTCGCTTATGGTGTGGCCCTGCCCGTCAAGCGTTCCCGTGAATGGATTTGCGGAGTTCCCGATTGGCGTCCACTCTGAGCCTGACAAATCAATATCCGCGGTCAAATAGTACTTCCCGCCAAGGTTGTTTGCCATTGCCTCCAGCCCGGCTCTGTTTGATATTGCCGTCCAGCCCGACGTGTCAGTTAACGGCTCGACCTTTGCAATGAAACCCCCGGCTGAACTTACTCCCGCCGCGTCCGCGAACTTATCCGCCTCCGGCAATGCCAGCAGCAGTCCGAAAACCATTACGACGCACAGGGCGATGCTAATGAACTTTTTCATTTTGAAATCACTCCTTATATGGTGTGCAATACTTACTTCATAGCATACAGTACATATACACATACGTCAATCAACGTTTAGTGGTGAAAACGTATGTAAATTGTGAGTTGTAACAGTTCAGAGGGCATTTGGAAAACTGATTTTATGGAGCGGTTAATGAATGCTGGAGGCGGAAGCCACAGCAAATATGAGGTATACCTCATGATGTCTTCACTCGCTCGGTCATGCCCCCGCAAGCGTGGCACGACTCTCGCTTCGTTCGACATTAACGCAGTATAGAACTCAGAAGAGCGACAGAAAAGCAGCCTTGAAGAATGCCCTTTGAACTGTTCCTGTAAACAGATGAGCCCTGGCCCCTGACCCCTGACCCCTGACCCCTATAACGATACCCCAATTATAACACCGCGCAACGCGTCCGTGTTCCTAAAAATTTTAGGAGTTTGTGACTTTTTGCCCGAAAAAATAGGCGTTTGGCATATTGGTTGAGGCGCTCAAAAGGTGCTGTAAGAGAATGTTTGACTTATCCGAAAGACTTGAGTATACTACACGTATTAAGCTGTGGTGACACGGATTGGGCGGGCAGGTCTTGGCCCATTGGAGGCGGGGGGATCCCCCGCCATTTGCTTGTGTCCGATAAACGTAATTAGCCAAAAACGACTGGGAGGAGAAAATATGCCGTATGTAGACCTTTTACCGCCGGAGCCCGGCGAAGTATTCCCCATGCCGAAAATGGACGTATCGAAAATCACACGGAAATGGCTGGATGTGGACTACACACCGCGCGCGCCGCATAAGGCGCGTAAGCTGGATATTTATCTGCCGGAGACGGGTGACGGGCCGTTTCCAACTCTGATATGCATCCATGGCGGGGCGTTTTGGGGCGGAGACAAGCGCGATTTCCAGACAGCCGCGTACATGGAGGCTATCCCGGAAGGTTTCGCCGTAGTGTCCGTTGAACAGAGGTTATGTACAATGCTGCCAGGCGGCGGGTACGATCCCGAGGGCGTTTTTCCGAACCCTGTTTTCGACTATAAAGCCGCGATTCGCTTTTTGCGCGCGAATGCACATATGTACAAGCTGGACGATGGCAGATTCGCCCTATGCGGAGGTTCGGCAGGAGGTTATCATGCTGTTATGGCCGCCGCCAGTTCTGAAAGTGACGTCCTCTATGACGCGGCTTTGGGTTACTCGGATGTTTCCGGTGAAGTCCACGCGGTGGTCAGCTGGTTCGGTGTGGGTGATTTGACATTGCAGTCGGAGTTCACGGCCAATTCGCCGCCAATGCAACTGCCGGATGGCACGACGCAGGTGATGGCGAATTTCGCGGATATTTTTCTCGGCGTCAACGCGCGGGAATACAGAAATCTGGCTCATTTTGCGTCGCCATCGGCATGGATCACAAAAGAAATGCCGCCGTCACTCGTCCAGGCGGGCGCGGCGGATATGATAGTCCCTGTAGAATGTTCGCGCGAAATCGTTGCCAAGATCCGCGCGGTATGCGGTGAAGAGCGCGTTGTATACGATGAGTTCGCGGACTACGCGCACGGAGACCCGCGCTTTTCAAACGAAGAAAACATTGCATATATGATTAGCTGGCTGAAACAAAAATTGGGGTAACAATTCAGAGGGCATTCTTCAATTACATATATAAGTCATTATCTTGTGATTTCCGGGAGTAAGTAGTATATTAACAGGTGAAGGGAGGCGCGGACATGCGATATATCACAGGAATACATGCCTTGAACTTGCCATGTTCGCTGCTGACCTGCGGTGATTGGCACTGCTCGGCCCTGCAATGGGAAAAGCCGGGATTCCGCAACAGCGAGGATAGTGTTTTTGGCGATTACGGGATTGAACAATGCTCGGTAGTTCCGGAAAACGAAGGTACTTTTGCAATAGCTAACCATATTCGCGCGCTGCTTGATCTGTTAGAGATTGGAAATTACTGTGAAGCGCAGGGAATGAACAATAATTTCATCGGCAACGATGATTATACCGACGAAGTATTTGGTAAAGTCGTACTACTAAGCGCATTACCGCATTGGAGTGAGATCGACGGCTTCATGGGGAGCGAGTATTACGGCAAGTGGCTGGCCTACAAAAGAAAGGCGGGACAAAATCCGTGACTTGTATGATGTGACGTTTATATGTAACAATTATTTTGACCAGCTTTCGCCTCAAAGCGTTGCCCTGCTGCGGAATACTGTGGAATATAAAGGAATAGCGCAGTTTGACTATGTTGTTAAAAACCAGCCGGACGTTTTGATAGACGTCGAAAAGCTAGCGGACGATTTTTTAAACATGTATGACCAGTTGGGGTTATTGCTTGACGAAAACGAACGTGATCTTTTAGAAAACAGAAGAAGGTAAAAAGTAGCAGTTTGCCGTGATGAAGAGGAATGTGATCATTTTGAGCACATTCCTCAAACCATTGCGGCGTCATGACTTCGTGTCGCGAAATGCGTATGCTCCTGCAAAACACGAGAGTATGCCGCGCTACTTAGTGAACGCTGAATAAATCGCGACATTGTTCACTTAATTATCGACAGGCGGAAGCTGATGCGTGGGCGACTCCTGCGGCGGTTGCTGCGGAGTTGGATCCGGCAGTGAAGTCTCCACAGGCGGCAACTGCGCAGGGGGAGGCTCACCGGCGGGCGATTCTGATGGCCTGTTGGGTTCGTCGGCAGGCTCGCCGGTGTGGCTCTGCGCCGGATCGTCCGTCGGCGTGTCTGTTACGCTGTCCGGCGGGCCGTCCGCAGGCTCGTCAGTCGGCTCGTCACCCGGGTCGTCTGTTTGCACTTCAAACGGGAAATCCGTCGGGTACTCATAGAAGTCGTATTCGTCGGGCATGTACATAAATGTGATGAAATCCCACATCGGGTCGCCGGAAATGATGAATGACTTGACATTGTCGTCAAATAATGTATACCCCTCAATGATTGGCGCGGAAACGATGACCTCTCTGCCAATGTAGTCGAAGCCATACTCCTCCCGGATGATGTCGCCGTAAAAATCGTAGCAGCTGATGGAGTAGTCTGCCATTGGCCCGCCCTGCAGCTGAGGCAGGGAAGTATCCGCAGGTACGTTGAAAGAACCCGGTTCCAGCCCCTCGTGGACCTGCGACATGATCATCTTCCATATTTGCGCAGCCGGGTTGGCGCTCGAACTCATGACAGCAGGCGTGTCAAAACCCGTCCACACAGCTGCGATATAATACGGTGTGAACCCCACGAACCAGCGGTCCTTGCTGTCTGTCGTAGTGCCCGTTTTACCAGCAGTCGGCATCGACGCTCCGAGGTTTGCAGCGCCGCCGGTTCCGCCTGTCACGGCGCTGTGCAGTATTGACGTCATCCAATACGCGGTGCTCTCGCTGATGGCTCTCGTGAGCTTAGGGGCGTTATCGAGAAGGACGGTGCCGTCGGGGTTATATATAGTGGTATATGAGCGCAGCTCGACGCGCTGCCCGGCATTCGGGAACATCGTGAATCCGGAAGTCATCTCGCGCACGGTGGCCCCGTAAGTCAGCTGGCCGACAGACAGGGGGGCGTAGTTCTCGTCGGCCGGGTTTAGGCCGAACCCGAGGGTGTCCTTCATGAAGCGGTAAGAGACTGTCGGGCTTAGCCGGTCGAGCACCATTGCTGAAACAGTGTTGATTGACAGGATGATCGCTGTTCTGACGTCGACCGGGCCGCTGTACCCCCTGCCGGCGTTTTTAGTCATCCACGTCGTGCCGCGAAGCGTGACTTCCGGGCTGTCGTTGAAAACAGAATCAGGCTGGATATAGCCATACTCCATCGCGGGGGCATACACAGCAAGCGGTTTGATCGATGAGCCGGGCGGCCTGCGCGTCATAGTAGCGCGGTTGAGGAGCATGTTCCTTGTTTTTTCGCCGACGCCGCCGGAGAGGGCCCTTATCTCCCCGGTATACGGGTCGGCAATGATTATGCCGGACTGCAGCTGCTGCGACGAGCCGGTCACTTTTGGCAGGGATTCGGGGTTTTCATAAACGCTGTCGACGATAGCTTGCATTGCGGGGTTCAGAGTCGAGATGATCTTCAGCCCGCCTGTGAAAAGCCTCCTTCTCGCCAGGCTCTCGGATATATCCAGCTCCCTGACGAGATCCGCGATCGCGTCCCTTATCACAGTCTCTTCAAACCATGTGTAGACCACTTCCTCATACTCGCTGTGCTCGCCCCGCTGGAAACGCAGCGTCTCGCGCTGTGAGCGTTTGAACTCGTCCTCCGTTATATACTCCAGCTCATACATTCTGCCTAGAATGGTTTCCTGCCGCTCTTTGTTCGCGGCTCTTTGCGTATAGGGGCTGTACTTGGACGGATTATTTGTGATGCCGACTATTGCCGCCGACTCTGCAAGGCTGAGTTGGGAGATGTCTTTGCCGAAATAATAATCTGCCGCGGCAGCAATACCGTAGCGCCCGTGCCCGAAATATACAAGGTTGAAATACAGTTCGAGGATGTCCTCTTTGCTGTACTGCTTCTCGTATTCCAGCGCTCTGAAAATCTCAAGCATTTTGCGCTGTACCGTGGTCTCGTCCTGATTGGTCAGGTTCTTGATGAGCTGCTGTGTGATCGTAGAGCCGCCGAATGTGTCGCGCATGCTCAAAAACATGTTCAAAAACGCGCCCGACGTCCGGTACCAGTCGACGCCGCTGTGCTTGAAAAACCTGTGGTCTTCTATTGCGACGAGTGCCTGTATCGTGTGCTCCGGGATGTCCGCTATGTCGACCCAAACGCGGAACTCTGTGCTTTGCAGTGTTACTAGCTCCTTCCGGATGCCCGTTTCGGGGTCTATATAATAAATGTCGCTGGACAGGTTCATCGAAAAATCGGTGGGGTCTATGTCGAGTTCGGTGAATAAGTTTGTTTTGACGTATATCAGAAAAATGCTTACGAAAATCACGCCGGTCGTCATTACGGTCAGCAGCACGGTGCCGGCGGTCTTGAGCACAAGAAAAACAATATCGCTTGCCGCCCAGACGCCGTTCTTCGCGACGCTCTTGGCGATGCGCTTGGCTTTATATGGCATTATACTCACTATTCTCACACCTTTACTGTGCCTTGACGGGATGTAATTACTGATAGCACTGATTGCATTATAGCATAGTTATGTATCCATAGCATATATTTTTGCTGAAACGCTATTGAATGAGTTTCGCTTCGCTGAAACTACGGGTAACTCTTGTTATAGCATGTTTTGTCAAATTCAATATTGCATTTTAGCGCTGCCGCTCCTATAATAGTCGTATGTTATGGTTCACTCGACAAAACCGCCGGAAAGCGGTAGGCGTGCTTTTGTCGGGGGAATCATGTTAAGGTTGTTTTAGAATCGAATAAGGAGCGGTTGGATGAGCGGCGATTATGGGAATGATTTTATTACGGTAACGGATGACGATGGCTGCGAGTACGAGCTGGAGCATCTTGATACCGCAGAAATGGATGGCAGCATATATATGGCATTTTTGCCTGCGGATATGGACGAGGACAATGAAGATTTCGGGCTGATAATCCTGAAAGTGGCGGTGGAGGATGGCGAGGAGTTGTTCAAAACAGTCGACGACGAAGAAGAAATATCCCGCGCCTACGACCTTTTTATGGAACGCCTCTTCGACGAAGAAGACTAGCCCCTAACCCCTGAAATAGTGCATTTTACGCTTAACATACTCCCTGCTTTGTTCGTGATAGGTCTTTTTAAACCCACATTTATAAGAAGGGACGCCATTCTCTTCCGGTGAAATTGCAGGCCTCCCGGGCTGCACTCGATGCGGTTTGGATGTTGGAAGCGGAGCAGCCGGAAGGATGCGACCCACCTGCCATAAGGTGCAGGTTATAAATGGGCCTACACGGCACAGCGGGGTTTTTTGTGAATTTTTTGCAAATGTGTGAATTTTTTGCAAAGCTATTGCGCTTGGGTAAGCAGTACAGTATAATTGTCGGCGTGTGACTAAATCAATTCCGAAAAGGACTGACAAACAGATGAGTGGAACAGAAGCAAGAAAGACAAGCGGATCCGGGCGCCGCGAGGCAAGGGCGCTGCAAGAAAGTAAAGAAAAGAGAAAGATCAAGCTTACCGCGACGATCGTCATTGTTGTAATGGTGTTGCTTTTTCTCGGCGCTCTCTTTATCAACTCTAAATATATAAGGCGCTTGATGACAGCGGTGACAATAGAAGGCGTCAAGTTTTCCGCCGCGGAGTTTGACTATTACTACAACAACGCAGTTTACGAGTACAGCAGCATAATGAGCGAGCAAATGGGCGACTATGCGTCGGAGTACCTACCGACAAACGACAGGCCGCACTCAAGCCAGATAAAAGACGAGGAAACGGGGGAGACTTGGGCCTCGTTCTTCGGCATGATCGCCATGGAAAGGCTGTCTGAACTTGTGTCATACCATAAGGATGCGGAACGTAACGGCTACGTTATGACGGAAGAGACAAGAAACAACGTGGAAGAGGAAGTTGCGAGCTTGAAAGCTACTGCCGAGATGTACGGCGGGCAGTACAGCAACTTTAACACGTTCCTGCAGGAGTTTTACGGCGCGTCCATCAACGAGAAGACATTCAGGAAGATCGCGGAGTTCATCGACACGGCCGCTGCCTATGCCGAGCATGTCCACGACTCTTTCACATACACCCCGCAGTCGCTTAAGGATTACTACGCTGAAAAAAAGGACAGCCTCGACATCATATCGTATCGCTACTTCCTGATCACTGCGGAGAGCGTCGACGAATCGGAATTTGACAGCACAGATGAATACGAGACGGCAAAGGAAACCGCCTTGACCGATGCGTTGGAAAAGGCGGCGGAAGTCGCTGAAAGCATCGAGAGCGAAGAAGACTTCATTGCGGCGGCGAGGGAGTACAACGAAGACGCTTATGAGGATGAGGATTCCACATTCTACAAGACCATGGGAGAAAACCTGAGCGCCAGTTTGCGCCCCTGGCTCATTGAAGCGGAGCGCGAGCATGCGGACGCCACCGCAATTGAAATGACCACCGGAGCGTATGTCGTCCTCTTTGTATCACGAGACGACAATAACTATCCGATGGTCGAGATGCGCCAGTTGCTGTTCCTCCGCGAGGACACGGATCCCGAGGATTTCTATGAATATGATGAAATCGACCCGGAAGAGTTCTTTTTCGACGAAGACGCCTACGACCAGGCGGTAGAGCTGAGAGACGGGTTGGCAAGGGCTCGGGCTTACGAAGCCTATGACATTTTTGTAGCCGGGGGGGCGACGGAAGCGAAGCTGCTCGAAATGCTCGAGGAATACTCCGACGATGAGACGGAGGGCGGTTTCTATAATCAGATAACGACATATGAATACCAGAACAAGCTGGTTCCGGAAATAGAAGAATGGCTCTTCGACCCGGAGAGGCAGGTCGGCGACTATGAAATGATAAAGACCGAGGATTTCGGATACCATCTGATTTATTTCACGGGATATGGCGAGCTTTTCTGCGATTCGATCGCGGAGAGCCGCATGCGCGAAAGCGACTACAACGAGTGGAAAGAAAACCTCCCAGCGCCCGAAAGCGAAGAGCGCTGGGGTATGATCCTGACACAGAGGCGGGGGCGGAGCTAACGCGCCATGCCCCCTGACTCCTGAGCTACAACCCGTAAATATCCGAAAACTTATCGCTGAGATAATCGACATAGAAGCCGGGATTGAAAGGCTCGCCTGTGGCTTGCCTGAGCAGATCGTCCGGTAACATAACGGCGCCATGCCTGTGGATGTTCTCTTTGAGCCATCCGTTCACAGGTGAAAGGTCGCCGTTTGCTATTGCCCCGTCCACATCTACGGCTTTCTTCATTGCGGCCACGATCTGGGCGCCGTAGGCAGTGCCGATAGCATACGAAGGGAAGTAACCGACAGAGCCGCCGCTCCAATGCACGTCCTGCAGCACTCCCTCGGCAGCATTGCCCGGGCGTATGCCAAGAAGCTCCTCATACTTGTCATCCCACAGGCCCGGAAGGTCGGCGGCTTTGATATCGCCAGTCATCAGAGCCTTCTCAAGCTCGTAGCGCACCATGATGTGCAGGCTGTATGTCAGCTCGTCGGCCTCGATCCTGATGAGCGACGGGCGCGCGATGTTAGCGGCACGGTACAGGTCGTCTTCGCTCCAGCCGGAGAAGAAGTCGAATGACTCGCGCAGCTTTGGCAGCAGCTTTGCCGTAAACGCCCGGCTGCGGCAGAAAATGTTCTCATAGAGCCGCGACTGGCTCTCGTGCATGCCCATGGAAGCGGCGTCCGTAAGCGCATATCGCTCAAGGGCTGCATCCATATTCTGCTCGTAGATCGCATGGCCGGACTCGTGGATGGTGGAATACAGAGCCGACAGCAGCTTGTCTTCATGGTACTTTGTCGTGATCCTGACGTCGTCGCGTGTGACAGTCATGCAAAACGGGTGCGCGACCTCGCCTATCTTGCCGCGCGAGCGGTCATAACCGACGAAGTCCGACAGCCAAAGCCCCAGTTCCCGTTGCTTCTGGACGTCGAACAAACCCGTGATCTCTTTATCCTTTACGGCACTTTGGCCTATGCTTTTCACCAAAGGCACGATTTTGCTGCGCAGCAGTGTGAAAAATGCGTCCAGCTTTTCCACTGTCGCGCCTTTTTCATACTCATCGAGCAGCGCGTCGTATGGGTGCTTCTCATAACCGTACCAGTCGCAGCAGCGCCGCTGGTATTCGAAAATCTTTTCATAATACGGCAGCATCATGGCAAAATCGTTCTTCTCGCGAGCAGTCTCCCACACAGTCTGCGACTGTGCTATCAATGCATTGAACGCTTGGTACTCGTCGGGCGGTATCGCTTTATACTTCCGGTAATTGCGCCCCACTTCACGCGTCATAGCGCGCTCAATCACAGTCAGCTCGCTGTCATGCGCCTCCAGCGTCTCGACGGCCTCAAGCGTGTCCGGCGCGATAAAGCGTTTGAAGCTCTCTCCGGAGATCCATCCGGCAGCGGCGCCGCGCGCGGGCAGCGATTTTTCAGGTATACCTGTCGTCATCGCGTCCCAATGAAACAGCGACAGAGCCATGTTGATGTAGCGCCCCTCTTCGATTTTCCGCATAAGCAGCTCCAGAGCTTGATCCTTTGTCATTATAGTTACCTCGCTTTTTTAGTAATAGCACATTGTAACAGGAAACGCCCGCCGATTCAACTCGCCCCGAAGTTTTCTGTCTGGTACAAATAGTAGTCTAACCTTGTGTAATCTATACTTGTTTGGCAGCATAAAATGTGGTAAAATCATCAGCATTATTAGCTATAATATCCAAACGAAGGGAGAGAATGAATTGCGAAGCTACAACATAGACCTTGAAATGGTGAAAGAGCTCGAAGACAAATGCGTAAAAATCCGCAAAGACCTCCTGAATTTCATCTACCGCATCGGCATGGGACATCTGGGCGGCGAACTATCCATCGTGGAAATGTGCGTCGCGCTTTACTACAAATACATGAACTATGACGTAATGCGCCCCGACTGGGAAGACCGCGACAGGCTCGTCCTGTCAAAAGGCCACTGCAGCGAGACCCTCTACACGATTTTTGCCGACCTCGGGGCATACACCATCGACTACATGGTCGAACACTTCGAAACGCTCGACACTGCTAAATTCGGGATGCACTCAAACAGGCTGTACTGCCCGCAAATAGAGGTATCCGCCGGTTCACTCGGCCACGGTCTCCCCATATCTGTCGGACTCGCGCTGGGGGCACGCAAGCAAAAGAAAAACTGGCGCACATTCGTCATCACAGGAGACGGCGAACTGGACGAAGGCACCAATTGGGAAGCGATGATGGCAGCCGCGCACTACCAGCTCGGCAACCTCGTATGCATATGCGACAAAAACAAAGTCTCGATGACTGGCTTCACACGCGACGTCATGAATATAGACCCATTGGACGAGAAAGTGCGCGCGTTTGGGTGGGAAGTGTTCGAGATCAACGGCAATAATATGTACGAAGTCTGCGAAGTGTTGAATGATCTCCCGCCCGCGGAGCCTGAGTACAGGAGGAAGCCTGTATTTATTATTGCCCACACAACCAAAGGCCAGGGCGTCGACTTCATGGAGAACGACTATAAATGGCACGGCGGAGGCATAGCGAAAGAGCAGCTCGACCAGGCGCTCGCTTCGGTTGAGAACAGAAGGAGGGTGAGATAATGGCCGTACAGACGACATTCAACTTTGACCAAATGCTCTCCAGCGCGCGCGAAGCATACGGCGAAGAGCTCTTCCGCATGGCGGAGGAAGGCATAGACTTTGTTTTTACATACACGGACAATGTAGCCCCGTCATCCTCCGCAGGCAAACTTTTGAGCAAATACCCGGAAAGATGCTTCAACTTCGGCATCGCGGAACCAAACCAGGTCGGGGTATCCGCAGGCCTCGCCCTGTCAGGACTGACAGTATTCTCGCAAGTTTTCGGCCCGTTCCTGCCGCTGCGCGCAGCGGATCAGATACACACAGACATCGCCTACAACGACGTCAACGTGCGCCTGATAGGCACACACGCCGGCGTCACGGCGGGAGGCGGCCCCACGCATAACTGCATCGCAGACCTCGCCCTGTACAGGGCTATACCGAACCTCACCGTGTGCATCCCTGCAGATGCGGACCAATGCTGCAAAATAATAAGAAAGTCGATCGAGTTCAAAGGTCCGATGATAATCCGTATCGACCGAGGCGGCTCACCGAACGTTTATGCGTCTCCAGATTATGACTATGAGATAGGCAAAGCCATAGAAACCTTGCCGGGAACAGACCTTACGATAATTTCCGCGGGCTCCAGCGTATACTGGTCCATGATGGGAGCAAAAATTCTCAAGGAAAAATACGGGATAAGCGCCGGCGTCGTCGATATGCACACGATAAAACCAATGGATACCGAGACTCTCATGAAATGCGCCCGCGCGACCGGCTGCGTCGTAACAGTCGAAGAACACTCGATCAACGGCGGTCTCGGCGGGGCAGTCGCAGAATACCTGCTCGAAGCAGGCTTTGGCGGTAAGTTCAAGCGCATCGGCTTGCCCGATGAGTTCGCCGTACTCGGTGACCCCGACGCAGTCTATAAATACTATAAAATGGATCCCGAAGGCATAGCGGAGCAGATTTCAGCGTTGCTGAAACGCGCCGTTGGCGCGTAGGAGTAAGGAGTTAGGGGTCAGGAGATCCCGGGTCGAGCCCGGGATGACGATAGATAAGGAGAATGACTCATGCCGGAGATTAATGATTTTTCACTGGATTATTTCAGCTTGAAAGGTAAAGTTGCTATTGTTACGGGGGCAAATCAGGGGCTCGGGATGGCGTATGCGCTCGCGTTCGCAAAAGCCGGAGCAGACCTGTACATACCGCACTATACTGAAGACATAAAAGATGTAAAACAGCTCATCGAAGCCGAAGGCAGGCGCGTTGAGTTCATCCGGGGCGACCTCTCCAACAGGGCGCACATCGACGAGATAAATAACGGCTGCCTCGAAAAATACGGCAAAATCGACATACTCGTAAACAACGCCGGGACAAACCACTTTGAAGACGTTATGACATTCCCGGACGAGCAGTACAAAAGAGTTATGGACGTCCAGCTCAACGCCGTCTACTACATGACCCACGAAACAGGAAAAATCATGGCGAAAAACGGAGGCGGAAAAATAATCAACATTGGCTCCGCGCTGTCATTTACCGCAGACAACAACTGCCCGCCTTACATCATAGCAAAACACGGCGTGCTCGGCATCACGCGGTACTTCGCGAGCGACCTCGGCAAGTACAATGTTAAAGTCAACGCGCTGTGCCCCGGTTTCTTCTACTCCGAAATGAACGCCGACATAAGCGACGATAAAGAGTTCTACGACCACATCACAAACCGCATCCCGCTAGGGCGCTGGGGCATATCTCATGACCTTATGGGCGCTATCGTGTTCCTCGCCAGCCGCGCTTCGGATTACATGAACGGCTGGTACCTGAGCATCGACGGCGGGTTCGCCACTACGTTGTGAGCTCGCGGAGCAGGGGAACGCGCCAGCGGCGCGTAGGAACTAATAGGATACAGGATTTAGTGGAGACGGGGGATACGAGGGAGCGCCAAGAGGGCCAAGAGGATTGAGAAAAAGATAATAATTTGGAAAAGAGAGTCAATTGTAGGGGGGAAGCCAGATGTATCTGGGAAACATACAACGCGGAACAAAAATGAACATCAACGAAGAGCACCGCGACGACGATGACTCCGTATTCGACGAATACGAAGCCATATACCACTATCTCGAAAGTGACGTCCTCTTCCTGATCAAATGCGTGGAAATGTTCGAAAACTTCGACAGTATTAACCGCGACATAAGAATGAGCATCAACTTCAAAAACGGCCCGATAGATTGCTCGTTTCTCGGAATTGTCAAAGAAAAACGCGGCAACAGCGATATACTCCTCATGGAGCAAGTATCCGACATCGAAGAAAACAGCCGCCGCAAACACGCAAGAGATGAGCACCACTTCGACATACGCATATTCGGCATGCCTGAAGAAAAGCTGAGAGACCCCGAACGCTATAGCAAACCCGGCAGCGCGCCGAATATGACAGACGCTACATTCGACATAAGCACAGGCGGCTTATGCGTAATTACCAACAAAACCTTAAAATCGGAGTACGACCCGTTCTACCTCTTGGAAGTCACGCTCAGTGAAAAATACATTTTCCGCTTGCCCTCGAAGCTGGTACGCATTTCAAAAAACCCGCGCTCAAAAATCGGAAAACTCGAATACAGCTTCCAGTACCTGAATGAAATGTCAGTGGAAGATAAAAGCCATCTTGCGAGCGCGATATTGCAGATGAAATTACCTGTTAAGTAAACGCTTCGCGCTTTGCGTTTCAGGGGTTAGGGGTAACGCGCCCACGGCGCGTAGGATTTAGGAACTAGGATTTAGGAGCTAGTGAGGACGGGGATGCGGAGACTTGAGGCGAGACGAAGGAGTTAGTATGCGAATTCGAGCAGCGATAATCAGAGAGAAAGATGGGCGGTTCAGCATTGAGGATGTTGAGCTGGAAGAACCGCATGACGATGAGATGCGCGTGAAAGTAGTTGGGTGCGGGTTCTGCCACACAGATGAGCTGGCAAGGATACAAGCGCTCCCCGTGCCGCTGCCGGCTGTGCTGGGCCACGAAGGCTGCGGCATTGTCGAAAAAACCGGTGCTGCAGTCAAAGAGTTCAAACCCGGTGATAGAGTCGCGTTCTCATTCGGAAGCTGCGGCAAATGCGAAAGATGCCTGGAAGGCCGCCCGACACTATGCGAATCATTCGTGAGAATAAACTTCGGCGGGGTGCAGCCTGACGGAACGTCGCGCCTGTCGCAAAACGGAAAGCCGCTGTCCACAATGTTCGGGCAGTCGTCATTCGCAGAATATGCAGTCGTCAACGAACGCGGCGCAGTGCGAATTCCGGAAACCATACCGCTCGAAATAACAGGGCCGCTGGGCTGCGGGATACAAACCGGGGCCGGGGCGATCCTCAACCGCCTCAAACCGAGGCCCGGGACAAACATAGCGATATTCGGCTGCGGCAGCGTTGGTCTAAGCGCCGTAATGGCAGCCAAAATCGCAGGCTGCGGCATGATAATTGCCGTCGACAAATCGCAGCATCGCCTTGACAAAGCGCTCGAACTTGGAGCGACGCACATAATCGGCACTGCGTCCGGTCAGGACGCTCCCGCGCAAATCATTGCGCTGACAGGGCGCGGCGGCGCCGACTGCTCAGTCGACGCAACAGGAAACGGCGTCTGCACACGCATGGCGCTCAACTGCACCCGCCCCGGCAGCCCCACAGTGCTCATAGGCGGCGGGGGAGACATGACGCTCAATGCAGAAACAGACATAATGGGCCAGGCCAAGTCGCTCATTGGAGTCGTCGAAGGCGACTCCAACCCAAAACTCTTCATACCGGAGTTGATAGCCCATTACGAAGCGGGGAGATTCCCGTTTGACAAGCTTATTACATATTATGACTTTAAAGATATAAACACCGCAATGGATGACTCCTTGAGCGGAAAAACAATAAAGGCTATCCTTAGAATGAGGAGATTGAGGAACAACTAAATGGCGTTATTCAAAAAAAGACCTAAGACATCGCAGCAGAAAGCTCAAAAAGCACAGCTTGGCATTCTTGCGCGCATACTCGGCTGCGCTTACCTTATATACATAGTATACCAAATGTTCCAGCAAGCACCCGAAGACGAAACTATTAACTACACTCTTAAAATTGCTATAGGGGTGATTTTCATAGCCGCCGCTGCATTCCTGCTGATAATCACGGCGTTCGAGTTCGTACGCAACTATAAAAGCGGTTTTTACAAAGCAGAGGCGTACAGCGACGACGTAAGCCCCGAGTTCATGGCCCAAAACGAAGCCGGTGAGGAAGAAGGGGAAGAAGGGGAAGAGGAAGAAGAAGAAGAAGAAGAGGAAGATGAAAACAGTAACTAACTATCTGCGCCCGCGCATACCCGCGATGAGCATCGGACTGACAATAAAGTTTGCCGGCACAGCCGTAGAACTGCTATTGCCATGGATGCTCTCCGTTATACTGGACAAGTTCGTGCCGCTCAAAGACACGAACAACATCATACTCTGGGGCGGCCTTATGGTCCTCGCCGCGGGAGGCGCGCTCTCCGGCAACATCATCGCCAACCGCATGGCCACCAAAGTCGCGCGAGACTTCATCCGCGAAGTCCGCTACGACCTTTTTTCCAAAATAACCGACCTCTCATGCGCGCAGATAGACCGCATCACCGTGCCATCACTCATATCGCGCCTCACGAGCGACTCATACAACCTTCACCACTTGATAGACAGAATGCAAAGACTCGGCGTCCGCGCGCCGATACTCCTCATCGGAGGCATAACCATCACATTCATGATGGAACCAGTTCTCACCCTCGTAATGATAGCGGTAATGCCGGTACTTGCCGCTATAGTAGTATTCATATCAAAAAAAGGCATCCGCCTGTACACAAAGACCCAGGCCTCGCTCGACGTGATGATACGCCGCGCGCAGGAAAGTATAACAGGCATACGCGTTATTCAAGCGCTTTCCAAGACAGAATATGAAAAAGAACGCTTCAGCAGCGCCAGCACCGACGTTGCCGACAACGATTACCGCAGCGCGCTGTTGATGAATGTCACGAACCCCGTGATGAACGTCCTTTTAAACTTCGGGCTGACGCTCGTCGTCGTCGTCGGAGCATATCGCGTCAACGGCGGCCACACGGGCCCCGGAACCATTGTCGCGTTCCTGAGCTACTTTACGATCATCCTGAACGTAGTAATGATGGTGTCGCGGATATTCGTGATGCTCTCAAAAGGCGTGGCAAGCGGCCGCAGGATCGCTGAAGTGCTGGACGCGCCGCGTGAAATGGAAACAAGAGAAAGCGCGGGCGCGGGCGATTCGATTGAGACAGGGCGGGCCGGCGGAAAAGGGCGGGCCGGCGGAACAGAGCGGGCTGAAGAGCAGGGCTCGCCTGCATACATCAGGTTTGATGACGTCAGCTTCTCATATTCAAAAGTGCGAAACGACGTCAGCAATATCTCCTTCACCCTGGGAAAAGGGGAAAAGATGGGGATCATCGGCGCGACAGGCAGCGGCAAAACCACGCTCATCCAACTGCTCCTGCGTTTTTATGACCCGGACAGCGGGGCGATATATCTGGACGGCAAAGAACTGAGCACGATACCGGCGGAAGTGCTGCACACTCAGTTCGGCGTCGTCTTTCAAAACGACTTCCTCTATGCGGACGAGATAAGCGAGAACATAGACATAGGCAGAGGCCTGCACACCGACAGGATAGTTGACGCGGCGCGCAACGCGCAAGCAGCCTTCATCGAGCGCCGCAGCGACGGGTTCGAGGGGCAGATAGCGTCGGGAGGGATGGACCTGAGCGGCGGGCAGAAGCAGCGCCTGCTTATCGCCCGCGCGATAGCCGCAGGCCCGGAAATACTACTGTTGGACGACAGCTCCAGCGCCCTTGACTACAAGACGGACGCGGCGTTGAACAGAGCGCTCAGCGAAGAGTATTCAGGCATCACAAAAGTGATCATCACACAGCGCGTGAGCGCAATACTCGACGCGGACAAGATCCTCGTGCTTGACGACGGGCAGGAGATCGGCTTCGGAACGCATGAAGAACTGATGGAAAACTGCCCGACTTACCGCGAAATCGCGGCATATCAGATGCAGGAGGTCGTGTGAATGGCTGAAAGACAGGCTCAAGCCAAAAGAGGCCCGCATAGCACTGCATTTGAACGCCCCGGCACATCGGTGGCCGGCATAATAAAGCGCTTGTGGCACTACCTCTCGCAGTTTAAGTTACTCATAGTAATTGCGGTATTTTTGAGCATTGGCTCAAACCTGTTTGCCCTGGTGGGACCGAAACTATCCGGCTATGCCCTCGACGCCATCAGGCTGGGGGAAGGGCAGGTCGACTTTGCGACAGTCCTGCACTACGCGATGCTCATGATCATATTCTATCTTCTGTCGTCTGTGCTCGGCTATATACTGGCAGGGCTAATGGTAAGGATCAGCCGCAATGTAGTCGTCCGCATGCGCAAAGATGTATACGACCATATCATGCGCCTGCCGGTGCGCTTCTTCGACGACGTCGGCACCGGGAATCTGCTGAGCGTGCTGTCATACGACATAGATACTATAAACGCGTCGCTCTCCAACGATCTTGTGCATATGCTTGCAAGCGTGATAACTGTCGGAGGCTCATTGTGGATGATGCTCACTATCTCGCCGCCCTTGGTGCTGATTTTTGCGGTCACGATACCTGTCTCCATCCTCTTCACAAAAAAGCGCTCAGTCCGCGCGCGGGAGCTGTACCGCGTCCGGTCTCGCAAACTGGGCGAGCTCAACAGCTATTCGGAGGAAACGACAGGCGGCCTCAGGACGATAAAGGCATATAACGCTCACGGGGTGTTCCGCGAGAGGTACGACCGTTACAACGAGGAAGCAAGTCAGGCAAACTATGAAGCGGACAGGTTCGCAGCCGTGACGGGGCCGGCGGTCAACTTCATCAATAATATTTCGCTGGCGATGATAAGCATTTTCGGCGCGATCCTTTACATGGCAAGCAGGGTCAGCATCGGAGATGTATCATCGTTTGTGCTTTACTCGCGCAAATTCTCAGGCCCCATCAACGAGTTTTCGAACATGATTAGCGAGCTGCAGTCAGCTCTGGCAGCGGCGGAGCGCGTGTTCAGCCTGCTGGACGTTCCGCCGGAGCCGGAAGACGGACCGGACGCCGTTGGGCTTAAAAAAGCGCTGATAGAGGGTGAGATCAAGCTCGAAAACGTCTCCTTCCAATACCAGCCCGGCATACCTGTGCTGCAGGACTTCTCGCTTACAGCTTCGCCCGGGCAGACTGTCGCCATCGTCGGCCCGACCGGTGCGGGTAAAACGACTATCATAAACCTGCTGATGAGGTTTTTCGACGTGGACGAGGGCTGCATATTGCTTGACGGCTGCGACCTGCGCTCGATCGCAAGGCGCGACCTTCGGCAGTCTTTTTCTATGGTGCTTCAGGACACGTGGCTTTTCTCGGGAACTATTCTGGAAAACCTGACGTACGGCAAGGACAACGTCACTCGCGAGGATGCGGTGCGCGCGGCGAAAGCCGCAAGGATACATAACTTTATCGAATCGCTGCCAAACGGCTACGACACCCCGCTGGAAAACTGCGGCGACAACATTTCCAAGGGGCAGAAGCAACTGCTGACAATTGCCCGCGCCATGCTTCTCGACGCTTCGATCCTTATTCTGGACGAGGCGACGTCCAACGTCGACACGCAGACGGAGCGCAATATTCAAGCCGCAATGCTCGACCTGATGCGCGGCAAAACATGCTTTGTCATCGCGCACCGCCTGAGCACGATCAGGGGCGCGGACCTCATAGCCGTGCTGCAGGACGGCACAGTAGCAGAGCAAGGCACACATAATGAGCTGATGTCGCTGGGCGGCGTCTACGCCGAGCTTTATCGCGCTCAGTTTGTGC
>Ga0082212_10004789_pt1 | contig 18681 bp, 24 predicted proteins | sample TergutNt197P3_FD_71548 | JGI IMG/M metagenome (GOLD analysis project Ga0082212, IMG submission 71548) | Neocapritermes taracua P3 segment gut microbial communities from Petit-Saut dam, French Guiana - Nt197 P3 | ecosystem: Host-associated > Arthropoda: Insects > Digestive system > Gut ...
AGAGCCACGCTGACGCATATTGGCCACGCAGAGGTGACAGGCACTATTTTAAACGAGTATCTTCATAAACAAGTTTTTTTAATTGCTGAGGTATGAGCGGGGAAGGCCGTACCATAGCGCAAAGAACCTGGTGCCGATTTTGATATTTGGGGAGTGGGGTTGTTTTATTAGCATAAATGGCATATTATGGGTTATAAACAATGAAATTGCGGAGGAAATATGGTATTAGACGTAATTCCAATTACAGGCGGAAAAGGGGTATGTTTTCCTGACTCTGTAATTAACGCTTTGGGCATAAATGACAAAATTGTGATGGAAACCCGTAAAAACGAGATTGTGATAACCCCTGTCGAGCGGAATGTTCCAAGAAAAAATTGGAGCGAGGCATTTAAGACAATGAATAAAAACGGAGACGACAAGCTTTATTTTACCGATAACAGTTCCGATTTTGAATGGGAATGGTAATGGCGATAAATCAGTACGATATTTATTGGGTGGATCTTAATCCGACTGTAGGAAGCGAAATTCAGAAAACCCGTCCCGGTGTTGTAATTACTCCCGATGAAATGAACAACAATATAAATACAGTAATTATCGCACCGCTTACAACGAAATCGCACAATTATCCAACAAGATTAAAAACAAACATCATCGGCAAAGATTGCTGGGTTGTTCTTGATCAAATAAGAGCGATAGACAAATGCCGATTAAAAGATAGAATCGGCGAATTAGGTGAGAACGATATTTCAAAATTAAAAAATATAATAAACGAAATGCTGGTGGAGTAGTTCAATTTCCGAGCCTCACATTTTCTTCTAAAAGTCTACAGCATATTATGGCGCATACAGACAGGGCCGCGCTTGGTGTTAATCATCTTTTTTCTATTCAGCGAAGGTCAGAGTTTCTGCGGCCCATTGGTTCAGGGATTTTCCATGCGCCCGGGCTTTAATGGCAAATTCAGCGTGCATTTCAGGTGAAATTCGGAGCAGCACTTTACTTACACCGCGGAAGCCCGCAATATCGCGTATACCGGCAATATGACCGATAAAGCATTTGTCTTCGTCACTGTGTTCAATGCGGGCCGTTCTTTGGAACGTCTTTTTTTCAAAATGACTAAAGCAAAACGCTAATTTCCGCCATATTAAATATATACAGGCTTTTGAGAGCCTGACGGCATCTGGTTTCCGGGAGCCGGATATATTATATTAGGAAGGGGTAAGGAGCATGGGAACTTTTATGGAGGAAATCACACTGGAGAACAGGACGGACAGAGGGGATGCCAATCGTGGGTATATCAACGAAAGCCAAATCCGTACCCTGAAAGTGGAGGCAATGCCCGACACGGGTGCCTGGACTCTGGTTATCAATGAAGAGGTACGCCAAAAATTGGGCCTCACCATTGAAGGGGAGTCTCGTGCCACCCTTGCGGACGGCAAAACGTTAAAATACCCGATTACCGAACCGGTTACAATTCAATGGAAAAACCGGAGCACCACTCTACCCACAGTGGTCGTGGCCGATGCGAAAAAAATACTGCTGGGGGCGTTACCCCTTGAGGCAATGGACTTAATAGTTGATCCTATGCGTCAAACCTTGGCTGGAGCGAATGGGGACGAACCTTTACACGTTCTTTGCCAGGTCACGCAGGGGTGACAGGCACTCTCTTCTTCAACCTATTCCCAAACCACCCTCTTTTTAATAGAATAATGTCATGTACGCTGGTGTTTTCCGGCGAAGTTGAGGAGGAATTACAATGAAGAAGTTTTTGGGGTTATTTGCGGTACTCTGCCTGGCGTTGCTGGCGTTTTCGTGCAAGGCGAAGGACACCGACACCGTTACCATCGGGGCGATTTTCCCGCTTTCCGGTAATGTCGCGTTTTACGGCACCGAATCGAGGGACGGAGGTCTGCTCGCAGTTGATGAAGTTAACGCAGCCGGCGGTCTTTTGGGGAAAAGAATCGTCCTGCTTTCCGAAGACGACGAGGGCAACGCCGAAAAAACGGTAAACGCCTTTACCAAACTGACCACGCGGGACAAGGTCTCGATAATTTTTGGTTCCAGCACATCAGGGCCTACCCAGGCAATGGCCCCCCTGGCCCAAAGGGCGAATGTCGTGGTGATGTCGCCTTCGGCAACCGCCCTTGACGTAACCAAGGCCGGCGATTTTATTTTCAGGGCCTGTTTTATCGACCCCTTCCAGGGCGTTGTGGGCGCGGATTTTGCCTATGAAACGCTGAGAAGCCGCCGGGCGGCCGTTCTGTACGATGCCGGTGCGGATTACAATGCCGGCCTGGCCGAAGCGTTCAGGAATCAGTTCAGGACCCTGGGCGGCCAGGTTGTGGCGGACGAAGCCTATCAGACAGGGGATGTTGACTTTAACGCGCAGGTTACACGGATAAAATCTTCGAACCCCGATGTGGTGTACCTTCCCAATTACTACAACGATCTTTCCCTTCAGGCGAAACAGCTCCGCGATCAAGGGGTGACTTGTGCCCTGGTTGGCGGTGACGGATGGGACAGCCTTATCGACAACGCCGGCGACGAAGTGTTGAACGGTTTTTGGTCTTCGGGCTTTGCCTCCGACACCACCGATCCCAAAGGCGCCGCTTTTGTTAAAGCGTTTGAAGCGCGGTTCAACCGGCCCGCTTCCCAGTTTGCCGCCCTCGGTTATGACGCGATGATGCTGATAATGGACGGAATTAAAGCGGCCGGCACTTTTGACGCCCCGGCGGTTAAAGACGCTATGGCCCGGATCAACGGCCCCTACGTTACCGGCAACATCCGCTTTGACTCCGACCGCAACCCCATTAAAGGCGCGGCGATCCTTGAAATCGTCAGGGTGGACGGCAAACTGACCAACGTGTATAAGACGACCGTTAACCCCAAATAGTGATAGTACTACAGCAACTGATAAACGGCGTATCGCTTGGATCGATTTACGCCTTGATCGCATTGGGCTATACCATGGTCTACGGTATAGTCCTGCTGATCAACTTTGCCCACGGCGATATACTTATGTTGGGGGCTTACACCGCTTTTTTTGTGCTGGGCGCTATCGGTTCCGGCCCCGTTGGGATGCTGCTTGCCTTCGTGGTTGCAATGATCCTCTGCGCCTCTTTCGGCATAGGCATAGAGCGTTTGGCGTACAGGCCGTTGCGTACCGCCCCCCGGTTAAATTCCCTTATAACGGCCATTGCCGTCAGCCTGATTCTGGAAAACGGCGCACGGGTACTGCCGTTTATCGGCCCCAACCCCAGGCAGTTCCCCCGTCCCGCCGTTGTTAATATCCGGATTGCCGGAGAACTTTCAATTTCCAATATTCAAATAATAGTGATAATACTCTCGGCGCTTTTGATGCTTGCCTTGAATTACATAATCAATTACACCAAACGGGGCAAGGCGATGAAGGCCGTTTCATTTGACAAACAGGCGGCAAGCCTGATGGGAATTTCAGTTAACGGTATCATCTCCTTTACCTTTGCACTCGGTTCGGTGCTGGCGGCGGCGGGCGGTGTTCTGTACGCATCGGCGTATCCCCAGGTGAACCCCCTCATGGGGATGATGCCCGGCCTTAAAGCATTTGTGGCGGCAGTGTTAGGCGGCATAGGTTCCGTTCCGGGGGCCATGCTCGGCGGTTTTATGCTGGGCATTGCCGAAACCTTTACCAAGGGTTTTATTTCCAGCCAGTTCAGCGACGCGATTTCGTTTTCCATTTTGATAGTGGTTCTACTGTTCAGGCCCGCCGGTATACTCGGCAAAAAAACGCGGATTAAAGTATGACCGTCTCCGGCAAATTCCCGCTCCGTTCAACGGTTATTCTGGCCGTTACCGGTGTGCTTGCCGTAATCGTTCCGCTCTTATTAATGCAGGCGGGGATCCTTGACGCATACGTCACGAGGATCCTCACCATGGGCGGCGTAAACGCGATTATGGCGATGTCGGTTAACATGATCGTAGGCATTACAGGCCAGCTTTCACTGGGGCAGGCCGGGTTTCTCGCCATCGGCGCATATTCCTGTATTTTTTTCCACCTCGATCTGGGCCTGCCCATGCCGCTTGCCGCCCTGTGCGCCGTGTTGGTTACCTGTATCTGCGGTTTTCTAATCGGTTTCCCTGTACTGAAACTCACCGGGGATTACCTCGCCATTGTTACCCTGGGTTTCGGTGAAATTATCCGCGTGGTGTTTATCAACCTCAAAGCCCTTACAGGCGGCCCCAACGGCAGGTCTTTTACCACCATCATGGTGATGAACGGCCGGCTTGCCTTTATTGTAACCACTGTTGTATTGATAATCGTTCTGGCGCTTTTACAGAATTTCATCCGTTCCACATACGGCCGTGCGATCAAGGCGTGCAGGGAGGATGAAATTGCGGCTAACGCAAACGGGATCAATATCTTCCGCTACAAGATGACGGGCTTTGTCATTGCCGCTTTTATCGCCGGCATTGGCGGCTGTCTGTATGCGATGGACGTGGGGTTTGTAAAACCCGATGTGGCCCAGTTTCTGCGTTCGATAGATTTTTTGATTTACGTTGTGTTCGGCGGTATGGGTTCCATGACAGGCGCGATCCTTGCCGCCTATGTGCTTACCTATTTACAGGAATTTCTCCGTTTTTTGCAGGATTACCGGCTGGTTATCTACCCGGTGATCCTGATCCTCATGATGTTGTTCCGCCCCAAGGGCCTTATGGGAATGAAGGAATTTTCCATTGTAGGTTTTTATAATAAAATTTCCGGCTTTCTTTTCAGACGGCGGGTGGATTCCCACCGGACGGAGGGGCAAAAGTGAACGGGAATTTACGGCTGAGAGTTCAGGATCTGTCCATTGAATTCGGGGGGCTTAAAGCGGTAAGTGATTTTTCCTGCGAACTGTACGACGGGGAACTGGTCGGGCTTATCGGCCCCAACGGTGCGGGTAAAACAACGGTGTTTAACATGCTCTCCGGTATTTACACCCCGTCCTCCGGGGAAATTGAATTCCGGGGCCGGCAGGGAATCGCCCGCCTTACAAAGAACATGAGTCCCGCAAAGCGTAACCGGAACGGCATAGCCCGCACCTTTCAGAACATCAGGCTTTTTTCCAACTTATCCGTGGAAGACAATATCCGAATCGCCCTTCATGCGGGCAGGTCGCAAAATCCCGTTGACGTGCTGCTGCGCCTGAAACGCTTTCGCACGGACGAATTGCGGATGGGTGTCCAAACCGATGAACTGCTTTCCCTGTTCAATATGAAAAATAAAAAGGGCGAACTTGCCGGCAGCCTTCCCTACGGTGAACAGCGAAAACTGGAAATTGCCCGCGCCCTTGCATCCGGCCCCTGCCTCCTTCTGCTGGACGAACCTGCGGCGGGGATGAACCCCCAGGAAACCGAAGATCTGATGAAAATAATCGGTTTTATCAGGAACGAATTTCGCCTAACAATACTGCTGATCGAACACGATATGCGGCTGGTTATGGGAATATGCGAGCGGCTGATAGTTATAGATTACGGACGGATCATCGCCACAGGCAAACCGGAGGAAATACAGAAGAACCCCTCGGTGATAAAGGCCTATCTGGGAACGGAGGCTGTTGATGACGCCTAACGATGTCATGCTGAAAGTTGAGGGCCTGTCCGTCAACTACGGGGCGATCAGCGCATTGCGGGGCGTTTCTTTTCAAGTCGCCCGGGGGGAAATTATTACCCTTATCGGGGCGAACGGAGCGGGAAAGAGTACAACCCTTCATGCAATTTCCAACATCATCAAAAAGGCATCCGGTACGGTAATTTTTGACGGAAAGGATATAAGCGCAATGCCGCCGGATCGTATCGTGGCGGCGGGACTGGTGCAGGTTCCCGAAGGCAGGAGAATCTTTGCAAACTTGAGCGTGCGGGACAACCTTGAAATGGGGGCGTATTCTCGCCGCTCTGTAACACCTGCCGAGAAACACGCAATTCGCAGCGACATGGAAAAAGTCTTTGACATTTTTCCCAGGCTCAGGGAACGGTTAAAACAGGTAGCCGGCACCCTTTCCGGCGGCGAACAGCAGATGCTTGCAATGGGCCGCTCCCTCATGGCGTCACCCAGATTGCTGCTCCTTGACGAACCGTCAATGGGACTTGCCCCGATACTGGTTGACGAAATTTTTTCCGTAATAAAGGGGATCAACGAAACGGGGACGACTGTTTTGCTTGTAGAACAGAACGCCTACAAAGCCCTCGCTCTGGCATCACGGGCGTACATCCTTGAAACAGGCGAGATTATCAAAAGCGGCCCCGCCGCCGATTTAATGAAAGATCATGCGGTTAAGACGGCTTACTTAGGAGGTTGATGTGATCGTATCGAAAATAATGACGAGGAACCCGATTTTCATTCATCCCGAACTCTCGTTAACCGACACCCGGTCCCTTATGGACAGGGAAAAAGTCGGCCATCTGCCTGTGCTGAATAAAAACAACGAACTGGCGGGGCTTATCACCCGGGCGGATTTAATCAAGGCCGGCCCTTCACCTGCGACGAGTCTTGATATGTACGAAATAAGTTACCTTTTGGCGAAACTCACCGTGGAAAAGGTGATGGTAAAAAACGTGATAACCGTGCAGGAAGACGAGGTTATTGAGGAGGCGGCCCGCATTATGGCGGATCGGAGCGTCGGATGCCTGCCCGTAATGAACGGCTCCCTTTTAACGGGCATTGTCACCGATACGGATATTTTTCATTTTTTCATCAACGCTTTCGGGGCGCGGCACCAGGGGGTGCGGATAACCATCAACTTCAAGGAAAAACCCGGCCAGCTTGCCGTTTTTGCCGGGGCCATAGCGGAAAACGGCGGCAATATCGTCGCCTTTGTCTCCTCCGAAGGCGATGATGTCGCCCACCGCCGGGGGACTCTTAAAATAACGGGCGTTAGCCGCGCCCTTGTTGAGGCCGCCGCACAGGCGCTGGATCACGCCGAGGTGGAGGATATTAGGGAATAGTTAATTTTTCGTTGACAGGTCAATAAAGCCGTATTAAGATGTACGGAATGGCTGATTTGGTAAACGCCGAACATGTCAACAAAGCGTTTTCCGGGGTGGCTGCCCTGGAGGATGTTCAGTTCAACCTGAAAGAGGGTGAGGTTCACGCGCTGCTTGGGGAAAACGGTGCGGGAAAATCAACCCTTATGAAGATCATATCCGGGGTGTATGCCAGGGATTCCGGTGATATTTTTATCAACGGGAAAAAAATAACGCACAACCTGACCCCCCAAAGCGCCCACGAGCTGGGCATCGGCATAATTCACCAGGAATTGAACCTCTGTCCCCACCTGACCGTTGCGGAAAACATCTTTTTAAACCGCGAATTCTCCTCCATGGGTGTTTTAAACAAGAAAAAACAGAACGAAGAAGCCGCAAAATACCTGAAAACCCTGAATTTGGACATTAATCCCGGTACACCGGTAAATAAACTCCCCGTTTCAAAGCAGCAAATGGTGGAAATTTGCAAAACCCTTTCCATGAACGCCCGAATCATCATCATGGACGAGCCGACATCCGCCCTGACCGAAAAAGAAATAGAGGATCTTTTCAAGGTTATCACCATACTGAAAGGGGAGGGCAGGGGGATAATTTACATTTCCCACCGGCTGGAAGAAATTTCCCGCATTGCGGACCGTGTTACCGTTTTGCGCGACGGCAAATACGTGGTAACCCTGAACTTTGCCGATACGAACCTCCAGGAAATCATAAGTTATATGGTTGGCCGCACATTAACTGAAAAATTCCCCCGGATTGAGGCGGAACAGGGTGAAAAAATACTTGAAGTAAAGAACCTTTCTTCGAGCCACGGTGTCGGGGTTAAGGACGTTTCTTTTACCCTGAACAGGGGGGAGATTCTCGCCTTTGCCGGCCTTATGGGGGCGGGCCGTACCGAAACAGTCCGGGCTGTTTCCGGTGCGGATAAAATGAGCGCGGGAGAGGTTATCCTTGAGGGTAAACCCCTGAACCTGAGGCATCCCAAGGACGCGATTGCGAACGGGTTGTTTTGTGCGCCGGAAGACCGCAAAAGCCACGGTCTTTGCGTTAAAATGACTGTTGTGGAAAACATCACTTTGCCCAGCCTGGATATCGTTTCTAAAATGGGGGTTATTTCCAGGAGCATGGAGGCGAAAAAAACCGGGGAAATGATTCAGAGTCTGAGAATCAAAACCCCCGGTATCGATCAATACGTGCGCAACCTTTCCGGCGGGAATCAGCAGAAAGTGGTTGTGGGCAAGTGGCTGATGCGTGATGCCCATGTGGTTATTTTTGACGAGCCGACCCGCGGCATCGATGTCGCTTCGAAAATTGAAATTTACAATATTATTAACGATCTTAAAAAGAAAGGCATCGGTGTAATATTTGTTTCTTCCGAGCTTCCCGAAGTTCTGGGTATGTCGGATCGTGTTATTGTTATGTGCAACGGAAGGATCACCGCCGAATTGAAAACAAAAGACACGAACCAGGAAGAAATACTTAAATACGCGACTCAGTATTAATTTTTGGCAAAGGGGGAATCGATGACTAAATTAAAATTAAACATAAATCTTTCCCGTTCAAGCAAAAACCTGCTTTCAACTTTTTCGGGGCTTTTTATTCTGTGCATTGTATTTACCGTACTGAGCGAATATTTTTTCTCGGTAAAAAACCTGCTGACTGTTGCGACTCAAACCGCCGTTATCGCCATTATTGCCATCGGACAGACCTATGTTTTGATCACGGGCGGTATCGATCTTTCCATAGGTTCCAATATCGCCCTTTCCGCCGTAATAGCCGGTTTTTGCATGAAACTTTCACCCGACCCTTCGTTTTCCCTGGTTTTGGCTGCCGTTCTCGCGGGGCTGTTCACCGGGGCGCTGGCCGGGGCCATAAACGGCACCCTGATAACATTCGGCAGGATTCCCCCCTTTATTGCGACACTGGGTACCATGACAGTGGTGCGGGGGGTTGCCCTTACCCTGACCAAGGGGCTTCCGGTAAGCGGCTTGCCCCGTAAATTCACCGTTTTGGGAACCGGTTCCACTTTGGGGATCCCCAATCCGGTAATTGTCATGGTGCTATTGGTTGTTCTGTTTGGTTTTATTCTAGCTAAAACCAAACTGGGCCGTCATATTTACGCTGTGGGCAGTAATTTTGAAGCTGCAAGGCTGTCCGGGGTTAATACAAAAAAGACTATAATTGCAGTGTATGTTTTTTCAGGGATCCTTGCCGCATCGGCGGGATTGATCGTAGCCGCCAGGATCATTTCGGCCCACCCTGCGGCCGGTGACGGTTATGAGCTTGACGCGGTGGCATCGTCGGTTATCGGCGGCACCAGTACGATGGGCGGTGAAGGTATGGTGGCCGGTACGTTTATCGGCGCGTTTGTAATCGGCGTGCTTCGCAACGGCCTGAACCTTATCGGTGTATCGCCTTTTATACAGAAGATCGTTATCGGCATAGTTATTGTCGGTTCGGTTTTCTTTGACCGTATTAAACGGAAAGATTAGGGTTCTAATGATTCTGTCAGAATCATAAAAATATTTTTCAGGAGGAAGAATATGAAGAAAATCGTATTGGCAGCGGTATTGTTAATCGCGCTGATGGGTGTAGCGTGGGGCGGCCCCAAACAGGATACGGGTGACAAGATCAAGGTGATCTTTATCGCCATGGATTCAATTGACGAACACTGGCTCAAGGTAAAAGCCGGCACCGAAGACAAGGCAAAGGAACTGGGGAATGTGACCCTGTCCTTTAACGCGCCTCCGGGAAAGGTGGATGCCAATGTTCAGCTCGCAATGGTGGAAGATGCCATTACCAAGCAGATGGACGCTATTCTGCTTGCCCCTCTGGACAGGGATGCGCTGAATCCGGGTGTGGACAGAGCCCTGGCTGCGGGGATCAAAGTGATCATCATCGACTCCGCTGTAAGCACCAATTTTGACGCTTTCCTGGCCACCAATAACGGTGCCGCAGGAAGGACCGCCGCGGATACACTTGCGAAACTCATCGGGGAACGGGGAAAAGTTGCCATTATCAACGCCCAGCCCGGTGCGGCAACCGCAATGCTCCGCGAGAATGAATTCAAAGATCAGATGACAAAGTACCCCGGAATTACCATTGTCGGTACACAGTATTCCGACGGCGACCGGACCAGGGCCCATAACCAGGCAACCGATTTTATGACGGCCAATCCGGATCTCGCCGGCATTTACGCCACCAATGAAGGTTCCACCGTCGGTGCCGGTAACGCCATCGACCAGGCCGGTAAAGCCGGTAAGGTACGCTTTGTCGGTTTTGACTGGTCAGCCGATACCAAGGCTCTGGTAGAAAAGGACGTTCTTGACGCCGCCATGGTGCAGAACCCCTATCAGATGGGATATCTGGGAGTACAGGCTGCGGTAGATCTGGTAAGCGGTAAAGGTATTGGGGATAAAAACGTCGATACCGGTGTTACCGTTGTTAACAAATCTAACATGAATTCGGTGAAATAAAGGGTAAATGAAAAATGAGGAATTAGGAATGAGAAGATATTTTTCGTTCCTAATTCCTAACTCCTAATTTTCTTTAATGATCTGAACAGACACTTAAAAAAATCCCGGTTATCAGCACAGGTATAATCCACAGAACAACCCATACGGTTAAAAGTTTTCATAAACCTTAAGTAATACGCCGGGTTGTCCACAGGCGGTTCGCCTTTCGTCCAATCCCATGAAGATTCCTGTATATCGACAACGTGGATGTTACAGTCCTGAACTGTACCTTTACCGCCGGCTGCGTTTCTCGCCATGGACAGGGCCTTTTCAAAGATCATGGGGGACATAACTGCGGAACCGATGGAGAGGTATACACCGCCTTCTAATCCCGACACGGCGGAAACAAACTTCAGAAAATCCTTTTCCGCAGTCCTTCCGATTGCCGCTCCCCGGTTCGCCCTATGGGTGTAAATGATGTCATGACCGAACATGGGGTGGCAGGTAAAAGGCCGCCCCGAATGTTGCGCCGCTGCCAGCAAACTGTAATCGCTGTAGGGATGGGGAATTGAAAGAAAACCCGGCTGAATGTTGAGATTCTCTATTAATTCGTAAAGATCAATTGCGGCTGATGCGTTAGTCGCAATTTCGGGATCGCCGCTTTTTTTAAGAAAATTTACCGCACGGCTTTGCAGTTCATCCCGTTCGGGTATGTACAGGCCGTTATCGCGGATCATGTTCCCCACTGACGCTCCGTAACCCAAGCCGTTATACGCACCCACAGCCAGGGCGAGGTTGATGTAAAGCCCCGTTTCTTCCCATGTGCCAAAACGGCCTTCCGCAACATTTGCCCGCACATCTTCACTGCTTTTTCCCAGAAAGGCAAATTCCCAGTCGTGGATAACCGCCGCTCCGTTAGATGCAATATGGGTAAACCACCCGTTCGAGAGCATTTGCCCCAGCAGTCTGCCCAGACCGTTTTTTATCGCATGGGCACCGAAGGCACATATCACCGAAGAGCCTTTTTTACGGGCCTGTATTATTTCACCGGCAATGCGGTCTGTTGTTTCCGCAAGTAACGGCGGAACGGGATCGCTGCGGGTATTTTCGTCAATACAGGCTTCGGTTATCGACACCTTGCTGTCCCGTTCACTCAACGGATAGTAGGTCATTTCGTTGCGGTTAAAGAATGGCATGGCTTTACTCCCATCCGCAAAACTTGGCAAGTTCGCCGCCGCAGGAGAAATCCGGTATTAAAAGATCCGCACCGCCCAGGACAAGCCGTTTTCGTTTTGCGGGGTTTCGTCCCCGGCGGCGGCGTTCGTCGCTTAAAACACCCACCGCCAAAAACCCGGCCTTCTTCGCCTCCCGCATCTCCACCGGCCCGTCTCCGAAAACGGCAACATCACCGGTGTTACCGCCGCCGGCCTCTATCTCCGCGATGATGCCGCGTATGACCGTCTTTTTGGGATCGTTTTTTATGTCACCCACGGAGCCGTGTATGCCTCCGTTAAAAAGTTGCGCATAACCAAGAAGCTGGGCCTCTCGAATTACATCCTCCTTATCGGTGCCGCTTGCCAGGTAGAGCTTTGTTCCAGCCGCCGTAAGTTTTTGCAGAAAGTGAACCGCACTGGTGATGGTGACATCTTCGGTTTTTAACTTTCCGTTTTCCACAAGGCGCATCCGTTCTTCCATACTTGCCAGAAGGGCTTTACTGTAAATTTTTTTGTATTTTTCGGGGCTTAAAACATCGTTGTTTTTCACATAGCCGAAAGATAAAACCAGTTCTTTTAATTGGTACATTTGTGCCAGAGTCTGTATCCCCGTTGTTTTTTCAATCAGGGTTCGTACCGCCTCATCCACTCCGGAAATTTCCGCAGGCGAAAGGCTTCTCTTTCCTGTGACGGCATCAACCATTACGTTATACATCACCTCTTCCCAGCCCTGTCGCAGTACCGAAATCGTGCCGTCATGATCGAAGATCGCCGCTTTTAAGGGGCCTTTACCCACACGAAAATCAGGTGTAACTATTTCTATTTCCGTTCCTTTCGCATAACGGGCGGGGTGAGTATCGGCGGCGAGGCGTGGGTGGTAATTAAGATCGCCTTCTGTCGCAAGGGCGATAACTTCGTCGATTCGGGGGTGGCCTGTTTCGAATAACTTGCCCAGGGAAACCCCTGCGGAAAACGTCCCTACCACCGCCGCCTCACGGAGGGGAAGCCCCGCGCCGCAGGCTGTAACCAGGCCGGCGAGGAAGGCATCTCCGGCTCCTACTATATCGATCTCTTTTACCAGATGAACGCTGTTTATCTCTTCGCAACCCTCTTCATCCCGGACAACGGCGCCTTCTTCCCCCATGGTCAGTACCACCGGAAGCCCCCAGCGTTTGTAGAGCCGGTCTGCAATAGAATACGGATCATCCGTATCTTGAGGGGAAACCCCGCTGGAGGCCAGTATCCTTTCCGCTTCCCGCAGGTTGAGTTTTCGGATTGTATAATCGTAACGGTCGTTGAGTTTTCTGCAATCGGAAAACCAAAGAACACGATCCCTGTTTTCTTCAATGAGGGTGGTGAGTTTTTTTTGAAAATAATTTGAATGAATACCAGACGGAACCTGTTCGTTGATAATGACGCATTGGTATGTGTCCAGTTTTGACTCTAACAGATCGATGATTGCATCCGCACTTTCGTCAAGAGGCCTGTTTTGATTACCCATGTCGTAGCGGGGAAGCTCTTCCCTGCCGGCGTAAATCTTATGGTACACATGGGTCTGCCAGTCTTTTTCCTGAATCAGTACCCCCTCGGTACCAACCCCATTCCTGATCAACAGGTCTTTTAAAATACCGCCCCAACAGTCGTTCCCAACGAGGCCGTACAGATCGACCCCGGCCCCGAGGTTTTTACAGTTAACGGCGACATTCCCGGCACCGCCCGCATCGTGTTTTGTTTTATAAACGGAATACGATTGAAGCCGGGTTTCCACGGAAATTTCCGCCCCCTCCTTACCGGTAAAGTAGTACAGATCGAGGCATATATCGCCAATAACGGCAATGGACGGCGGGGAACGGTAGGGCAGTAGTTTGTTAATATCCATAACAATATTACTGTGCATAGAACTTCATCGCCCCGCGATATATTGCGGCGATATTTTCAGCCGGCACATCCTGTTGGATACAGTGAGCCGGGGAAAGGATGTACCCTTCCGTACCCATAATTGCAAGGATCCTTTTCACCTCTTCTTCAACGGTTTCGGCGCTACGGCGGGGAAGGAGATCCTGAGTGTCAATGCCGCCCCAAAAGGTAATGACGGAACCGTAGTCGTTTTTCAGCCGCTCAGGTTCCATCATATGGGCCCTCGGTTGAATGGGATTCAGAATTTCCACACCGCATTTTATCAGAGAAGGTATGAGGGAATAAACACTGCCGCAGGTATGGTGTTCGTAAAAAGCGCTGGTGTATTTTTTGGTATGGGCTATTCGTTCGGAAAAATACGGTGCGATACATTCGTTGAACATGGTTACGGACATAAAAGTTCCCGTTTGCATTCCAAAATCGTCGCCGGAACTGGTACAGTCTATCCACGGCCCCAATTCGCTGTAATAAATCTCGATAACTTTTTTTTGGTAATCCAAGATGCGGCGGGAAAAAGCGTGAACCAGTTCGGGTTCCGCAGCCAGGCGGTACAGGTAATCGTCAAAACTAAAAAGCCAGCAGCCGATTTCAAAAACCCCCAGTACCGGGTGTTCGGCGATAATTGCGTAATCTGTGTTTTCGTGAAGGTACTTCGCCCGTTCTCCCCATGATCTGATCAGCGTCCTGTCCACCCTGTCCGCTTCGGGCAGAGGATATGCGTTCATTTCATCTATGGTTGCGCCTTTGAGGGGGTTACTGTAGATCTCGTAATGACCGTTAATGAACTTGTAACCGATGCCGTAGCTGTCGTATCTGATTTCCCCTTCCGTCCGGTTGTGAATCGTCTGCGGCGTCGGCATACCGCCCACAATGCGGGTGTCAATGTCAAAGTGTTTGAGGATCCGCTCGTCTACCGGGAAACCGCTTTTGTCCTCACCCGAAAAACCCAGCAGGACTTTGAGGGCTTCCCTTGTTTCAGAATAATCGATCAGAGTCTGGGGACAGCCCGCAAGATCAAAAACCGCCCGATCCGCTTTTTCACGGGTAACCACCCGCCTGAATCTTTCCCGATGGGTCATGGTTTATTTTTCCCGGTAGAATTCATCAACAATGAATTCGGCATTTTCGGCCCATAGCATGGAGACTGTGTTCTGCAGGGTTTTATATGTTTTAGAAAATGAAAAATTATTATATGCGGTATCAAAAGGGATATTTTCTTTCTCGGCGATCGTGCTTACAATGTTTTCAATTTTTTGCACAATTAAAAAAGATAGATCTTGTCCGTTGTATAAGATTTTATCATAAGGAGATTTTCTTTTTTCATTCAGTTTGAGCAATGAAACAGCTTCTTCTGTGTGTAAAGATACCTGATCATTGGTTTTGCTGTAGCGGAGTCTTTGCATCGCTTCTTTTCTGCTGTAAAGACCGTCAATAAATCCGGTTATTGTAAGGACTGTTTTATCGTTGGCTACAGGCCCTTGCACAAAATCAAAGTCATGCTGTAAACCTCCAATTGTTCTGTTTGATAAAATAAAATCAAACCAGTCATCGGATATTTTTGAAAATCGCCTTGATAACAAATTGGAAGACGGGGTAAATTCAAATGTATAAAGGTAAATACCGTCGCCGCCCAGACGGTTGAACATATTGTAACCCCATTGCAACGCCTGTTCTTTGATTGTTGTGGTGTAAAACCCTTTACCAAAGTCCCGTTTGTCTTTTGACTTTGACAGATCAACATCATTGAAATCTTGGTTAGAACCGTGATAAAGGATCATGCGCTTTTCCGTTTAAGAATATCCTCTGCAAACGACACGCTTTCATAAATATCCTGCGTGTGAAGGGTTTCGTAACAATCCCGAATGGAATCTGTAATACCGTATTTGAGGAAAATACCCAGAGTTTCATGTGCGGAAATTTGATGCCGTCTGGCATATTCTTCCACTGCGGCAACGACTAAAAGATTTTTATCATGTTGGGTATCGTTCACGAATCTGTTCCCCTTTCATTCTCAGTTTAACCGTTTTTATCGGATTTTTGTAGTAGGCATCCGTTTACTGCAACGCAGATCGCGGCAACATCGCCCAGGGATTCGCCGAGGGCGGCGGGGTGTATCGAGCAGGCCCCGGCGCAAAGGGGGAGGGATTCTTCCCGGATAATTTGTTCGATGCGGCTGCGGAAAAGGGATTCGCTGCGGGTAAAAATACTGCCGATGACGATGCGGTCCGGGTTGATGATGTCGATGAGGGCGGCGAGAAAACGGCCAAGGATGAAGGCGCTTTGTTCTATCACCTGAAGGGCCTGTGTGTCGCCCCGTTCCGCTTTGGCGCAGATTTCCCCGCCGGGGATCCTTTCGCCGTAAAGGTCAAACCAGGCGTTGCTTAAACCGCCGCCGGAACACCAGCCTTCTAGGGAACCGTGTTTGCCGTAACCGGCGGGGCCGTCGTCTGTCATGCGTATATGCCCGACTTCCCCGGCCAGGCCGCTTGACCCCCGGTAGAGTTTTCCGTCGAGTATAAGGCCGGCCCCCAGGCCCGTGCCGAAAGTGAGGAAGACCATGTTCCTGCAGCCCCTGCCCAGGGTTTTGTCAAATCCGGCCCCGTAGTACCATTCGGCCAGGGCGCAGGCGTTTGCGTCATTTTCGATGTAGGCTGGAAGTGAGAATCTTTCCTCCAGCATTTGTTTAATCACCACATTGTCCCATCCCGGAAGGTTCGGCGGGGACATGATAACCCCCTTTTCACTGTCCAGGGGGCCGCCGCAGGAAACCCCCACGGCCCGGATTTCTCTGCCGAATTCGCCGATGAGCGCGCCTGTTTCCCGGAAAATATTTTCCAGTGCCGTTTCCAGTTTACGGTCCGTGGGGAAATTTACCTTTTTGAGGATCTGTCCCTGTCCGTCCCCCGCACAGACAGCCGTTTTGGTTCCACCAATGTCAATGCCGATAAATTTTGAGCTTTTTTCCATGGGGAACATTATACTTCAAGTAAACATCCTAAAAACACCCGTATAGGGTGAGAAATTTTACAAAACAATAAAGCAAATCGCGCTTTCCCGCCATATATATTATATGAAGTACATTCCAAAACTTTTTCTTGAGACAACTGTTTTTAACTTCTATTTTGAAGGTAAACAGGGCCAAAAACAGAAGGATGCGATTAGGCTTTTTGAGGAAATTTCTAAAGGTAAATATGAAGCTTACACTTCAGAGACGGTTATAGACGAACTCAGAGGTGCGTCTGGGGAAAAATTTAAAAAAATGAAGGTTCTTCTGGACAATTACATTAAAAAAATAGTTATACCATCACAAGAAGCAAGACGCATGACAAGTATATACATTTTAAAAGGCATCATTCCAGTGAAATCCAAAGAAGACGCCCTCCATATTGCTACCGCTACTGTTAATAAATATGATATTATAATAAGTTACAACCTGGGGCATATTGTAAAGATTAAGACAATAATCGGGACTGGACTTGCCAATCTGCATGAAGGTTACCGGCAAATCGGGTTAAGCACGCCTACGGAGGTATTGGAATATGACCGATAGGGAAAAAGAAATCAAAGACGCAGAACGTAAAGCATTGGCCGAAGTCCGCCGATGGAGACGGAATGTAGCGAAAAAACTGGAGAAAATGACCGAAGAGGAAAAAGAAGAATACCATCGGAAACGCAGAGAAGAATTAAGAGCTATGGGAATTAATGTCTGTTAACCGCCATAAATCTTCCTCCGTGGACTCTGCGTTCTCTGCGCCTCTGTGAGAAAACATTTAGAAAGTGCTTCCCCCGATGTCAATGCCGATAAATTTTGTGCTTTTTTCCATAAAAATATAGTATATTATAGTATCGACAGGAGGTAACTATGTTCGGGATTCGGTTTGCCAAGTTTGAGCAGGGTCTGTACGTATTCAGGTACAAAAAGGGGAAGGTGATTGCCCGGGGGGAGGGGCTGTCGTTCCATTATTATGCCCCCACCACATCGCTGGTTCTTGTGCCGGTGAGCAGTGTCGATGCGCCTTTTATGTTCAGCGAAACTTCCGCCGATTTTCAGGAGCTTACCATTCAGGGGCAGCTAACCTACCGGATCTCCGATCCGGAGAAAACCGCGAAAATGCTCAATTACACCATTAATAGCAAAAACCTTTCGTATATTTCTGATGATCCTGAGTTTCCATACGGGAGATAATGAAGGTTTACGAACAGATGAACCCCGATGTGCTTAAAGCCCTGGCAAACGCCGGGCTTGATTCGGGGCGGCTCATGGCCCTCGCTTTTCAGGGCGTCGCCGACAGGGCCGAGAAGATCGGCAACCTAAACATAACCCCCGATCTGCTTACCACGGTAATCAAAAGCAAATAATGAAGAAATTTGAAAACCGTATTGTCGTTATTACCAGGGAAACCAGGCTCGAGAAAGTTTTGGCAACCCAAAACACCGTCTCCCAAATGAAATTTTATATCAACAGCCTTGGCGGTGATTTTGACGAATACAAGGAAGAACACGATCAATACGGCGGCTCGGTGCAGAAGGCGCGAAAGGGTCTTGAAGAACTGGGCAATATTCAGCTTTTAGATCGAAAATTTCTGCCTAATTTTATTTTTGCCCCTGGCGACATTGTGGTTGTGATCGGCCAGGACGGGCTGGTGGCGAACACTTTGAAGTACCTTGACGGCCAGCCGGTGATTGGCGCTGATCTTCGCGGTTCGGGAACCATTCCCCAGTAAATCAACGGGAACGAACCTCGTGTTCGGTACAATTACACCCAAAGAACCGTTAAAAATTGAATCGCTTATGGGCGAGAACGGGGTTATTTTCAGTGACGGAATCGAAAACGATTACATCGCCTTTAACTCCGGTGCCGAAGCGGTTATCGGCCTGGCCGAAAAAAGGGGCCGCATGGTGGTTTAACTAAATACCGATAAATTTTGTGCTTTTTTCCATGAAAATATAGTATATTAAATATATCCTAATATGATATATTTTAAAATAAAAGCTTATTTAACGGAGGTAGGTTATGAACGAAAGCTGTTACGGGTGTAGCACCTGCGCCAGCGCGGATAAACCCCTGGGGGAGTTTATTGCCAAATTGCCGATGGAGA
>Ga0082212_10004790_pt1 | contig 18679 bp, 13 predicted proteins | sample TergutNt197P3_FD_71548 | JGI IMG/M metagenome (GOLD analysis project Ga0082212, IMG submission 71548) | Neocapritermes taracua P3 segment gut microbial communities from Petit-Saut dam, French Guiana - Nt197 P3 | ecosystem: Host-associated > Arthropoda: Insects > Digestive system > Gut ...
ACATACCATTTATCTTTGGGGGTATAACTACCATTACCTGATTGCAGAAATAAAAAATGCGACGCTTGCCCAAGTCAGTAGCGCTGTTCAGGGTGAATTTGGCAAGAGTATTGAGGCTTTAGCAAAAGAGTTGCCTGATGCAGCTAAATTGAAAAATCTGAGAAACAATGCTAATCTTGGCAATGCTCTTGTTACTACTTATACCTACACAACATCGGGAAAAGTTACCTCTATAACCGATCCGGCAAACAAAACCATTTATTACAACTATGATGGTTTTGGACGTTTGAAAGAAATCAAAGACTTAGACAATAAGAAAATAGAAAATTACGAATACCTCTATAAGAATTAAAAATTAGGAATTAAAAATTAAAATTGATGAAAACATATTTTTATATAATTGTTTTATTGCTGTCGGGTATTCCGGGAATGCTTTCGGCACAGCATGTTTTAAGACGTGATTTGAATCTCCCTCGTGCAGGTGAAGAGATTATCAAACAACAGGTAGAGTATAAAAATCCCGGACGTGCGGGTGAAAATGTACTCTGGGACTTCGGACAATTGCAATCTATTAATGACGAATACAGACTTTCTTATTCCGAACCTGTGGCTATAAAAGATTCAATATATATACTCGGGATGGATACCATTTTGGTAGAAAATCTTACCGGGAAATTGTTGGTTGGAACGGAACACTATACGATGTATTATTATTACATAAGCAAAAACCGAATGTTGGTAATGGGACATGAAAATCCAACAACTCTGCTACAATATGCCGAGCCATTAATCGCCAGCGTCTATCCAATGCAGTACGGGGACAGTTGCCGGCGTGGTTATCAAGCCAAAGGCATGTATTCTTCCAAGTTTCCATTTACATCCGACGGTGAAGCACAGATAAAAGCGGATGCTTACGGGATGATGATTCTGCCTTCGGGTGATACGCTTCGCAGCGTTCTTCGAACCCATACAACCCAAACCATTCGCCAAGTCTTCCAAAAGGGAGAGCAAACAACCGACCTTTATAACTCGTCGCTCGAAACCTTTAAATGGTTTTCCAAAGGATATCGTTACCCTATCTTCGAAACCATTCGCAGTATTATTGTAACAGACTCTACGGAAATCATCAATTTCGAAACTGCATTCTTCTACCCCCCTCAAGAACATTATTACCTGAAAAAAGATTTGGGGAATCAGGCATTATTGGATTCCGTACGGGTGGGGGTCGCCCACCCAGAAACAGACCCATGGGCCGGATTAACATACAACATGCTTCCCAATCCGGTAAAATACACACCACTCGAAGTGGAAATATACCTGCCTCGTCCGGCCAATATTCGCGTACAACTTCGAAACTCCATGGGATTGATAGTAAAAGACGAAGTCAAAGGTTCGTTCCCAACAGGTGTCTGTAGTTTTCAGGTGGAAACCTATTCCCTGACGCTGGGTAATTATATCCTTGATATTTGGCTGAACGAAAAACTAATCAGCGAAATCATTATGAAACGAAATTAATAAAAAAACAATTTATGAAACGTAATATATTATTTTTACTATCATTGTTTGCCATAGTAGAAAGTACAAATGCACAAGTGCAAACTACACCCAGTCAAAATCAAAACTACATCAAAACGCGAACATATACTGTCGAGGATAAAAGCAAATGGATGGATGTAGTGCAATATTACGACGGGTTAGGACGTCCTGTTCAGCAAGTACAGGTAGGTGTTACTCCTATGTCTAAAGATTTGGTTACCTATCAGGAATATGATGCTTTCGGAAGGGAAGACAAGGCGTGGCTGCCGGCTGTGGCAGACGGTAATAAAGGAGCATTTATTCCTCTTAGTACCTATAAGACCAAATCTTCGGAAACTTACAGCAAGATTGGACTTAATTCCGGTTCTGAGACTGAGCCTTACGCCTATCCTGTTTATGAACCCTCTCCCTTGAACCGAACTTCGCAACAATACGGACCGGGAAAAGAATGGCATCAGAACGGAAAGTCCATAAAAACAGCTTATCTGACCAACAGTACCTCTTTTATTGTTCCTCGTTTTGAGACTACTGATGACAATACTACAGTAAGTTTGACTCGTTCGGGAAATTATGAAAACAATCAGTTGTATGTAGTTGAAACCACGGATGAAGACGGCAATAAATCTTACGAGGCTACAGATAAACTTGGTCGTTTGGTCTATACTAAGCAAATGGATGGAAACACAGCAATAGAGACTTGTTATATCTATGATAGCTTCGGCAGGCTTCGGGCTGTGTTGCCGCCCTTAGCCATCTTTGCTTCCGGCACATGTACAGAAAGCACGTCAAAATTCATTCTCTATGCTTATGCTTACAAATACGACGACCGCAACCGCTGTATTGCCAAGAAGATACCCGGTGCCGAGTGGATTTATTATGTATATGACAATGTAGACCGTCTGATATTTACACAGGACGGTGAAAATCGTAAGAAAGGAGAATGGCAGTTTTCTATCCCTGATGTTTTCGGAAGGGTGGTTTTAACCGGCATTTGTAAAAATACATACACTTACACTACCGATCCGTTGAAAAATGTTTCGGTTATAGCCACTCGAGTAAATGCTACCAATACTTATAAAGGTTATACCATCGCAGCAGTTAAACTGACAACCTCCACAGGGATGACATTGACAAATCCAACCATATTAACGGTCAATTATTTCGATAACTACGGTTTTATGGGATATAATGACATACCCTCTATTTCCGATACTAATTTTAAGTATGATGCCTTAAGCGGTTACAATACGCAATACGCGGAAAGTCAGAAAGGACTGCTAACAGGAACTTTAACGGCTCAATTATTGCCAAATGGAGGCTCTGCTACTTATCTGTATTCTGTTATGTATTACGACAAAAAAGGTCAATTGATTCAAACTAAATCAAACAATCATTTGCCGGGTGGTATAGAAAAGGAGTATATTGCTTACAACTTTACAGGACAGCCTACTGCAAAGAGACATATTCATTCCGCTACGGGAAAAGAGACTCAAACGGAAAACTATACTTATACTTATGATAATGCAAGGCGACGACTGAAAACAGGATATGAAGCGGGAGCAGTCACCCTTGGAGTAAACACATACGATGAATTGGGTAGGCTAAAAACCAATCAAAAAGGAACACATGCCAATCTAAAAACAACATACAGTTATAACATACGGTCGTGGACAACTGCTATCAGCAGTCCTTTGTATGTGGAGAATTTGTATTATAATACAATTATAGGGGGAGACACGGATGGAAAATCATGCTACAATGGAAATCTTTCGGGAATAGGTTGGGAATTCAAGAACGAAACAGATTCATTTGGTTGTGCTCATTTGGGATATAACTTCTTTTACGATAATCTCTCAAGATTGACGACGGCAAAATTCTGGAGATGTGCTTCATATAACCAAACCGACGACAGAAGTATGTCTTTGACTTACGACAAGCATGGCAATATTACTACCCTGAAACGTTATGGAAATATAACTTCTTCTACATACGGTTTGATTGACCATCTGCAAGGGCTGGAGTACTACGGAAATCAACTCGTTAGAATATTGGATTATGCTCCAAAAGTCTCGCTCGAAGGTTCGATGGATTTCAAAGACTATACCTGCGACTATAGGGAATGTGACTACAATGACAATGGCGCTATGAAAAGAGACTTAAATAAAGGAATCAATGAAATTCAATATAATTCACTAAATTTGCCAAAACAAATGGATATTATGAGTCTGGTAGCAGAAGCAAGAATTAAATATACTTATTCGGCAAGAGGCGCCAAATTGAAAGTTGTACGGGAATCTAATCCGACCATTCCGACAGGGCCGGTGATAGGTACAGCCGTTAGAACAGAACTTTTGGTACCGGATGAGACCACAGATTATGTAGGAAACATAATCTATGAAAACAATGCATCAAAACCAAAAAGAATTTTAGTGGATGGTGGATATATTGAAAACGGGTCTTATTATTTTTACATCACAGGACACTTGGGCAATAACAGCCTTGTGCTACTAAATACTACCGGAAAAACCCAACAGAAAAATCAATACTACCCGTTTGGAATGAATTTTGCCAGTGACCCCCAGCAAGGCTTACAACCGTATAAGTATAACGGAAAGGAACTGGATAGAACATACGGAGTGAATTTGTATGATTATGCGGCACGTTTTTATGACCCGGTCATTGGACGGTTTACTACAATAGACCCACTGGCAGAACTGTTTCCATGGATGTCACCGTATTGTGCATTTGCCAACAACCCAATCAGATATACAGACCCAACGGGAATGTATTTTGACGACGCCAATGAGAAAACAGCACGCCAATTAGAAAAACAACTTGACAAGCAAATAACTAAATTAGAAAAGCAGGTTGCTAAGATAGAGAAGAAAGGTGGCGATATAGGCGACAGAAGTGATAGGATTTCAGAAATGAAAAGCTCAAAATCAGATATATCAGACATGCGCGGTAATGAGAGCACAGAATTTCGATATGCTAAAGCCTCTGATAAAAATAATCCGGCAGGACAAGGAAATCCGACTATATCTCCGTCAGGAACTAATGATGCAGGTCACAATGTTGTAACAATGTATTCTGACGGTGTTGGCACTCAAATTCATGAATCTAGACATGGAGGACAAATAGCGAGAGGAGAGTATGGTTTTGACCAAAAAGGAAATCCAACTGCTGGTTATGGATTAGATTCAGAAGTGTCTGCCACTCGGGCGCAATACTCCTATGACGGACAATTTAATTATCGGCAAGCAGATTTTCTAAAAAATGCTCCCACATCGGTAGTAGATATGTTTTTTTCTATAGGGTCATCAGTGATTCCAATAGTTGGAGTCAATAATATAAATGTGATTAATCGTGCGCTTATTCAGAATATTGGAACAGAAGGAAGTTATAATGGTCGTAGAACTTGGTCCCCATTATATCAACGCTTAAAATGAAGCGCAATATGAAAAATAAATTATTTGTCATTCTTTCTTTAGTTATGGTAATGGCAGGTATGATAGCTTGTCATTCAACAAATAAGTTTCAGAGGTATGAGTGGTTGCCTTTGGTTGATTGTGATAGTTGCAGTTTTTTAGAACTGATGGATAAACTGTCTGAATTTGATAGTCAACCTAGATATATCAGATTAGAAAACGATTCAATCATGTGGTATACAAAACGTTACGGAGGATTATACAGCAATACAGCAATTAAATATACGATAACCAATAATGAATTAATTATTGATTCTGTGAATGAGAACGGAGTTGAAATTCCAAATGTAACAGGCATGCATTTTTTGTATAGTCGAGACAGCTTGGTTAACAAACAAACGAATGAAAAATATTACAATCAAAAATATCTTAAAAGAATGCCTAAGAGATAAAAACGATAACTAATTTTAGCAAGTTTACGTTTTGATTTTATCGAAACTGATTAAATAGGAAAAACTCCCGATAGTCTGCAAATGAATTATCGGGATGTTTTATTGTAGAGCCGCTATAATTAAGGGAAAACAGTTCCGCTGTACTCACCTCCCTTTCGGCGTTCGCCCCTTCCCCCTTCAGTTGCTATATAAACATAATGTGGCATTATATACTTGCACCACTCACGCCCGCCAATCACAGTTAAATTGCACAAGTATCCGGTACTTGGGCGTATCGGGTGCAATTATATAACACACATTATATTTAATAGCTGCCTTTGGTGTCAGGGTCTTCCGCCAAAAGGGGCGCAGCTCATTTGGGCGAGCGTGGGGCGCAGCAAAATGCACAGGGACAGCAGGGCAAACCCAGACTTTTGGGCACAGCTAAAACAACACTCTCAGAAACCCTCTAAAAGCAAAGCAAAGATAAGCCGGCCGTCAAGGAAGTCAAATTATTTTATAAAAATCTCCACACCTCGTACCTCGGGTAGTATTTTTATAAAATAATTTGCCCCCCTTGCCGTCTCCGGCTTGAGTGAATGCTTTGTTTTTAGGGGTTTCTTTGCGAAAAAAAATGTTGTTTTTTTTGTTTGTGGTTGAAGTCAAGCGAGCATAAAAAACTAAGGCGCCGTTTTTGTTATTTGGCAAACGCCTTTTTAGTTTTGTAGTTCTGGATAATATTATCAATGAGAAAGAAAAGGTGTTTTTTTGTATCTTCATCAAGTTTTTCAATATCTTCAATTCTTCGCAATAAATCTTTATCCAAGGCAGAAAGTTGTCCTTCGCCAATAAGATAATCAACACTTACATTAAACACTTTCGCCAACTTTATAATCACTTCAATGGACGGAGTGTTTGCATTGCGTTCGTAATTTCCGATGATTGTCCGTGAAACTTCGACCTTTTTCGCCAATTCTTCTTGGGAAAGGTTTTGTTGCTTTCTAAGCTGTATTATACGGTCTCCAATGTTCAACATAGTTGCCTAAAGTCATATAGATTTATCAATAAAAATACAAAAGTAGGCAAAATAATTTGACAAAAGAAATATTTATTTGTTTGTTAAATGAAAAAGATTATGTACTTTTGCCAAACAAACTTGACAAAAAAAAATTTTATAAAAATGGAAAAAAACATCAAATGTAAAAAATTGTTATTAATCTGTTTATGTTCTCTGCTCATGCCGATGGTATGGGCGCAACAGAACATAAAAGGAGTGATAAAGGACACGTATGGCGAACCGATTACCGGAGTGAATGTAATCGAAAAAGGAACTACAAACGGAACGGTTACCGATATCAATGGAAATTTTGCTCTACAACTGAATAACGCCAATGCATCGCTGTTGGTATCATTTATCGGATTTATTTCCCAAGAACTTGTGCCGCAAGCGGATATGGCAATCGTACTGCAGGAAGAAACAAGCGCATTGGATGAAGTAGTGGTGGTTGGTTATGCCGTTCAAAGGAAAATCAACCTTTCGGGAGCGGTCGATCAGGTTTCGCAAAAGACCCTTCAGGCAAAGCCCATCACTAATTTGGCACAGGGGTTGCAAGGTGTGGTACCCAACCTTAATATATGGTTAGGGAGCGGACAGCCGGGCGCAAACGCCAATATCAACATACGTGGGATTACATCGGTAAATGGAGGTCAGCCACTCATTATGATTGATGGCATTCCGAGTGAAACAACAGAACTTAACCGGTTGGCGCCAACAGATATTGAAAGTATATCAGTGTTGAAGGATGCCTCCTCATCGGCGATTTACGGCGCTCGAGCCGCTTTCGGTGTTATCCTGATTACCACGCGGAAAGGCGCCGGTGAAACGGACAGAATAACCGTGGATTTTACGTCCAATTTTGACTGGAAAAAAGCGACTGTTCTTCCCAACAAGGTTGCCGATCCCTATATTTTTGCGCGTCTATTGGAAACTTCGGTCGCCAATACGCCATGGTACACGATGAAATATTCCGATTATCAACTTGAATGGGCGCGTCAGCGCTCGGACAATCCGGGCATGGAATCAGTCAGGATGAGTCCCGTGGATAATAAATTATATGATTATATGGGCGGTACGGATTGGACACGTCACTACATGGATAAATATACCTTTTCGCACAACCAACAGTTATCCATCTCGGGACGTAGTGCGAGATCAACTTTTTATCTGTCGGCCAATTCAGCCAAAGAGTATGGCGCCATAGATTTTGCCAAAGACAATTTTACGCGACAGGGGCTGCGCAGCAATGTGGACTTCAAATTATTGGATAATTTTACCATTGGAAACAACACTTCGTATGTAGCCACCATTATTGATTTGCCGAGTTATATGAATATTCAGTCGTTGTTTGACGTTTTCCCTACCGATGTGGACAAAAACCCAAACGGTACATGGGCAAATACGGATTTGGGGTGGTTAATGTCGCAATGGACAAGCGGCGGACGCAGCAAAAACCGCGACGACCAGTTGACCACAACCTTTACCGCAAAGTGGGAACTGTTTAATAAAATGCTCGTCATCAATGGCGATTATACTTTCAGACGCAAAGTGAACGATTACCGATGGAATTATGCCAAATACATGATAGGTTACGGGCCGGACGATACCCGCGAACATGGAACGAACGAGGCGTATCGCAGTTATACTTCCACCACATACAACGGGATGAATATTTATGCCAATCTGAACAAATCGTTTGGAAAACATGCACTGTCGGCAATTATAGGTTACAACCAGGAAGAAGAAATATACGACGGCTTCTACGGACGAATCGACCAACTCGTTTCGGCACAGTTGCCTTCCCTGAGCTTGGCAACCGGTACCGCCAGAGTGGGGGACTGGTATAGCGACTGGGCGGTACGAGGCGTTTTCGGACGTTTGAATTATACTTTTGACGACAAATACATATTGGAGTTTAATGGCCGTTACGACGGTTCGTCACGCTTTCCCCAAAAGAGCCGTTTTCATTTCTTCCCTTCTGTTTCTGCTGCTTGGCGTGTCGATCGCGAAAGTTTCATGAATGGAACAAACGGATGGCTGAGTATGTTGAAACTAAGAGGATCGTATGGCTCGTTAGGAAACCAGGCGGTTTCCAACTACGGATATATCTCTGCCATGAGTTCCGGATTGGCTGCGCCTATCATCAACGATCAACGTCCCATGGCCATATATACGCCGGCTATTGTCAGCGCCAACTATTCGTGGGAAACGGTAACCACTGTTAACGGCGGAATCGACATCGGCCTTTTCAACAGCAGGGTAACCACTTCGTTTGACCTCTACCGCCGAAATACCGAAGGTATGCTGGTTCCGGGAAAAGAATTGCCCGCAACGCTCGGCACAAGCGCACCCAGAGAAAACGCAGCCGACCTGAAAACGACCGGATGGGAATGGTCGCTGTCGTATAATAACTCAACGATGGTTGCTTCCAAATTATTCAGTTTCAACGCCCGTTTCGTACTTTCCGATTCGCGGTCGTTCATTACGCGCTTTGACAATCCTACCAAATTACTCAGACAATACTATAAAGGAATGGAGATGGGAGAGATATGGGGATTGGTAAGCGATGGTTTTTTCAACTCCCAGGCGGAAATAGATGCGCTGGATGAAAGTGATATTATACCATGGGATGCTTTGGCTATCGTCAACGGATGGCCCAAATACAAAGACCTTGACCATAACGGACGTATTGAGATAGGCACTACTGTGGATGATCCAAAGGATATCAAGGTTATTGGCAACTCCTCTCCTCGTTTTAATTATGGGTTTAATTTGGGCGCATCGTGGAACGGCATAGACGTTGATCTGTTTATTCAGGGTATTGGAAAACGCGACTATTACCCTACATACTACCTGTATTGGGGCTTCTACCAGCAACCATACGCCGGAGGATACGAGCATTTGCTTGATTTTTACCGCGAAAATGACGACACCGATATTTCCAGACATTCTCAATCCTATATCAATGCCGGACTTGCCAATCAAAATCATGATGCCAGGTATCCCGTACTGCAATCGTGGCTGGCCGATAGAAATCTGGGAACACACGTAAACGACGCAAAAGGTTTGGCTATTCCACAGACGGGTTATATGCTGAACGGCTCCTACCTAAGATTGAAAAACCTGACCATAGGATACACCCTTCCACGCAACCTGACAGAAAAAGCGCGACTGCAACGCCTGCGGATTTACATTAGCGGCGAAAATCTTTTTGAATTTAGCGAATTAAGGAAATATTTTGATCCCGAAGCGATTAATTCGCTCAACGAAAACAATATGACGGCAACAAACAACGGTTACACCTATCCGTTCCAACGCCGTTATACATTAGGGCTAAACGTAACATTTTAAATTACATAAAACATCAAACAAATGAATAAGATAAAAAATATCATACCTGTCGTAAGTGTCGCGATTTTGACTACCATAGCAGGATGTAACGACAGTTTCATGGAGCGTTATCCGCAAACCGCCATTTCGCCCGAAAGTTTTTTCAATACCGAAGAAGACCTGCAAATGTATATTTACGGTTTATACAATTTCGGAGGAATGGGCGCATGTACCGACGATGCCTACAACGGCACCGACGATGCTGTTACCACAGGCGTTACCGAAATTAAAACGATGATGACCGGAACGCCGACGTCCAGAACTCTTCTTTCGGGATGGTCATGGGGGCAACTTCGCAATGCCAATTTTTTTCTGGCTAATTTTCAAAAAGCTGCGCTGACACAAGACAAGATGAATCATTACGAAGGGCTGGCACGATTTTTCAGGGCGCGATTCTATTATGAAAAAGTACTCAGATACAACGATGTGCCCTGGATTGATTTTGTGATGGAAAGCAATTCGGACGAATTATTTGCAGCACAGGACAAACGTGCTTTTGTAGTGGATAAAATCATGGAAGACCTTGCATTTGCTGCAAACCATGTTGAGAAGTCAGGTAAAAAGGGCGAAGTGAACCAGTGGGTTGTGAAAACGCTCTATGCGCGTATAGCGTTGACCGAAGGTTCGTACCGTCGTTACCATGCGGAACTGAATCTTGCCGAAACAGCCGGGCATTACTTTGAGCTTGCCGCCAATCTCAGCAAAGACATCATTGACAATGGAGGTTATACAATATACAATACAGGCAAACCGAGATCAGACTATCAGACACTTTTTACCTCGCCTGACTTGACCGCTAACCCGGAAGTCATCCTGCCTGCGATTTATGATTATAATGTACGCTCAAACGGTTTTTGGGCTTATATGTTTGGCGATTACGAAACCAGTCCCACCCGTAGCCTTGTACAGACTTACCTGATGGCCGACGGGAGTTATTATTCCTTGCAGTCCGGCTGGCAAACCAAACAATTTGTTGAAGAATTTCAAAACGAAGCAGGAGTCCAAAACAGGGATCCGCGCATATACCAAACATTAGCATACCCGGGATGGGAGTTGATCCATACCGAAAACTACGCACAGGGCGCGGGTATGTATGTACTCCGTTTGAAGAAAAACTTTACAGGTTATCATCAAATAAAAGGATTCCAGAATACAAAAGATGATGAATATAACGGCAGTATTGACTGGCCTGTTTTCAGGTATGCCGAAGTACTTCTGACTTATGCTGAGGCAAAGGCGGAATTGGGCACAATAACGCCTGCCGATTTAGGTATTAGCGTGAATATCCTCCGCCAAAGAGCCGGAATGCCCGATATGCCGTTTGCGCCCGCAATAGACTCCGAAATGGCGCGACGCTATCCTGCCATTGCCGACAATGGGCTATTGTTGGAAATACGCCGCGAACGACAGGTGGAGCTGGCAGTTGAAGGCTACCGTTACAACGATATCATGCGTTGGGATGCCGGAAAACTCCTTGAAAGTCCGGCAAAGGGGCCGTATTTTCCCGGATTGGGCGAATATGACCTGAATGGCGACGGGATTCCCGACATCGTTTTAACGGCAGAACCTGAGCCTGCCGTTAAGAAACTGAACGAACTGGGCGTTCCGCTTATGTATTATCAAGTAGGAATGTTGGGTGAACTCGTTGACGTATATCTGACAAACGGTACTGCCGGCGGATGCGTAGAACATATTGCCACCATGGGAACGTTCATCGATCCGAAATACTACTACCGTCCCGTTCCTTACACGCAGGTAGTTTTGAATCCACAGTTGTATCAACAATTCGGGTGGGAGTAAATCATTAATCTAAAAAAATATTCTAATGAAAACGATCCGTTTTTTTGCAATAATCATCTTGACTTGCAGTATTTTTGCCATAAGTAGTTGTGGAAAAAAGAGCGAGCCTGTATTAAAATCCGTATTCATCATCGTTGACGGGATTCCGGCAGATGTTATTGAACGTGTTTCCACGCCGGCCATAGACGAAATAGCGGCAAGGGGAGGCTATGCCCGTGCATACGTGGGAGGAGAAAAAGGAGGAATTACGCAAACAATTACCGTTTCGGCAGTAGGTTACAATTCCCTGTTGACTTCTACCTGGTTCAACAAACACAATGTCGGGGACAATGATATTACAAACCCAAACTACCATTATTGGACTATTTTCCGAACTGCCAAAAACCAAAAGAGAGACTATACAACGGCCGTTTTTTCTTCATGGGAGGACAATCGCACCAAACTTATAGGCGAAGGAAAACCCGAAACCGGCAATGTAAAAATAGATTTCGTACTGGATGGCCTTGAATTAGACACAATAAACTATCCGCAGGAGGAAAATGACCTGCAAATATTCAAAATAGATGAAAAAATATCCGAAGCTGCCGCCAATTGCATCAAAGAAGATGCGCCGGATTTGATGTGGGTTTATTTGTGGTACACAGACGATGCAGGACATGGATTTGGCGACAGCCCTTACATGGATAAATATACAGCGCTTGCCGACAATCAGATTGCCCGTATATGGGAAGCCGTTAAATTCAGGGAGGAGCAGTATGGCGAAGAATGGATGATTGTGGTAACGACCGATCACGGACGAACCGCATCCGACGGGAGAGGACATGGCGGACAATCGGACAGGGAACGCACCACATGGATCAGCACCAATGTAAAACCCAACACTTATTTTGTGAAAGGGCTACCCGCCATAACAGATATTGCCGTTTCCATAGCGCGATTTATGGGTTTTTCCATTCCCGTAGATTTGCAGTATGAACAGGAAGGGGCGCCCTTTATCGGCGAATTGAGTATTGCCAATGTAAAAGCTGAAAAAAACGGCAACCAAATAAAAATCACATGGGATAACTATGATAACGCACCGGTTGATATATACCTGTCTGTTACCAACAATTTTAAGATCGGGGGAAAAGACGAATGGAAAAAAACCGGTACAGTAAACGCAAATCAAAAGATGTTTGTATTTGACACCTCCGGCCGGGAATCGGAGTTTTATAAATTCAGTTTAAGAGGCAAACACAATATGCTTCCTGTTTGGGTGCAAACTAAATAAATGCTTGTTCTGTTTTGAAAAACCGTCCATAACTTTGTGTGTGGGCGGTTTTTGATTTATTTCTCTCGTTTCTACGCCGTCAAGTACAGCTACATCACTATCAATAATTACGTTGTGATTACGCAACTTGATATTTTTTTCTTCTACCTGATTGAATCTTACTACTTCGTTCATAGGCAGAGTCATAAATGCATTGAATTGATTATCTTTGCAGGCAAAAAGATGATACATAAGGAAGAATTGTAATGACCTGCGTGTGCAAGCAATGACCTGGTAAAAAACAGCAAGTCTCGCATAGTACCAACGCCGGCAATGCAATAGATGTGACCTTTTGCATTTTGCTAATATTCAATAATGTAAGAAAATTGATTTTCCGCAAAAATACAGGTCTGCTGTTAACCATATATTAACAAAAACTTAAAAAAATGGTAAAAATCAGGTAATGCTTAACTGTTAATGCCTTACTTTCCTTTTTGCAGTTTGAAAAGAAATTCCAGACCTCCGCCGGTTCTGTTTTTAACGATAATGGTGCCTTTATGGAAGGAAATGGCATTTTTTACGATCGAGAGTCCCAGTCCGGTCCCTCCCGTATCGCGGGTACGTCCCTCGTTGATCCGGTAGAAACGTTCAAACAAACGATTCAGATGTTGTTCGTCGGGAATGCCAATGCCGGTATCGGCATACGAGAAGTAATAAAAGTTTTTGTCTTCATTATACATATTTATCTGTATCTGTACATCATTTCCCGCATAGCGTATCACATTATCGGTCAAGTTGCGAAAAATCGAATACAGTAGATTTTTATTTCCCTTAACTGTCATGTTTTCAGGGACATTCCATTCCATGCGAATAGATTTTTCCTGCAATGCAAGCGCAAGGTCATTTTTCAATTCGTCGAGTAGCGGGTTCATATTTACCCATTCTAATTGAAATGAAAGAGGCGCTTCTTCCATTCTCGTAATCAGGCTCATATCCTGAATCAGTTCGGATAGCACAATGGTTTGATTGTAAGCCTGTGTGATAAAATATCGTTTTTTGTCTTCAGCCAAAGGCATATCTAACAGGGTTTCAAGGTATCCGCGGATACTTGTGACCGGCGTGCGCAGTTCGTGAGCGATATTACCTGTCATCTCCTGTTTCAGTAAACGTGTTTTTTCCTGTTGGGTAACGTCATTCAGGATAATCTCAAAACCGTTGTCGTCAAAAATATTGACCCATACGGAAAAGGTTTTTCCCTGTTTTTTGATTTTCAATTCAACATAATTGTTTTCGTTTGAATTGGATAACAAATATTTATGCAATTCATCGAATGAAGCATCCGTAAAAATCACCCGCGGATCGCTGTTTGCTCCATCCACAATCATATTCAAATACTGAATAAACAGCCCATTATAAAACTCCACTTCCTTTGTGGCAGAGAAAAAACAAAGTCCCTCACCCGAGCTATATACATGCTGTAACAGTTTTTCGCGTTCCAGCGTTATTTTTCTTTGGCTACTTTTAAGTTGCGTATAATGATCCGTGATTTTTGCTCCAATCTCGCCCAATTCGTCATTTGGAAAATTCATTGGCGTAAAATCCGAATCATCTTTTGCCGAAGCCAAAGCAAAATCTCTTAATTTATTGATTGATTTTCCGAACTTTCTTGTTACGAAGTGGATAAGAAGGGCAATAACCAAAAACAAAACAATGATATAGTACAGAAACAGGTTGTCGGCTTGCAGAAACTTCCTGAGTTGAATATTGTAGGGCGACGCTATGCGTATGCAATAATTATTGTCTCTTTTGGCATAATAAAGGTATTTTTGGTCGTTCGATGCAGAAACGCGGGTGCTTGTTCCTTTGCCGCTTTGGAAAGCTTGTATAACTTCAGGTCGATCGGCATGATTATCAAGACCGGATAGTTCGCTTATCGTATTATCATACAATACAATACCCTGACGGTTGATGATGGTAAGACGAATATCGGAAGGGAAAAGTGCTGTGATACTGTCTAAAAAAAGAGGCAGGTCCTGCGGTTTGGCTAATGCTAAACCGGTGCGGACAATTTCGGTATATGCGTCTATTTTTTCTTCAAACGCGTCTGCTTTGATTGTCTTTTCTCTTGTCCTTTCGAGGCCGATAATCCCGGCGGTAAATATCGAAAAAATGACAAAGAAGTATAGAAACAGTTTGTGTTTATATCCTAATTTCATTGGTATGAGGTATTAAACCGGTATCCATAACCGGAGCGATTCATAATTACCGAAGCGTGAGCGCCCAATTTCTTTCGCAAGCGGGCTATATGAACATCTACTGTTCGTTCGATTGTGTATGGCGCTTCTTTCCATATACGCTCAATCAAGTCCACCCGTGAAAAAATTCGGTTGGGATGCTTGGCCAGCAAGGCTAATACTTCAAATTCTGTTTTTGTCAGGTTGATTTTGTTTTCACCAATCATAATTTCTTTATTTTCAATATCAATTATCAAATCATTAAAAATAAGCCGTTTGTCGATAGGCTTTTCGTCTTGTTCGATTTCCGATTTCGACCGTTTCATCACAGCTTTTACGCGGGCAATTACCTCTTTGATTGAAAACGGTTTGGATATATAATCATCGCCGCCTACGGAAAAACCTGTCAGCATATCGTTTTCAGTGTCCTTTGCAGTCAGGAAAATAACAGGTACAGGATTGCTTTCAATGCGCAATTTTTCAGCCATTTTATAGCCTGACATGCCTCCCATCATTACATCCAAGAGAATGAGCTTGTGTTCGGGCGTTAGTTTCTTCAACGCTTCTTCGGCCGAATAAGCACATTCCACATCAAAACCCTCATTGCTCAGATTAAATTCTAATATTTCGCAAATATGTTGCTCATCGTCAACGATTAAAATTTTGTTACCCACCTTATTATTAATTAAAAATTATTAATTAAAATTTAAAAATTAAAATCAGGAATTATGTTGCAAAGATAAATAATTAATAAAAAACGTCGTTTGACGCCACAAAAATATACATAACAAGTTAAAGAAATGTTACAAAAACGTTACAATATTGTTAAGATAAAAATTTTCAATTATTAATACTACCTTTGCCGGTCGAATACCCAATCAGCATGTTGCTCAAAATTTATCCGGATAATCCGAATCCGAAAGAAATTGAAAAGGTGGTAAGAAGCCTGTGCGACGGAGGTCTTGTGATTTATCCGACCGATACGCTTTATGCGATCGGTTGCGATGCTTTGAATGTGCGTGCGGTTGAAAAGATTTGCCGTATCAAAGGAGTGAATCCGCAGAAAAGCAACCTTTCGATCATTTGCGCCGACCTGTCGGGCGTTAGCGAATATGCCAAAGTCAGCAATGCTACATTCAAGCTATTGAAGCAAAATCTACCGGGTCCGTTTACATTTATCCTTCCGACTTGCCATGAACTGCCGAAAATATACAAGAACCGAAAAGAAGTCGGAATACGCATACCGGACAATACGATCGTGCGTGAAATTGTAAATGCTTTGGGAAATCCGATATTAACGATGTCGATACATGATGACGACGATCAACCGGAATATGTAACAGATCCTGAACTAATTCATGAGAAATATGAATTGTTGGTGGATATGGTTATTGATGGCGGTTATGGTAATATGGAAGGGTCAACGGTAGTGAGTTGTTTATCGGATGATTTTGAGGTAATAAGACAAGGGATAGGGATTTTGGCATAATATCCACAGGGCATCGCCCTGTGGATATTATGCCAAAAGAAACTACTCGCTTTCGATTACTTCGATGCCTAACAGTTCTATTTCAAATACAAGCGTGCTGTTTGGTTTAATGGGGCCGGCTCCTTGTGATCCATAGCCCAATTCGGAAGGAAGCCATGCCATAAATTTTGAACCCAACGGCATTAATAGCAACACTTCTGTCCATCCCTGAATAACTTGACCTACGCTAAAAGTAAGCGGTTCGCCTCGCTCTACCGAACTGTCGAATACAGTTCCATCCAATAAACTACCTGTATAATGGACGGTTACATTGTCATCAATACCGGGCTTATCGCCTTCTCCCTGATTTAATACCTTGTATTGTAATCCGCTTTCAGTTGCGATTACGCCTTCTTTGGTTTTGTTTTCAGCCAAAAAACGAATTTCTTCTTCTTTAGCCGCTTCGGCTTCTTTGATTGTTGCATTCATTACAAAAGATTGAATATAATTTTGGGCATCTTCCCGGTTTATCAATAATGTTTCGGCATCGCCTGTCAAGGCATGTACAAAGGCTTCGGCTATGGCCTGTAAATTGAATTTTCCTCCCGGAAATTGATTCATGCTTTCTTTTAATCCTGATCCGTTAAGGACGCCAATAGCATAACATGCCGAATCAACAGCCGAACTCAAACTTGTATTTTGTTGAGCAACAAGTGGAGAAACGACGAAAACTGCCGAGATAAAAAAGACACTGATTCTTTTCATTCGTTTATTCCTTTATACCCAGCAATTCCACCTCAAATGTAAGCAATTTGTTGTACAGTTGGTGTTGTGGATAGTTGTAAGCCAATTCTGTTGGAATCCAAACTTCGTATTTTGAGCCTACCGGCATCAATTGCAAAACTTCAGTCCATCCTTGTATTACACCTAATACAGGAAATTCGGCCGGTTCGCCTCCTATCGAACTGTCAAAGACAGTACCGTCTAATAATGTTCCTGTGTAATGAACAATAACTTCATCATTTTCAGTAGGTTTTTTTCCTGTGCCTTCTGTAATTACTTTGTACTGCAAGCCGCTTTCTGTGGTAATCACACCTGCTTTGCCTCTGTTGGAAGCTAAGAAAGCCTCGCTCTCAGCCTTAGCAGTTTCAAGTTGTTTTGTCTGAGCTGTCATTACATAGCTTTGAATATATTCCTGCGCTTCTTCGGGCGTCATTTTCAGTTGTGATACTTTGTCGTTTACCGCAGCTGCAAATCCGGCAATTAATACGTCGTAGGTTTCTTTATCTTCGGCTCCGGGTAATGTTTTCAGACCTTCTCTGAAAGATGCGCCATTGGCAACTCCAATAGCATATAATGCACTGTCCACATCAGAGCTTAATTTTGCATTCGTATTAACACCACTTCCACATGAAGTTACAGCCATTCCGACTGCAACGATAATCATAAATACACTGATTTTTTTCATTTTTTTAATATTGTTTTGTTACATAATTTAGTTTCAATCTCTTTCAATTGGGCTGCAAAGATAATAAATAATTGAGAGTTGAGAGTTGAGAATTGAGAATTATTTAATTATGACCTCCCCCTGCCCCCTCCAAAGGGGGATAGTTAGAAAAATGAATTATGAATTTTCCCCAATTTTCCCAATTCTTAACTCTTATCTCTTAACTCATAACTCTTCAGTGCGCTTCCAACCAGTTTTCACCCACACCGCAATCAGCTATCAACGGAACTTGCAGTTTGACGGCGTCTTCCATTTCTTCGAGGACGATTTGTTTGACCGTTTCAAGTTCGTCTTTCCAAACATTGAAATTCAATTCGTCGTGTACCTGTAAAATCATCTTACTGCGCAGTTTTTCTTTTTCAAATCGATTGAAAATCCGCACCATAGCTACCTTGATAATATCTGCGGCGCTACCCTGAATGGGCGCATTGATGGCATTGCGTTCGGCATACCCCCGTACGATTGAATTATTTGAATTGATATCAACCAAAAAACGTTTGCGTTTGAAGATTGTTTCCACATAGCCTTTTTCTTTGGCTGCCTGAATACTGCTGTCCATATAATCTCTTACTTGCGGAT
>Ga0082212_10004791_pt1 | contig 18679 bp, 19 predicted proteins | sample TergutNt197P3_FD_71548 | JGI IMG/M metagenome (GOLD analysis project Ga0082212, IMG submission 71548) | Neocapritermes taracua P3 segment gut microbial communities from Petit-Saut dam, French Guiana - Nt197 P3 | ecosystem: Host-associated > Arthropoda: Insects > Digestive system > Gut ...
TTGCTTTGTATTCTGGTGTGTATTTTTTCTTCATGGGTTCAGTTTACCACATATCTTTTATGGGGCGGTTTTGCTGTCTAGATTCCTTTGACCATTATAATATGATCAGTAAAAGTGCTTTCTCAATTCTCAATATTATATATTGACGCATCATGAGATGCTGCTTCATAGTAGAAGACGGAATTGTTCTGGCGGACAACGGATTTGCATCTTCCAGAATTTTTGAGGAATTGGAAGGCCCTCAACATCACTTGAAATATATCGTACCCTTGAAACGGAATACGAAGGAAGCTGATCTGACGGCAGTGGAATTTGAAGAGTATTTCTCCTATCATAATCGCGGGATATCCGCCCATATGGAAAACAAGGACGGATATCGGGTCTTTACCTTTCGAGATGCTTTTATGTACGCCAGAGAATTCAGCGACAGTATTTGCTGGGCAGAAAAAGCTAACGTGACAGCTATGGCAAAAAGAGATTTTGATCCTGACAAGGATCTTCGCGATGTATTAGCGAAAACAAAAGAAAGGGAGAATAGTTTCGGCGTCATCGTGCTTCGCACGAATATCCTTGATAAACCAGCCTCCTATATATATCAGACCTATGAAATTCGTTGGGAAATTGAGCTCTTGTTTAAAACTCTTCGTAATACCTGCAAGCAGGATGCCAGTTATATGCAGGATGATGTCGGTTTTGAAGCGTGGTCTTTTTTTGCTCACATCACTGTTTCTGTTGCTTGCCGGATACTAGCTAAGCTTAGGGAACTTAATCTCTAGTTCCCGGTCAGTTTTCTAACCACAAATCAACCTAGATTTTCACGACACGAAATAATGCTTAATTAAGGACGATCATGAATGATTACCGACCTGGAAATTAAAATTCTTATTGCCAATCCATTGGTAAGATAAATTATCTTTAGGCAAGGCAGCCAAGAGCAGCTGAGAGCCCCTTCTCAAGTTAAGTTTAACATCAACAGCATCAGGGCCAACGTCAAATTCGCCAAAGCACTCAATAAATGAATGGAAGATTTTTTTTGCAGTACAGTGTTGGTAGCGAGGAATTTCATTGGCAAGCAAGCGGTAGAGGTTATGGGCAAGGATAGTCATGGTGAGGTCGAAATCAACCTTTATAACAATTCCGGAACTGTTGCGGTTAAGATGAAAGAAATCAACATGCTCCTGAATCTCGTTTTCGATCAACCAACGGCGGGCGTATTTTCGAACAATCTGTTCACCGCTCAACTCCGTTTCGTTTGTGATAATACAAGAGTATTTCACATGAGCACCTTTTAGGAAGACCTGCCTTAAGTTTTTTCCTTTACCATATCGGTAGTTTTTAACGGTACTTTCAGCATAAGTAACTTCCCTCGATTTATGATTTGATAAGCTGATACGTGTTGTTTTCCAATCCTTAATTGAGGCAGCCTTTTCCTGTTGGTTTTTACTTTTCCGCTGGATGGTTAAAAACTTGATTCCCCTGTCGTCGAGTTGCCCCAGTTTTTCCAGCACAGTGAATTTAGAATCAAATACCAAATATTTTAGGTTTTTGTCTTCGTGTTCGTCGCTATGGTAAAAATCCAGGAACTCCATAACAACCTCACTTTGGTTATCATGCAGGACTGTTGTGTCACCATAACATATGATACCCGTATCGGGATCATGAGCCAGGGCAGCCTCAATGGATTCAAGCGCTGTATGGCGTTTACCTGACCAGTTTCTCTCAAAAGTGTCTGAATCCCCCCAATACGGGATTGTTACAAAGTCCATATTAACTGTATCATTGAGCAACCCGGCTACCTGCCAGATACGGTTGCAATCTTTCAAGAACGCCACATTCATGTCCCGGGTGATTTTATCTGAATAGATGCTAAACCATGTTGTTTTAGGCAACACATTAAGGCCGGCGAACAGACCAAGCCCTCTGTCCATGCACCAGGCATCATCATGACCGTAGCGCTCAAAATCCGACAACTTGAGTGCCAGAAAACATAAAATGGCATTGAGTTTGGGGATCTGTGATGTTCCGGGATACATTGATTTCTCTATCGCTTCGTCAATTTTATAATTCTTGATCATCGGCAGAAAACACAGCAGTCCCACTCCCCTGGAAGGCACCGAGGTTTCTTCCACGTCAAAGGCCATAGCTTTCGATACAGGAGCTTCTGCCAGCTGGGCGTATCCACTGTTCTGATACGTCTCATCTTTAGTTGCCCGATCCCTTTTGGGCATTCTGGTAAAGCCGTTCTCGCGCAATATGGCGCCGATCAACCCAGCTGACATTGGGCGGCCAATCCCGGCCATCAATATTTCGATCTCAGGTATACTGAGCATCTTCTTCCTGTATTCAATAACAAGCTGCGCGTCATCGCCCTCTCGATCCACCGTTTTTGGACCTGTCCGCAATATCTGGAAGAATGGATCCCCGCCATTTTCCCGGCACTCCTTCAGTTTCCGTTTGAAATTACGGGCGAAGCTGTATACCGCTGTTGGCTTATACCCTAATAACTGCGCCACTTCTTCTGCAGTTATCCCTTCAGCAAAAAACATATGTAAAGCCAGAAATTGCCGGTGGGTAGCAAGTTGCGGATTGGTGAAATATTCCAAAACCTCGTTTGGCGGCATTCGTGTTTTAGGCATATCAGATACCCCTAATTAAGCATTAATAGTATTGTGATAGAAGTATAATATATTTCTATTATAAAAGCAAGATATATGATGAAGATTTTTCGAATACCACAAAATGGAGCTTTTGTTCTCAATTATACCTGTTATAGCATCTGTTTTGCCAGAAATTTTAAGAAAGTTATTGGATATTGTTTTTAACGATATTTTAAAACATGTATCTCTAAATATCTACATTGCATTTCTGTTAATGCTTAACTGTATTACACTCTTGTTAGAAAATCTATAATAAAACGTACTCGATCCTCTATTGTCATTTTACTACGATCTGTTAAGAACTAACTCTGTTCGCGAAAATCGAGGATTATCTAGCCAATGGATTGGTGATAAGAAATTTGATTTCCACCAGGTCGGCAATCATTCATGATCGTCCTTAATTAAGCATTATTTCGTGTCGTGAAAATCTAGGATCAATTTGTGTGGAATAGTAGTAGGAGCAAAAAAGCCGTTCGACTTGGCACAGCCATCAAAATATTGTAAAATATACTTAAAAGGGCAAACCCCTTCCTACTAGTGTAGCAATCCGTTAATCATGACCTCACTTAGCGGCATAAATTCCAAACTGCTGCATCAGCTCCTCCTAGCGTACCGCGGGTACGCGTCGTCGTCGCTTCCTTGCATTTTGAAATTTTTCTACTCGCTAATTGGGGTCATGATTAACATTGATGCACTAGCTAAAGCCTCCTCACCCAGCCCAGACGCAGTAAGATACGAAGTTTTATCAATAGCATGAGGTGATCAATTGAAAAACGACCTTACCGAGGATCTTCTCAATGAATTGATGCTAGCGAGATCTATAGATGAGGCGCTTGATAAAGAATTTACCAATAATAACCTCTCGGAGTATCTGGCTTTTCTATTGGAAGAGAAAAAGATTAAAAAAAGCGATGTTATAAAAAAATCAAGTCTGAATACAACATTTGCTTATCTGATTTTTTCCGGACAAAGGCAAGCATCAAGAAATAAAGTGCTGCAGCTCATATTTGCTTTGGAAGCGACGTTATTGGAAGCGCAGAGAATTCTAAAATTATCCGGCGCGAATGAATTGTATTGCAAAAACCGCCGCGACGCCATAATTATTTTTTGCCTGAAGCATAATAAATCTTTAGAAGAAACAGATGATATATTGTATGATTATAATGAATCTGTTATATGGGATGATTGAGATAGCCAATGAATCAATAGTTAATAAAGACAGTTGATGGAGTTATTGATATGGAGATTGCCCTATTATCATAAGAACCATTATAGCTCCATGTTGCAGGTGTTGATGAAGATGATTTTTCCTGAGCGCCCAAGTTTTTTAATGCATTTTTATAGAATGCTATTAATTCATTGAGTGTCATTTTGTCATTTCTAAGTAATGAGGTTTTCTTCCTCTTGAACATCATCTTCCACAACGGCAGCAACAGCATCAACAGGAGGTGTATCTTTTGATGTGATGAGAAATACAATTCCAAATCCCGCCAGTAAAATGAAAGCGACAAGACCAGCGATTAGCGGAAGGAGGTTTCTGGATTGTTTGATGATTGCCGCATGTGGCCGTGTAACAGATAGTCCGTCTGTTTGGCTTGAATTCCACAAGCTATGCATTGGAATATTTTGGAGGACATTGTTCATGGGCGAGGTTTGTGTCAGGGTATCATCACAAAGCAGTGTATCTTCGGCGCTTCTCAAATCCTTTATCATATCGTTGACTGAACTGTACCGGAATTGCGGTGTGAAATTTGTACTGAGATAGATAACCCTTTGCAGGATCTCGGGCAAAGTTCCCAGGAGCGTTTGATCAAGATGCCGTTTTGGTTCTAATCCTGTGATCATGAACAGGAGAGTCTTTCCTATCGAGAAAATGTCTGAACGCGACAAATCACCGATTATCTGCTGATCTTCATGGTAATATTTGCGCACAAAAATATTGCCATCTTTCCGGACTTTTTCAACACGCGAGTATGTGCCATTTTTAATAACCTCAAGAACAACACATTTATTATCCTTTTCAGTGTTGGCAAGTATTTTTGATAGGTCTTCCTTGGGCTTCGCCATAACTTCTCCTTCCAGGAACAATTATAGCATATGATTCTTAATTCTCTAAAACCTCCAAGCTTGTAACGAGGCAAGTATCTTTGGTCGGGTTTGTTGTGTTTGTGGCTACGGGTGTGATGGTTCCCACAAACACAACGTTCCATACATAAAAACCGGCGCATCCCAGGCCTAGGAGCAATAGGAGAATCACCACCAGGAATTTCATTTTTTTCGGTTTTTTCGGCTGCTCAAAGGTTTTGTCGTAAAGACTCAGGGGAGAGCTGTAGTCTAGGTCAGAGTGATCCTCATAATAAGTGTTAAGGTCACAATTGCCTTCATCGTGATAGTCAAAGATCATCCTAAATCCCTCCTGAATTTAGTTTGTTTGCTTTATTCGGCTTTATTTGTACATTTTCCACGCATGTGCTTGTCTGAAAATGTACAATGTTTGAATATGAATACCGATTCAAACCACTTATGCTTACAGTATAAGTCAAGATTTGCTAGCGTTCGTTAACTGACAGTTAAATATTAAATATTAAATATTAAATATTAAATTTTTTACTTTATTTCAATCTTCATATCCTGATTGTACCCTTGATTAATAGGAAACATTGATAGTTGTTGGAGTTATTTCTATAACAATTTCCTTCCCATTATCATAAAAACCAATATATTCCCATTTTGTAGGTGAAGTTGCTGATACTTTTTCCTTGGCACCCAAGTTTACCAGTGCAGTTTGATAAAATGATACCAATTCCTGGAGCTTCATATGACCTGTTCTCTTTATTTTTAATATTCCGTTTGTCTTGAATTTGACTGTTGTCCCCGGTGGAACCAACATATCCGAAATGTTTTGTTTCGGTATAGTGTTGCTGTTCACAGAATTATTGCTTGAAGGGCTGTCTTCTGGCGAACCACTCTTGGCACCTTCCTCTTTATTCCCATCATGTTCCTCCCCTGCGGCATCGGCTGGAGGGTCTTCCTCTTTGATATCAGTATTCACAACAACAACTTCAAGAGGAGAATCCTTCGACGCTACAAGAACCCCAATTACCCCCAATGCCAATAAAATGAACGCAATAAGACCAGCGATAAGGGGAAGAAGGTTTCTGGATTTTGATTGTTGTGTAACAGATAGGTGTTCGTCTATTTGGCTTGAATGTCTTAAATTATGTATCGGAACATTTTGCATGCCAATGTTCAGGCCTGAGGTTTGTGTTAGGGTATCATCACAGATCATTGAGTCTTTGGTGCTTCTCAAATCCTTTATCATATCGTTGACTGAACTGTACCGGAATTGCGGTGTAAAATTTGTACTAAGATAGACAACCCTTTGCAGGATCTCAGGCAAAGTTCCCAGGATCATTTTATCAAGATGCCGTGCTGGTTCCAGTCCTGTGATCATAAACAGAAGAGTCTTTCCTATCGAGAAAATGTCTGAACGCATATCTGTTTGCCCAAATCCGAATTGCTCCGGCGGCGCATACCCTACAGTCCCCATGTATTCTGTGTCCCTTTCTTTCTGAGGATTGTATGATCTTGAGATATTAAAATCAATAAGTTTTACTCCATTATCTGTACAAATAATATTTTTAGGCTTGATATCTCTATGTATGATGGGGGGATCCTGTGAATGCAAAAATGAGACGACCTCACAAAGGTCCAATGTGAGTTGGATTGCTTCACCAAGAGATAATTTTTTGTTTTGTTTTACATAGTCATAAAGAGTTAGTCCCTCTATGTATTCCTCAATAATAACGATTTTGTCCGCTAATCTATAGCTATGATATATTTTAGGCAAAGCAGTATGGTCAAGACGCGACAGATCACCGATTGTCTTTTGCTCTTCATGATAATATTTTCGTATAAAAACATTGCCCTCTTTCCTGATTTTTTCAACGCGTGAGTAGCTGCCGTCTTTTATAACCTCAAGAATAACGCATTTATTATCTTCTTCAGTGTTAGCAAGCACTTTGGAAAGGTCTTCCTTGATCTTCTCCATAACTTCTCCTTTTAGGAACAATTATATCATGGTCCCCTAAGGCTTCCAAGCTTGTAATGAGGAAAATATCTTGGGTCGAATCAAAAAGACCTTCACTCTATACAGACAACAAAAAATAAACATGGTTGCATAGGAGAATGAGCACTACACTACAATTCCACAATTATCGCAATCGCCGAATGGTTATCCCCTGTTGGTGAAATCCGCGACTCTATCCGGTCACGTATTTTATTAAGCCACTCATCTGCGTTTTTTGACGCCTTCAAGTCCTCGGACATTTCCTCCTCAAGAACAGGTTCCCAAAATCCGTCGCTGCATAGAAGGAATGCGTCCCCCAATTCTGTAACAAGCTCGGTTAAATCGGCCTCAACCGTTTTTCGCGATCCCAGCGAACGCGTGAGTCTATGACGGTTAACGTGTCCGCGGATTTTATCCGCATTGATTTCGCCAACGCTTACAGACATCTGTGAAACGCTGTGATCAGTAGATTGATAGAGGAGTTTCCCTTTTTTGAACTGATATATTCGCGTGTCTCCAACAGTTGCCGCAATTGCGCGATTGCTGTTCAGGCACAAAACGGCAACAGTGCTTTTCATTTTGTTATCTTTATCTTGCAGCTTGATAATCTCGTCATTGGCGCTGATTATAGCTTTGTCTATATTTTCCGTCGTTATCTTGTTTCCCGACAGCTGCGCATTAATTGTTTGGATTGTTGTCAGCGACGCCACATCACCATTTCCCTCTCCGCCAAGCCCATCCGCGACAACGGCAATAATGCCGCTGCGGTTCTCGACTAATAATGAAATGTTATCTTCGTTACGGATACGGTTACCCGGAGAAGAATAAGAAGAGACGCTGATATTCATGCCGGCCGGTCATCTCCAAAGGGTTTGGCTTAAAAACGAATTTCTCTTTACTGATACTGCTTCAAGCCACTTATGCTTACAGTATAAGTCAAGATTTGCTACTATTCTTTAACTGACAGTTAAATACTTTCATTTATTTAGGATTAATCGGGAATTTTGCGCAAATATGTCTGATACATGAGAATGCCTCCGGCCACACTTACATTCAGCGAGCTGGTCTGTCCATGCATAGGTAAGCTGACAATTTCATCACATGTTTCGCGGGTTAAACGGCTGAGTCCTTTTCCTTCGCTGCCCAAAACCCATACAATGGCTCCTGACAGATCGATGTTACGGACATCGATGCCGTTCATGTCGGCGCCCCAAACCCAACAGCCTTTTTTTTGTAAAATCTTTAAGGTTTGCACCAAGTTGGGCACTTGAGCCACAGCTATATGAGCTGCGGCTCCCGCCGAAACTTTGACAGCAGCAGGGGTGACGCCCGCACTGCGTCTGGCGGGAATGATAATACCATGAACCCCCGCTGCCTCTGCTGTGCGGATGAGAGCGCCCAGATTGTGCGGGTCTTCGACGCCATCCAAGGCGATTATGAACGGCGCTTCTCCCCGGGCCTCCGCCACAGCTAAAATATCATCAAGCTGGGCATAGGAGAATTTTTCAATGTAGGCAGCCACACCCTGATGGCGCCCGTCACACAGGCGGTTCAGGGTTGTTTTTTCAACAAAATGATACGGAATATCGCTTGCTGTGAGGAGTGCTATAATGTCGGCGTGCCTTTCGGGGTTTTCATGCGAAGTGCTGGCAGATGAGGTGTTGCCGGACGAAGTCTTGTCTGATCCCTCGTGTAGACCGGATTTCTTGTGCCGGTCGGGCCCGCTGCGCTCCAAAAGGACTTTCTGAACCGGTTCACCGCTTTTCAGATATTCGAGAACGGCGTTACGTCCGTATAATAAGGTGGAATTCATGACACTCATCCATTCTTGAACACTTTTTGTATTCCTTTGATTCCATTTAGGATTCTAACACCATGCGGGACGCGTTGCAAGAAGGCATTATAAGTGTGTATAAGTGTGTGCAGCGTTCAAACACCTTGCAATGTTTGAACGCTGCTTAATGTTAATAATCAAGCTCGATTTTTCTGTATAGATGTGTGCCTTTTTCACCTGGCCCTGATCCTTCAGTTGGGGCGGGGGGATAGTGCTCTCTTAATTTAACATTAACACGAGCACTCCCAGCCCTTGTTCGGCCAGTAATGCGGATTTCCTTAGTAAATAATCCAAAAGATAAGGATCCAAATCCAACAACCAAAAGAGAATGACCATAACCAGGATAGCCGTACCCCCTCTCGCTGCCACCGTTATCCCAATTGTATTTTATCTGTAGAATATCACCTATTTTAACCTGCTGGTGAATGAAACTCGAAAAAGTATCGTTTTTTGTGGAATTGCATTCTGCATGACTGCGAAGTGCTTTGGGGCCGTTGTTATCTTTATCCTTATTGTTAACGAGGAAGGCAAACAATTCATTTACTCCTGACCATGATGCCGACCTTGTACCAGTGCCTGTGGGCCTTGAGTTTTTATAATACCAGCTTGATGAACCTGCGTCATTGCCCACCATTTCATAACCTCCCGCCAAAAGACAATGGGAAATGAAAATCGTGCATTCGGGCGCAGGTTTTAAATCAGTTGGAAAGGGAACTGAGCCGTCTCCTGAATTTGGAACATCCTTGTCAGCGTTTTGATTGGCATATTTGACCGCGTTTTCACGACGTGTGGGATTTACTGATGAAACTAAAGTGGGTGCTGATGCAACTGAAATATTTGCATTTAATGCGACAACACTATTTGTCTGATTCTCGGCTAACAAGGCCTGTTTCTCAGCTAAAAACGCCTGTTTCATGGATTCAAATGATGCGTTTGCTTTTTTAATAATGTCGACGGAGTTATGAGTTGAGAGTAAGTTTTTGAAATTATCTTCATGGGTCAATTTCTTGTCATGGCCCCTTGCCTGATCGTCAAAACTCCCTAGATCTCTCCAGTCAATAATCATGGGAGTATTGGTAGTGTCAATAACAATTTGAACGGTTTCGGCTATCCTTGAGGGATCATCAATATCAGAGTACTGGAATCCATAATTTGCGGAAATTTCACACAATAATAAATTATCCATAGTTTCTGATCTCAATAATTTGTAAGTGCCATCCCTATAAGCCTTTGTGTATTCACACTCCCGCATATAGAATGTTTCATAATTGAGCTTTACATTAAGATATTCTTTTAGCAAATCGGATATCTGCAACTTATTTAAAGAGTCATCTTTAATATCACTATCCATAGTTAAACGATAATAAGCTTCAACCGTGGTTGTTGCCATTTCAACCGGGTCAACCGGGGGAACATATGCAACTAACCCCGAGGAAGCAACATATCCTCTTTTTTTTGTACCTTCCGCTGTTGAATATTCAATAAACGAGTAGCCGTTGTAAGTAGTGAGTGTTGACGAACTCAATTTCGTAACGACTTCATCCTGGCTGACTGATCCCACTGTGGCATACTTTTCTGTGGGACCGGAGTAGCTTATCATGGATTTTGTGGTCTTATGGGTTTCTTTGGTATAATTCAGCTCGGGAACATCGTCGGTATCCAGAATCTGCAGAGAATCGTTAGCTACATATCCCCTTGTTCTGCCGTTTTGGGTGTTGTATTCAATGTAGGAGGCTGTGCTGTTTGTTTGCAGGAGTGTTACATATTCGTTAGCTCTGACTGAGCCGGATTGGGATTCGAAGCTGTCGGTGTAATAGACGCTGGTTCCGTTGGAGGCTATGGCTATGGCTAACCCTCCTTCTTTCCGGATTAGTTCGCTGCCTTGAATGTATCCTCTTTTGATCCCTTCGGGGGTGCCATATTCTATAAAATGCATGTTGTTTTCTGGTGGGGTGAATTCTGTAACGCCTTCTAACTCGGATATAGTTCCGATTGGTGCTCCTGTCGCTATATTGCTATCGGCATAAAGGGTGGATTGTGGATAGACGAGGTTGTTGTTGCCTTTAAAGGTCTTGGTCACATCCACAATTTGTATGAGGGGATCGATAGTGACTTGGGCAATATCAACATATCCCCGCTTGAGTTTTATTTTGTCTGTCCAATAACGAATGAAGAAGAAGTTGTTTTCTTTGTTGATAACTTGGACTTGTCCTTTTTTAATGACAGATCCGATGGGCGCATACAGGGTTGTATTGGGTCCTCCATAAACGGTTGCGGCTGTATTCATTGTGGCGTTCGCATAGTAGCTGTATTCATATTCATGGGGATCTTCATAGATATTGGCAGCGCTTGGCTGCATACCCAGGTGCAAATGTATCCCATTGGTGCTGCCTGTTTCTCCAGTGGTGCCAAGCAATGTGCCTTCTTGGACTTCGTCTCCCGCTTCAACCTCTATATGATCCAAATGATAATGCAGCAGCTTCTTGCCGAGCCGCGGATAATTGACCCAAATATATTGAGCGCCGTCGCCGGCAGTGCCGCAGCTGATGACGGTTCCCGGTTCTATGGCGTAGAGTTCCCATTTTTGTTTGTGAGTCCCATAGTCGGTACCGTTGTGGAATTCAAGTATATTATTGACTTTACGATACCCGAAACTGCTGGTGACATACCAATCAGTACGTCTAAATATTCTGCTGACTAATTTCATCATCGGGGGCAGCCTCCTCTCTCTCGTTGAATTTGTCGAGTGAATTGGCGTTAGGCTGTATCCTCAGCCGGGATTCTTCAAGAGAGTGGGTTTGGGGGGCCTCTAATAATTCGTTTTCGGGGGGCATCTTCCCATACAATCTTTCCAGTTCTTCTCTGTTGGCGTCAGTAATGATGATTTTGGTTTGAATGTTTTCCAGACTCATTCGCGCACTCCTCCTTAAAAATATTTGCATTCATGAGTAAATTGCTGCTATTGAGTAGATGTTATTTTTCATACGACTATATCAAATATTCGCTTGTTCCCGATTTCCACCCATCGTGCACATGGCTGTCTGTCCCTGCGAAAATCAAAGGTGAGCAGATATCCGGCAGAGGCATTCTTTCCAGTTATATACTCAATTAATTGACTATATGCCTCCTCCTTGTATTTTTTGCCATGCCAAACCTTCAGTTCCAGGATAAATTGCTCTTTATTATAGTCCACCACAATATCCATGCGGCGCTGGTTGCGTGTTTCACTTTCAATATGGTAAAAACCGTACCCATTGATCAGCGGGCGCAGATATGACAAAAAAAGCAAACGCCCATGTCTTTCAAGGAACTCAATATCCCGCGCACAAAACATTTCATGATAGTGGTCTGAAAAGTTTTCCAGACACAACTCCATGTTAAACCTGCCGCCGCTGACAATATCAGACTGGAGGACGCCTTTTATCCCCCTTCTTTCTTCGTTTGTCTGTTCCTTTGAGATAAAGTACTCATAAATAAGCGTCTCAAAGATTCTGTTGGATATGGCCGCAACACCATTGCGATTCATGATAATGCCAAAGGTATGTGCCAAGTCCACAACAGGATTACCGAGGTTGAAGCTGTAGGTTTCGCCAAGAATAAGGATGTTGTAAATGAAATTATAAAAGTCTTTATAAGTCTCAAGGTTTTTATATATGTCATCAAATAAGGTGTTTCGCTCATCAAGCAGTATTTTCACAGCCTGCTGAACACCATCAGGCGTCCAGTTTTGATCCGGTTCTTCATCCAGACACTGGCAGATCCTGGATACCAGAAACGGGTATCCATTTGTATGAGCATGGATTTCTTCCGCTATTACTGGGATGTTCATGCCTGAATGGTGGTCTGCTTCATAATCTGTGAGCATTGCGGCGATTTCAGTAGGATTGAATGACATGTCAACCTTGAAGCTGACAGCAATATTCCAAGGCGAATTGAACAATTTGCTTTCTTCAGGCGCCAAGGTGTAGGTTCCCTCGGTTACCATCTTCAGCTTGATGTTTTTTATGTCATAAACGCCTGCCAGGATCACACTATGGAATGTGTGATCCTTTCCTTTTCTTTGAGCCAGAAACTTGTCGCGCAACATAGCAAGAAAATGGATAAATACCCTGTTGTTACTGGTTTTATCCACTTCATCAATCATCAGCACAAGTCTTTTGTTTTTGCACATTTTTGTAATAAGCTTGCTTAATCCCTTGAATGTTGTGATATCATTGTCCAGCCAGCTTTCCTTATCGTCATCAGGAACGTCTGAAAAATCCAGAGCGTCATGAATCAGTTCCATGAAGGCATGGCAAAAGGCCTTCGCTGAAGAGAAGCTTTCATCATCAATGCTTTCGAAACTTATGGATACAACAAGGTACTCACTTTTCAGGAGGCGTTCAAGACACACCAATGTCGTCGTTTTGCCATATTGCCTGGCACGATTGATTGTGAAATAACTGCGGTTGTCTACCAATTCCTTGATTTGCTTTATCTTTCCGCTAATATCTGCCATATAATCTGCTTCAGGCACACACAATCCAGTCACATTGAATTTGCGCATTTCAGGAGCCTCCTTTCTGCTAAAATCATATTAGCATAAATAGGCACATCACAACAAATTGTCAGATCCTAAGTCTTTAAGCTTTCAGTTTGTTTCTGGTGAGGGGTCCAACAATGCCGTCAGCAACGAGGCCATTTTGGCTCTGGAAGATGCATACAGCCGCATCAGTCGCCGGACCGAAACTTCCGTCTACAGCTAACTGTGGGGCTGCGCCCTTTTGGTTGAGATGCCATTGGAGCCATTTCACATTATCACCCTGGCTGTCTTTCTGCAAAACCTCTGCCGGTTCGGCGAACGGACATGTTCCAAGCGCCAGGGGCGGGGTGACAAATCCACCTGGCTCGTAATATTCGTAGGCGTGTGGGTCTTGGTAGCTGCCGCCCCCGCTTGCCTGCATCCCTAAGTGTAAATGTATCGCGGTAGATCTGCCGGTTGTGCCCGTGTAACCGAGTAAAGTGCCCTCTTGTACGGATTGTCCCGATTTAACACCTATACTGTCCAAATGATAATGCAGCAATTTCTTGCCCAGGCGAGGATAATTAACCCAGACATAGAGGGCATTAGATCCTTTGCTATCGGTACCACAGCTCAATATGGCGCCATTTTCCACAGCATATTGAGGCCATTTTTGCACGTTGGTGCCATAATCGGTACCGGAATGTCCTGTGGTTTGTCCTGTAAATGGATCCGCCCGCCAGCCAAAAGGACTGGTGACATACCAATCCGTACGCCTAAATATTTTACTTGCTAACTTCATTTTAAAAAACCCCTTCCTATCTCCTGTTTTCTTCGGACTCCTTCATCTTTAATATTATTCCATTTCGAGTGGTATTTTCCCATATAGCCTTTCCAGCTCTTCTCTGTTGGCGTCAGTTACAACGATTTCTGTTTGAATGTTTTCCATATTCATGTGCTCGTTCGTTCTTAAAGGGATTTTCATTTCGGAACTTTCTATGGGATGTCCTATGGGAATTTTTATGGGGCTTTCTATGGGACTTCCTACAGAGTTTTTTATGGAATCATCTATGAGACTTTCTGCCCAACGCTCAGTAATTAATGCTTTAAAAGCGTTCCAAACGTGCTTTGTGTGATTATACATGTATGGATTGGGGCAAATTTTCCCCGTAATGTCGTAATGCCTCACCACATCCTCGGGTGTGATAGTGTATTTCATCATGAGATATTTTGTAAGATCTATTGTTCCTTTCACTGTGGCATCTTCAAAATACCAATCGCGGCTTTCCGCTGCCTTGTTACCGTTATTTCTGACACACATTTCGATTCCGATCGTATTGGCATTCCGCAAGTAGGGGTGCTTATACTTGTCCGCTCCACAATGAAAAGCAATATCCTTATCCTCTACGCTTTGCCATATTGATCCGTCAAAATCGACAAAATAATGGGCTGACGCTTTCCTGTCACCTTCAGCGAAATAATCGCAGTTTTCTTTGGCGCCACCTACAGCTCCTACATAATGTATCACTATTCCTGCGATACGATCAACGGTTCCTGTGTTGTGGTTGTATGGGGTTAATCGCTTGTTTATTTTCATTGCAGGTTCCTTTCCAATTATTTTATTTGCCGTAATACCCTTTCTGTTGTTGAGAGACAAACTCGATTAGCCAACTTCTTCACATGCACACAATTGCAATGTTGAATACAAGACGCGAAATATGTCAGAATATGTAGAAGATATCATGCTGTCCTCTGACTATACAGAATTTTACACAAAAAGAAGATCGATGTCAAGTCTATTTTTTAACATTTTTAACAATTTTAACGTTGTTTACGGAGGTCTTCTTTGTCACTTGTGTTAACACGTATCGGGCGCATAAGGCCACCATACGCTTTCCCGATCAAATTATCAGTTTTTGGAACTTAGTATATCTTTCGCAATAGCCTCTCCTCTAGCTTGATAATCATAATGCTTACCGTTGACGACATACTCATTCCCATCAAAAACGAAACGTGTAGACCCGCTTTCTAAAATATCATCTTGCATATAGTATATCATGGAGTAAAGTATGATATCATACCCTCCGGACTGCGTGGGAACAAATTGATAACTGTTTTGGCAACTATAAGGATGTATCGGGTAAAAAAACAGTTTTTCATTAAAGATCACCGCCATGTTACGTTGTTCCGGGCGCCAACTCAAAATATTGATCAACTCTTGAACCCCTGCTTGGCGCCCTGTACGTTTTATCAAAATAATCTCATCCTTACCATCGCCTGTAACATCCATCACTTCACAATTGATAGAGCCGATACCTATAATGGTTTCATCCAAAACAGTATCAAATTGGCCGTCCTCGTTTAAAGAGAAAGCAAAGATTACGTGTATGTAGGCCGAATCAGCATGATATGGCCCTTGTTTTGCAGCGTCGATTTTGATAATCATATCATTAAGAGAAGGGTCGCCTTTTTTGGAGAAATTGCATTTTTCAAGTGTATAATCGATATCGGTGATAGTGGCGGTGGTCAGATATGAGGCGCCATCGTCTTGGTAAAAATGTTCACCCAACATTGAAACAATGTCTATCCCGTACTCACTCAGGTTTTCGCTTTGGATCTTCTGCACAAAGGCCTCATAAGCGCTGCTTTGTGCGTCAGTTTTGTCAGGTGACTGAGTTGAACTGTCAGTTGATTGATTGATGCAACCGGAAAGTGTTAGCGCCAACAGTCCCATTATACTTATAATTAATTTTCGTTTTGCCATGGTTTTTCCCTCTTGCAATTCCCATCAGTTATGCTTATTTAGCCACCAGTCTATACCTATAACATTCAAATACATCATCACGGGTGAAGATTTTAACTTTCGGCTTATTATTGTTATTTTTATATGAGTGTACAATAAAGTTGGATTGCTGAGGTTCAACAGCATCGTATTTCTCAATGAACCTCTCTTCGTATACAATTTTTTTATTCTTGACGAAGATGATTCCAGAACTCATATCTAGGCATTTATCATACTCTATTCCCAAAGCACCCTCTATTTCATCGGAAGACATTAATTAATAGCCTGTACACCAGGGCCTCATCCCAATCAAAGTCAGTTAACTCTGACAATGTAACTTCAACAATATTGCCACCTTGACAATTCTTGTCAGCAAAAATCTTAACACTCTTATATAATTTATTTTCGTTTTCACACCCTGTCAAAGCCAACATCCCCACTATAATTAAAGATAATGTAACCATGTTTCTCATCCTTTTAACCTCGTTTCTGGCAACTCCTTTCGGATCTAGCCCAATTATTTGATTGAATCAATAAAATCTTGAGTATCAGATGAGGGTTCTGTTAGCATTTTAGAGGAATTATAAACACCGAAAGCAAAATGGTTTCCCCAAACGTTTTTTCTTCCATTAACCAGCAACTCAACCTCTGTGACGTCGGGGTAACTCAAAAACGTGTGGACAAAGGAACAGGTTAAAGTGAACGCCATATGGGAACCTCCATCAAAAAGGAATGGTGATGTCTTGCGAATATCGACACAAATGCGTTCCCCTTCATACCACACTTTGTTGAGTATAACATCATACTTTTCTTTTATCAGCTTAATGCTGTCCTCTGATATATTCTCCCTGGATATTGTTTCTTTGGTATATGTATAGGTTTCTTCATTATTGTTGTAATAGTCATAGTATTGAGCCGGAAATGATTCTCCAGATATTATTTTCTCATCATATTGCGGCTCTATGAGTACTCCAGAGGAATTAAAAACACCAAAAGTAAAATGACGTCCCCAAACGTTTCTTGTTCCATTAAACAAAAGTTCTACCTCTGTGACATTAGGATAACTCAAAAAGGTCTGGACAATAGAACGAGTAAAGATAGCTCCGGTTAGGTCGTCCTCATCAAAGGAAAGAAATGGATGTGTCCTGCTGACAATATCGACACAAATTCGCTCCTCTTCATACCACATTCCGTCAACTGTAACACCATATTTATCCTTAATCAATTCGACACTGTCCTCCGACATGGTTTCTTGGGATATTGTTTCTTCAGTATACGTATAGCTCTGTTCATCATTTCCGAAATATTCATAGTATTTGACCTGAAATGTTTCTCCAGAGTTATCATTGTCACTATTCGGATTTGCACATGGCACTATAGACAATGAAACAACCATCAGCAGTGATGCCACAATATATTTTCTCCACATATGAATTCCCTCTTTCCTAGGAGATCCGATCCCAGCGGCAAAATCTGAGATCTTCCCGCTGGGAAACTTTCCTTCAAGAACTCATTTATGAGTTCTTGGTTCATTCATCTCACTATTCTTTTAGTTTTGCTTGGTATTCCTGAGTTTTTTCTGGTCAGCGACCCAACTATGTTGGTTTGGATGTTTTCCAGGCTCATTCGCTCGCACCTCCTTGAAGATACCCATCATGATCCATTTTTGCTTATTCCATTTTCTTCGTTTCTGGCAACTCCCAAGCTGGTCTTTCTTCTATATATAGAGGGATCTCAACATGACCACCCTCATCATAATATATTGGCAGTGTTTTAAGAACCGACTGTGCTTCCACACGCGTCGGATAGATCCCCAACTCAACCAACCATTTACCGGTTTTGTCCTTGAGAAGTCTATAATTTTTTATCTTCCTGTTTTTTTCCGCAAGTGTATAGCTGAGGCTGCCAAAGGCCGTTGATATCTCATCAGAATAGGTCCTGAGGGTATAGACAGTACCTGTGTATTGTTCCATTTCTGCGCTTTCGCTGAATGTAATAACCAGCTTACCTGTGGCGCTATACTCTTTAACCTCATAAATAACATTTCTCTTGAATATGATGTTCAACCCTGCTGACGAATCTCCCAGTGGCGGCACCGGATAAATATCAGCAATATATTCGCTCTTATGCGCTTCTGCTGCAAAGGATTCGCAAGCATCGAACCGTCTTACGCCCACAATATCAAAAGACAATATGGCCGGATTCTCAGTATAATGAATATAATAGCGAGGAACGATGTGGGAATCAGTAACATAATCTTTAGATTCATAATCAGGATAAATATCAAATGTTAGGGTTATCTCCTCTTCAGCCCCATTTTTACTCAACGTAAAAAAACGCAGATTGGTACCATCTGTTATAGTCCCACCCTCCAGGGTTCTGTCCTCTAATCTATGGGGTTGCTTCGCTTCCTCGGCTATCTCAACAGATGATGGTACTGTCCTATCCGATGCCGTACAACCTGCAATGAACATTGCAGATAAAATTATCAAGACAAAGATGTTTCTCTGTTTCTTTTTTGGGCTCCACATGTGATCTCCCATGTCTCTATTCCTCCAGTTATTTAACCACAAAAAGGCAATTCAGCCCTTTTTGTGGACCCTCCCAAGGCATCTTCCAAAAATGCCGATGGGCAATTTGTATATGGATGGCAGCCTCCTCTCTCTCGTTAAATCTGTCTAGTGAATTGGCTTGAGACTCTTCAAGAGAGTGAGTCTGGGGGGCCTCTAATAATTCGTTTTCGGGTGGTATCTTCCCATACAACCTTTCCAGTTCTTCTCTGTTGGTGTCAGTAATGATGATTTTGGTTTGGATGTTTTCCAGACTCATTCGCGCA
>Ga0082212_10004792_pt1 | contig 18677 bp, 13 predicted proteins | sample TergutNt197P3_FD_71548 | JGI IMG/M metagenome (GOLD analysis project Ga0082212, IMG submission 71548) | Neocapritermes taracua P3 segment gut microbial communities from Petit-Saut dam, French Guiana - Nt197 P3 | ecosystem: Host-associated > Arthropoda: Insects > Digestive system > Gut ...
TCAAGCAGAACGATCTTCATTCCCGCATTCGAAATGGCTTCTACAAGCATTTGGTTGGAATCGTTTCCGTATTCTTCCTCGAGTTCGTCCGGCACAAAAAATACGCCCGAAACATTTTTTGCGACAAATCCCTGTACAATCGCTTGACACGATTGCTGCGTCGGATTTTTCATGTAGGCTCCTGTCAAATCGCCCCAAAGAAGCCCATGATCCTTCTTATGGCACGAAAGTGCAATGGAAGCACAAATCGGCTCAAAGAACTCCGTATCACCGAGTCCGGCAATGAGAACGGCAAAAAGCATGTGTTGCGAATGAGTACGCTGTTTGGCAAATGAACCGCTGCCGGGATGCCGCTCCAACAAGCCACGATTCTCAAGATCACGCATAGCTTTGGCAACGGTGCCGCGTGAAACACCAAACCGACGCATCAGTTGGTGGTCGCTCGGCAATTTTTGTTTGGAATCATATTCGCCGGAAAAAATTAACTGCTGAACATAATCGTAAATACAACTGTGAACCGGTTTCTTGCTAGGACTGGGAATGGCTTCTACCACGACTGAATCAAATTGAAAAATTCCACGTAAAAACAATGTCCATTATAATGTATAGGCAGATTAAAGTCAAATGCTTATCCCACAATCGGTCATAAATTGTCATTTTCTAGAGGATGTTTTTCCGAATGATGCGCCCTTAGTAGCCACGGTTGTTCCCCCTAGTTGCGCCCTTATACCCTTATGGGAAGAAGAATAAGGGTATAAGGGCGCATTGTTGAGGAACATCATTGCTACTAAGGGCGCACTATCTGGTTGAAAAAACGTATCGGTATTGCTTTGGGCTAATATACCTTGCCCTTGCAAAACAGATATTTGTGCGACGGGATGGTCTCCCCCTCTAACCAACGGTTCCGCATCTTTGCCCAGACAGAGCAGCATTTTTCCGCCGAGTTTGAGCCAATCGTTTAACGCTTGGATTTGCGGACTGTCGGCAGTGAGTCCTTCAAAAAGTTTCGGTTCGCTTGTGGTGAGAACGACCATTTCGACGGCTTCGTAGCCGAACCACTTGTCGGGCAGATCGGCGAAGGAATTGACTTTGACGAGCAGTGGTCGCCGCTCTTCCCGAAGGGCGAGTTCGGCAATCGCTCCTTGCAAGCCGATGTCATCGTTGCCGAAAACGAGATAGATCGGTCGTTCGGCATTGACCGGCGGCGGAACGGGAAAGGATTCGGAACACCAAAATTCGTCCATGACGATTTGTATCGGTTCGTCTTTTCGACCGAGTTTTGCGAGAACGGTAACTTTTCCCCTTCCAGTAAACTCAAGCCCGTAGCGGTAAGTGATGGGCGTACCATCAGAGTCGGAACATCGAATTTCCAAAGCACCGTCAAACCATCCTTCCACCGTGATAGGAGTCCAGAGTCCATTTTTGTAAGTGCCTTCGATTCCGACGCGGACAGACTCTATGCCGACAGGAATCTCCTTAGCGGCGATCACATCGGCGAGCAAAGAGCAGAGAACGAGACAGGAAAGGAGCAAGCGGAGCATGATATTCATTTTAATCGCTTGCGGGAAAATTGCCAGACGTAAGAGCAGCATACGCAAGTATGATGTAAGATTATTTTATAACCCGAAACGAATTTATAGGGAGACTTACGTCCCCGCTCTAACCAACTGAGTTACCAGCCCAAATACGGATATTATATTCGCTATTGTATCCGCATTTCAATCAGAACATGTGTCAGTTACCGACCCATTGTTTCATGTCGGCATGCTCTCCAAGCCACTCAACCTCGCCAGACTCAACATGGTATATCGCTCCGACAACATGTAGTTTTTTCTCCTTGACACGGTTGCGAAGAATCTCGCTGCGTGTCATCAGTGCTTTCACACTTTCCCAAACATTTTCGACAGTGGCTTTTTTGATCAGTGTCTCGTCTTTGATTTCAGGGTTCGCATTTTTGACTTTTGCTACGGCGGGCTGGATCTTTTCGAGGACTTTCGTAATACTTCCTCCCGGTTGGGCATTGGTCGCAGTCGCAGTTACGGCTCCACACTTCGTATGACCAAGTACGACCAATAGCGGCGTACCAACATGTTCGACACCGTATTCGATGGAACCAATTTCACTTTCACCGGCGATATTGCCGGCAACGCGAATGACGAAAATGTCGCCAATCCCCCGGTCGAAAATGACTTCCAAAGGAACTCTCGAATCACTGCATGACAAGATAGTAACGAACGGATGCTGTCCGTTTTTGGCAGTTTCACTGACACGAGACAATCCTGCATTTGGCGAACGGCGTTGCTGGGACTGGAAACGGGCATTACCCTCTGTTAGCCATGTTAGGGCAAGTTCCGCCGTCGGATTAGTAACGGGCTTTTCTACGCCAACTCTTGCCGAGAAGGGTCTGGCATCTCGAAGCGGCTGGAAACGTTGAGCGAAAACTGGGGAAGCACTGGCGAGCATAGCCAGTGCGATAATGGATACGATAATACTTCGATTCGTCATAAATTTTCCTTGAAAAAGTGATACCCTCGCTCTCTATTTTAAGACCAACTTGTTTCGTGATCGAGGGCGATTGAAACATCGACATAATATCACAAAAATCAACGCTTGGGAATTCCCCTACACGATTGTAACGCAATTTTCATGCACACGAAGAACGTGAACACCGCTTGCAATAAGTTGCCGACTCACTAACTGTGTTCCTTCTTCACGGTCGGCAAATTTTTCCGCTATAAACCGCTTTCGGGAATGTCCCACTAAAATCGGCGAACCGAGACGATGAAAACTCGCCATGTTTTCGACCAACTGCCAATTATGTTCCGATGTCTTACCGAAACCCAAGCCGGGATCGATTGCGATTGCATCCGGTAAAATGCCTTCGTCAATCATCATTTGCCGACGTTCTTTCAAGAATGTAAAAACTTCGGCAACGACATCGTCGTACATCGGATTATCCTGCGTGTGCATCAGACAATAGCCTGCCCCTGTTGTTCGCAACACGGAAAGCATCTCGGGATCGGACAAACCGGAGACATCGTTGACAATATCCCCCCCCAATTCGAGCACTTTTCCGGCAACGGCGGCTTTGGTCGTGTCCACAGAAATCGGAATGTCCGGCTGCTCTTTTCGCAGTTGCCGAAGCACCGGCACAATTCGGTGCAGTTCTTCTTCTGCCGAAATGCTTTCCGCTCCCGGTCGGGTACTTTCGCCGCCGAGGTCAATGATTTTCGCACCGGCTTCGATCAATCGCAATGCATGATCGACTGCCGAGGAAGGTTTCATAAATTGACCGCCGTCGGAAAAACTATCGGGAGTGATATTGACAATGCCCATCCAGACGGGATTGTCCAACGTCAATGTTTTCGTGCGAAGTTGCCAAATCATTGTCCCTTCGATTATAATGGACGTTTCCTTTCCGTCCATAACATTCATAGGAGTGCTCCATGTTACGTATCAATATCGGCGTTTTCTTTTTGGCGATAGCGGTTTTTCCCGTGATGGCACAACAGCCTCCAGTTGTTCTCTCGCTTTCCCCGCAACAGCAGGCAATGCTTTTGGAAGAAATTCCTAAACCCATTCTTGATGGAGTCAACAACGTGCAAGTTGCGGAAAATTTCAGTCCGGGTGCCGTCTGCTTCTTCGGCGACAACGCCTTTCCGATTCTGCTCGGCAGCGACGGACAAGCCCGACGAAATGCTCCGCGCATTCAAACTCCCATGGCGGCAGGATCGGGTTACGGCGAAGGGCGCGTCGCCATCTTTGGACACTCCGGTCTTATCGGCGGCAACTTTTTCGAGGGGAATACGACGTTGTGCGTCAACCTTGTCCGTTGGCTTGCCCGTGGACGAGAAATTTTGGGCATAAGAATTGCCGACAAACCCAAAGAACCCGACCAAGTCCGCGTTGCCGTTATCGGCGAACAGGGAACAGCGGACTTTCTGAAAGCGAAAGGAATGAAAGCCGAATTCTTTCGTGCATTTGCCGATGAAGCCGTCTCCGATCAATACGATGTGTTGATTTACGGTGCCGAACGAATCCGGGAGAATGAAATCGCCAAAATCGACCAGTTCGTCCAGAACGGCGGCGGATTGCTCACTGCCGCCACCGGCTGGGGTTGGCAGCAACTCAATCCGAACGGCGATTTGAAAACGACCTTTGCTGGAAACAAACTCGTCGCACCGATGGGCTTGGTGTGGACGGATCAATTCGCTCCCCGACCGAACACCGGTTACGCATCGGCGATGGATGCGTCAAAATTTCTGCATCCGAAAATTGCTCTCGATGCCATCACCAAAGGAGAAACGGAAAATGTCGATTGGGGACAAATCGTTGCCACGCTTGAACTTGCGTTGGGGAGCGTTCCCGAAACGCAAGCCGCTCAGTTTTCGGCGTTGCAGGATTTGATTTCACGGCAAGTCATTCCAACGAAGCAAAAGCCGGTGGTCGCAGCCGAGCAACCGCTCGACCGATTGGCAATGCTCCTGCAAACGCAGCGGTATATGAATGTACAAGCCCGCGCTGGGTTGCCGGAGGGACTCGTCATTCCGAAGTTCGAGGCGGCGGCGGAATTTCCCGGCGATGTCCCGAAAGAGGCTCCGAAAGTGAGCCGAAAACTGGAAATCAATACCGCAATCCCCGACTGGCACTCGACCGGTCTTTACGCCGCACCGGGTGAAGTCATCACGATTACAATTCCCCAAGCCGCCCAGCGAAGTCAATTTTCCGTGCGAATCGGTGCGCTTTCCGACCGGCTTTGGCATCTTCCGCGTTGGGAACGCTACCCGGAGATTTCGATGACGGTGCAGTTGAGTCAGCCCGTTACGAAAGTTGTCAATCCTTTCGGCGGACATGTTTACGTCGTCGTTCCGCGAAATGCACCGGCAGGTTCGGTCTCCGTTCAAATTGATGGTGCCGTCGAAGCACCGTATTATGTGTTCGGCACGACAACGGACGAGCAGTGGAAGCAATCACGGCAGGCTCCCGGTCCCTGGGCGGAACTTGCGTCGGATCGAGTGATTATTACCGTACCGTCGCATCTCGTTCGGGAATTGGATGAACCGAAAAAACTGATGGAGTTTTGGAATGCCGTATTGGATGCCGATGCGGAGTTGGCAGGGTGGAATCCGAAGCGAATACGACCGGAACGGATTACGGCGGATCGGCAGATTTCCGCCGGTTGGATGCACTCCGGCTACCCCGTAATGACTCCAACGCAAACGGAGCGGGGACTGACCGACTTGGCGTATCTTCACGAGCGCGGCGACCGATGGGGATTCTTTCATGAGTTTGGACACAATCACCAGTCGGGGGATTGGACGTTCAACGGGGCGGGCGAGGTAACGGTCAACTTGTTCACGCTTTACAATTTGATTCACCAGTGCAACACACCGCTTTCGGAGACTCGTCGGGAGATGTATCCCGAAGTTCGCAAGGCGGCAAAGGAAAAGCACATTGCCGATGGTGCTTCGTTTGACAAGTGGAAGAGTGATCCGTTCTTGGCGTTGACGATGTACGTGGAGTTGATCGAAGAGTTCGGTTGGGAACCATTCAAGGCGGTCTTTGCGGAGTATCGTGAGTTACCCGGCAATGAGCGTCCGCGCAATGACGATGAGAAGCGGGATCAATGGATGCGGCGGTTTTCCAAGCGGGTAGGCAAGAATTTGGGACCGTTTTTCGACCAGTGGGGCGTACCGGTGTCGCAGAGTGCCAAGGATTCGATTGCCGACTTGCCGGTGTGGTTGCCGAAGTAATACATCACGGTTTCGTGCGGTCGATTTTTCAATGGAAGTGCTCGAATACGTAAACGATTTTCCGTAACAACAACCAACGCTCCCTGACGTAGTTGTTCTGCCGCCTGTTGCAAGGCTTGAAGGAGTATTACATCCCGTTAGGGATGTATCTTTCGGTAGAAAAGAACGCAATAAGATTCATGGCATTCCATTAGGAATGCCTCTCTCGGTGAATTGTACCAAAAGACGCATCTCTATCGGGATGCGCGGGGTGATGGGGGACGCTTGTTCTACCGAAAGTTACATTCCTATCGGAATGCAGTTGCATTGCACTTGACAGGAGATAAGACATATGGGAAACAACATAATGGCAAGTCAATTTCTTCGACGCTCCACGAAGCATAAGAGAGGGAGGCACGAATGTCCTCTTCCTCCAATTCGGGAAACTCGTCCAGGATTTCCGCAGTAGAATGTCCCGCCGCTAAAAGTCCAACGATGTTTCCCACGGTGATTCGCATTCCTCGAATGCAAGGTTTGCCTTCCATGACGAGAGGATTTAATGTAATTCGACCGAGTCTGTCCATACATGTATTGTATCACATACGCACTGCCGTGGAATAACCACCTCACCGCAAGAACAGTTTTGCCAACGCCATGACATTCCAAAACGAATCCTGCTCAACATAGCCGGTGAAACGAAAAACACGTTCGCTGCTTTCCTGCTCCAATCGAAATCGCATTCCTTCACCGGTGGAAGATAAAATCGTCTTCGGTGCCTCCATTTTTTCGGCGACCGCTCGTTTGGAAGCATCAATTTTTTGTTCGAGTTGCTGTTGCAACGCTTCGTACTGTTCCTCGGAAACTTCGTCCAATGTCAGTGGGAACGCCGCATAAATTTTGTCCGACTCATATCCAAACACAGCGGCAACGCTATATTCTGTTTGGCTTTCGTCGGTGAATAAAATGGCTGGCAAGAATTCCTTCGCTGCCCACTTTTTCCGATGCCACGTTACTGTTCCCGGTGTGTTCGGCACCTTCGTTAAGGGAGTGCCGGTTGGGGAAGAACATGCCGAAAACAACACATCGTTCTCAATCACAAAGGCAACGTCCAGCGGTTGCACCCAGTCTTTCGACACGAGCGGTTGCCGAACACCGGTTACGTAGGAAAGAATAGTACGTACAAGCCCTTCGTTGATTTCATCCAGTTCCGCATTGCTCGGCAAATCGTCTTCGTCTGGGCGGTCTCCCGTCAGTTTCGGGTAACACAGAATAAAACCCTCTTCTGAATGGACATGCCATTCGTCTTGAAGCGATTCTTTCCGTTTTTCATCGTTTGAATCAGTCCAGAGTCCGAGATAGACTTTTCGTTTCTTTCCCTCTTCGTCCCGCTCTTCCGGCGGTATGATTGTGATTCCCCCCTTAATTCCGATGGTGATTTTTTCAAAAACCTCTTTCCCAAAGGGATAGCGGAAGGCACTGCTTACCGAAGCATCGGGATCAATGAACCCGCCGAAAGGGAAAGGTTTATCCTTGTCAGGGGGCGTGGGTAATTCGTCGAAATAGACCTTTTCCAACACGATATTTGCCGACTGATCAGCAAAGAACTTGAGTCCCCAAAACGTCGAGACGTGTTCTCCGGCATATTGCCCTTCTTTGTAGTCGCCGGCAGACCTTGCTCTGACTTTTTTGATGAAGGCACTGTCGTCTTCCTGTTCCGGCGGCAACGTGGGAAGCAACGTCCGCTCCGGGTAATGCTGAAGAAAGCACATGGGAGACCTGTCCTGTAAGTTTGCCCAATACTTCTCCAATTCGAGCGTATCAATGTCGGCTTCGGAGAAGCCGGTCGAAATGAGATACAGCATCGAATCTCGTTTGACCATTTCGTATGCCGTATCTGAAAACATGGCAGCAACGACGATGTTTGCCCGCAGTTTGATTTTGAAGAGGAAATTCCAGTCCGACAACGAAAATTGTTTGCTGTCTTTCAAGGGGAGTGCCAGGACTACTCCGACTTTGTTGCCATCGGTAAAAGTTACTCCATATAAAGCGGCATCGGCTTGAATCTCTTCGGGAAAATCGAAGGACAGTCTCTTGAAATCGCTAGATTTGATAAAGTCAGCCGTTGCCAATGTCTTCAACCATTCATTGTTGGGAAGACACCATGCCGAATCGATGACGAGCGGCGTTTCCGCTCGCACGGGCAGAGCAAAGAATAGGACAAACAGGGCGGCGAAGAAGCGGGATGATTTCATGGGGGGAATGGTACGCAATTCGAATGAATCGTGCAAGGGAAATCCGCCGATGTCCTCGGACATGCCCGGTTGACGTTGCCCCAACGACATTCTATAATCCGTCTCTACTGTTTGTTCACCTCTTTTCATCCTCATTTCAGCATGAAAATCAGATTTTTATTACCCATTCTCGTTTTGTTCTGTTTTGCGGTAACTGCCGTTGCCGACGACTGGAAACCCGCCGGAGACCGACTCCTGTCAAAATTCGCCAAGGATGTCAATCCACAGGCTCCACTGCCAGAATACCCACGCCCCCAAATGGTACGCGATGCCTGGCTCAACCTCAATGGACTTTGGGACTACGCCATCACTGCCAAAAACGAAAAACCGTCGGGATTTGAAGGAAAAATTCTCGTGCCATATCCGATTGAATCAGCACTCTCCGGGGTCGCCAAAACCGTCGGCAAAGACAAAAAACTCCACTACAAACGAACATTCACCGTTCCCAAAGGAGCACAATGGGACGGCAAACGTGTTCTGCTCCACTTCGGTGCAGTCGATTGGGAAGCAATCATTTCTGTCAACGGTAAAGAAGTCGGCAAACACACCGGCGGTTACACACCGTTCTCGTTCGACATTACCGATGCCCTGAAACCGGAAGGGGAACAGGTCGTTGAAGTTGCCGTTTGGGACCAGACCAATGAAGACAACAGTTTTCAACCTCGCGGCAAGCAGGTGAACAATCCCGGCGGCATCTGGTACACTTCCGTTACCGGTATTTGGCAAACCGTCTGGATCGAACCGGTAGCGGCAACGGCTATCGGCAGCCTCAAAATGGTGCCGAACATTAAGAACAACACGTTGACCCTCGAAACCGCCGTGAGTGGTGTGCAAGAAGGGGATCGCATTCGAGCCAGTATTACCAAACCGGTCGAACGTCTGCAAGTGCTGCGCGGAGCGTTGGGACGACAAAATCCTCGTGAACGGTCGAGAGCCGTCAACAACGTGACCGGCGATGCGAATAAGCCGTTGGTCGTGAAAATTCAAAACCCGAATCTTTGGACACCAGACAACCCGTTCCTCTACGACTTGAAAGTCGAACTCGTTCGGGACGGCAAAGTGATTGACACGGTCGATTCCTATTTCGGAATGCGTGAAATCTCGCTCGGCAAAACCAGAGACGGGATTACCCGAATGTTGCTCAACGGCAAGTTCGTGTTCCAACATGGTCCGCTCGACCAAGGTTGGTGGCCCGATGGACTCTATACCGCTCCGACGGATAAAGCACTCGCTTATGATGTCGAAGTTACGAAGCAACTCGGCTTCAATATGCTGCGTAAGCACGTCAAGGTGGAACCGGCGCGGTTCTATTATCATTGTGATCGGCTCGGTATGCTCATTTGGCAGGACATGCCGAATGGCGACAAGCATATTCGTGGAGATCAACCGGACTTACAGCGGTCGCCGGAATCCGCTGCGAATTATGAAAAAGAATGGAAGGAAGTCATTACAGCATTGTACAACGCTCCGAGTATTGTCGTTTGGGTGCCGTTCAACGAAGGTTGGGGACAATTTGATACCTGCCGAATTCTTGATTGGACGAAAGAACTTGACCCGACTCGCCTCGTCGATGGACCGAGTGGTTGGACCGACCGCGGTTGCGGCGACATCCATGACATTCATGCGTATCGGGGACCTGCGATGCCGCGACCGGAAGAGAATCGAGCAATCGTTCTCGGCGAATACGGCGGTCTCGGCTTGCCCATCGACGGTCATATCTGGCTGAAAACAGAGCGAAACTGGGGTTACGGCGGCAACCTGAAGGATCAGGACGACCTGTTCAACACCTATAACATGCTGAACGTCAAAATGCACCCGATGATCGGCAGAGGCTTGTCCGCCGCCGTCTATACGCAGACGACCGACGTGGAAGTCGAAGTCAACGGTTTGATGACTTACGACAGAGCCGTCATCAAGGTCGATGTTGATAAATTCAAAGCATCGAACGATGCGCTGCGTTTACCGCCGCCGACGTACACGATGGTGATTCCGACAGCAAGGGAGAAGAAATCCGATTGGTCGTACACGATGGAAAAACCAGCCAACGGTTGGGAAAAAGCCGGTTTCGATGCATCATCGTGGAAAACGGGACCCGCCGGTTTCGGGCAAGGAGCACCGAACACGGTGAACAATACCGAATGGAAAACGCCGGATATTTGGATTCGGAAAACGTTCACGCTCTCTGCTGATGATGCGAAAAATGCGTCACAACTCGTTCTTGATCTTTACCATGACGAAGATTGCGAAGTGTATGTCAATGGCGTAAAGGTACTCGAAACAAAAGGTTTTGTAACCGGTTATCAGCAGTTTCCGATGATGAATGCCGAGAAGGCGTTCCGTTCGGGAACCAATGTGATTGCGATCCACTGCAAACAGACGCAAGGCGGTCAGTACATTGATGCAGGACTTTCCAGAGTTGCTCCGGCGAGAGGCATTGCTCGATCGATTTGGTAGAAAAACACAAGAATGGCGGGCGTAATTCCCAGGAGTTGTACATTTTTTATCCCCTCTCCTGGTGGGGGGCTTTTACGTCCACAGCATTAGATGGGACGTGAGGGCAAAACGGAGAACGGAAAAATACATACAAAAATTTGAACAGATTGATATTTTTGTACACCCCCATTTTTCCGAAGTTTTTCTTGCACAGTCCAAAAGCATGTGCTATACTGCACGGGTAGAGTTGCGCAGGGAGGTCTGCCTTTGTCCCCATTTGCGCCGAGTCATTCAGCAGGAATTCCCAATGAGTGCTAATCACAGTTTGATTCTCTTTGAAGGAGACGTTACCAAAAACTTTGCCGGTATCTTCGATTGTTTTGGGCTAAAAATGATCGATGGCACCGAACATGCCAACGGTCTTGCTGAAATTTGGGAATGCACCGGCTGGCCCCGGAAAGGCAGACCGAGAAACCATATTCACAAAGCCGCCCTCTTCAATGGAATGTGGACGGCAATTCTCGACCGGGAAATGACCATGATTCTCAATCAGGAACAGTGCGCAGACTGTGCCAAACGGTGGGGCATCAAGGTTTTCGGCTATATGGTCGAAGGGGTCTCCGGTTCTTGTGCAATGTACTATTTCACTCCCGAAGAAAAAATTCGGGGGCTGAACATCCAGAACTTTGAAGTCCTTGAAGATTTCGGTACACCGCTCCCGCAAGAAGAGGGGGTTACGATGGAGGACATGCTGGGTGATGGTGCTATGCGGATTTCCCGGCGAATTGGATTTTCGGATTCCCTGTTTGCCCATCCGAAGTCCAAGGTATTTATTTTGGCAATGGAAGACCCACAACGGGAGGCTGCTGACCATGAGCGTTCAGCGGTTTTATTGGCTCAACAACACCCCAATAAACAACCGCCGCAAAAACAAGAAAGCCAACCGGATAAACCCTGGTGGAAATTTTGGTAGGGGCAAACTTCCTGTATGATCTGATATAATCCAAGCATGCATGTAAGACCACCGCTGATTCTGGCGAGTGCATCACCGCGTCGAAAACAACTTTTGGCAGAGGCGGGCTTCGTATTCGAGACACAATTACCAGACGAAAATGCCGAAGATGCGCGTCTGCCGGATGAGCCACCAGAGGAATACGTCCGACGGCTCGCTTTTCAAAAGGCAAAAAACGTTGCGGATAAAATCGACCAAGGAATTATTATCGGCGGCGATACCATCGTCTTGTGTGGCGGGAACATTCTCGAAAAACCGATAGACCGAAACGATGCCCGGAATATGCTCCAACAATTACGTGGACAAATCCACAGCGTCATGAGCGGACTCTGTCTCATCAAGAAGGAAACAGACTGCGAACCGGTGTTCCAGCAGGAAATCGCCGTAACCCGACTGGTGATGCAACCGATTTCCGACGAAATGCTTGAAACGTATCTCGATACCGAAACCTGGCGGGGCAAAGCCGGTGCCTTCGGCTACCAAGACGGCAACGATTGGATCACCATCCTCGAAGGAAGCGAATCAAACGTTGTCGGCTTGCCTCTGGAACTGCTCCGAACGATGTATTGCTATGGTGCGCTATAGATCGCACCGCCCGACGACATTTCGGCATCCGTCGGAATGTAAATGTTGGTTTGCAACACTTTCGTCGTGCCGGTCTTGATGTACCGAATCGTCGTGTTCCGTTCATGCCGTTCCAGTTCCGACAGAGAATCGGCAGGGTTGTTGTCAAGACGTGTGATCACATCGCCGTTCCGCAGACCAATTCCGTAAAGCGGCGAACCTGCCACAGGATCGGATATCAGGCGTGCCGCCGTGAATTTGTAACCGGGAATCTGCATATTCTCGATGCGGAATGAGGCTCCCAATTTGGAGGAGTATGCCCCTTCGGAACTGACCGGAACAGCAACGTGTCGTTCGACCACGACGGGTCTTTCAACGACCACGGGACGTTCAACCACAACGGTACGGGGCGGTGGTGCCACCACAACCGGTCGCGGTGGATAACGGTAATACGACGGGTAACGATAGGGACTGTAACCATACCGGGAACTATTGGCAATTGCGGCAACGGCTCCTACCGTACCGACGATGGCGAGTGTCTTATCGAGATCGCTCGGTCCGCGGCGGGGCGGAGGACCATAAGGTCGTCCCGGCGGTACTGGTCGGCGAGGCGGCTGTGCCAATGCCGATGAGGAAACCAACGAAAAACAAAGTGCCAGTATCAAAAGACCGGCAACCGGACGAAGCATTTTTTTGTTCATAATGTGTGTCATGATTAGTACCTCCCAATGTTCGAGTGTTGAATCCATTCAGGGTGGGGACTTCCTGTTATAGGGTTTATGGTAAAACCTCCTCCGAATGCGACATCATTATACAGAATTTTGGTAATTTTTTCACCGCCCATGTTTTTGTGACACGATGTTAGCGGTGTTCCGATTTGATATTTGCACATTTGCGATTTGTTCCTATCCAGTGTTGCGATTTTTGCTGTTTACGGTATAATGCGGGACTCGCTTTGCTCCCTTTTTGATACGTTCGTGCGTTTTGTAAGCCGCTCCTCTCGTCCTGTCCAAGCAGGTTCCCGCAAGGAATCTCTGCACTGGCTCGTCGTTCGCGGGGCAAGACAGAACAACCTCAAAAACATTGACGTGCCATTTCCGCTCGGCACATTTTCCGTTGTAACCGGCGTGAGCGGAAGTGGAAAAAGTTCACTCGTCAACGACATCCTTTATAAATCCCTCGCCAAATCGCTCCATCGAGCACACACCCAGCCCGGTGCCCACGATTTTCTCGTCGGCATCGAATACCTAAACAAAGTCATCCGCGTCGACCAACAGCCCATCGGTCTCACGCCGACTTCCAATCCGGCAACCTACACCGGAGCATTCGATCTCATTCGGGAACTCTTTGCCCAACTACCAGAAGCCAAAGTCCGGGGATACTCTGCTCGGCGGTTCAGTTTCAACGTTTCCGGTGGACGCTGCGAAAAGTGTGAAGGTGCTGGTCAACTCAAAATCGAAATGCACTTCCTGCCCGACGTTTGGATTCCATGCGATGCCTGCGAAGGAAAACGATATGATGCCCAAACGCTTGCCATTCAATATCACGGAAAGTCGATTGCCGACGTGCTCGAAATGACATGTGGCGAAGCGGTCGAACTTTTCCAAAATGTACCGAGTATCCGCCGAACCATTCAAACGCTTTGCGATGTTGGTCTCGATTACATTGCGTTGGGACAATCGGCACCGACGCTTTCCGGCGGAGAAGCACAGCGGGTCAAACTTGCCGCTGAACTTTCCCGACCGGATACGGGACGAACGCTCTACTTGCTCGATGAACCGACGACGGGATTGCACTTTGACGATCTGCAAAATCTGCTCAACGTGTTGCACCGGCTCGTTGATCTCGGCAATACGGTCATTGTGATTGAACATAATCTCGACGTGATTAAGAATGCTGACTGGATTGTCGATCTCGGTCCCGAAGCGGGAGGCGATGGCGGATATCTCGTCTTTGCAGGCACACCGGAGGAACTCATCGAACGGCAAAAAACAACAAAGAGCGGGGGACGCAAGTCCCCCGGTAAAACGGCAATACAATTTTTGTCCTACACCGCCCAGGCACTCTTACCAGTTTTTGAATCAGGCGAGTTCACCGAACGGAAAAATTATTTAGCCGGTATTCCGGCGCACGATTTAACCAGTACTCCGCGTCTTGACATTCACGAACTCGGCATCGACGCAAAGATGCCCTGGGAAACGGACGGTCCTCGCTGGCATACCAAAGACCGCGTCAGTCGAAAGGGACAGCCGATTCGCTGGGAAGGAAAGATACTGAAAGAAATCGTTCAGCGGATCGAAGCGGCAAAATTGCAGGAGTTCGCCCCGGTCAACTGGAATCACCGGAGCATCGTGGAAGTTGCCGCCAAGCAAAAGCAACTCGGCTGGTTTATGCACGCCGTTACCGCCGAAGAGTGGCTACTGAAAGTGAAATTGCGAGTGCCGAAGAACACCTTTAATAAAACGTCGTTAGTTACTCGGCTGGATTTGAAACCGCTCAATGATATGGAAGAGATTCCTCTGTACGGAACAAAGCCGAGAGTGCGAATCGCGTCGAAAGGACGTTGGCAGGAAATCGAAATCAGACCGTGCTATTGGAAAGAGATTGACCGAAAGGAATTTTGGGATTTTCTCGATACGAGCATCAAGGAATTTGCCGGTTTCGTGGCGGGAACATTGAAACCAAAGGATTTAATGCCGTGGAAAGTTTTGGGAGAGGCATGGCATCGTTTGCCGAGGGGACTCATCGGCGGCAAAAATTTGCAATGGGATATTTCGCTTCTCACGGACATTTTCGATACCATACGAACTATTGCCGATGATTTGCGGATTGTTTGGACGAACAAGGTGTTAGTGCCGTTTTATCGACCAGCATCCCGAAAGCGGAAGTTTGAGTACAGAACGACTGCTGAGGGGCGTGCGATTCCTGACATTGTGGTACACACAAAGCGGGTTGATGCGGTATATGTTGACATCTATGTCGAAAAAAATTCTATACCGCTGGGACAAATCAGACGTATCGGCAATGATCCCTTTGTGAACGGTGAAAATCCGCTTTTCGATATTTTGCAATTCAAGTTCACCGAAAAGAAAGAATTGAAGTCGAAAGAGTTTCAAACATTGCTACGTGATGCGTTGCTGGAATAGTCTCCGAAGTACCGAAACGATGGCACGGATATAATAGCAGTTATTCGGCAATCACTTGAACCAAGATTGAGAACCTGCAACGTGCTACAATTATAAGGCTATAATCCTATTGGGCAGGGGCGGGATCGAACCGCCGACACACGGATTTTCAGTCGCTTCTGCCCTGTTTCATTGTATCAACTCTGGAACGCTGTTTTGTTTAGCGTTTCAGTAAAAGAGCCTACGTTTCTAGGCTCAAACAACGCAGACATTGTAGCCCATTCTCTGTTGTGGTCAAGAGGGGTTCACCCTTCTTTTGGGTTACACATCGTCAAAACATCGTCAACTTAACCGCAACACTTACGGTAATCCGGGTCGCGTCGCCGATGGCATCCACCTTCTTGCATTTGCGGCAGTACGTGGGACAATATCGCCATTAAGAGAAGTGCCCTTATGGAGGCGTACCTTCTGCAATGACAATACCAGAACACAAAAGGATATACAACGGCGCACAATATAGAAAATGCCTTAATCACCAGACGCTCGAAATGTTGAGTACCTTGAGTATGATTTCTGCGACTGAAGCGGTCAAGGTGTTTAGCGATGTCGAATACCGTATTCGTTCCGTTGATGGAAATACGCACACGATCACCGTGTTCACGAACAAGTTGTGGGATTTGATTTTGCTCAAATTGACCGAGGTGCTTCACTACGATACCAGTGCTAAGCGGTTTGATTGGTTCAAAATGGATGACAACTGGTACGTGGACGATGACGAATATGGCGCAGAAAACTGGTACATCGTTTTCAGCATCAAGACCATTGCCGATTGCTTGCGTTTATCGACGGATGCCGATTCACTGACGCATTTGTACGACCGCATCATTGCCGCCACAAAAATATTGCAGAACGTCGATCTCACGATCATTGATAAACAGCAGCGAAGATACAAAATAAGCGGCTATTTGAATTACGTTGGAGTACGAGACAGCAGCGATATTGAGGACAGCGTAATGAAATCGAATGCTTTCTTTGCCTTCTTCATTAACCCCAAGCTGATTGATTACCTTGCAACCCAGAAACCGGGGATTTATCATTTCAATCATGCGTGGCTTTATCTTTCGGGACAAAGCCAAAACGCCTACGCAGCGGCAAAACGAATCGGCAGGCTTTACAGCCAGAATACGCATAACCGTCGCCTATCGGAAAACGTTGGCATTACAACAACAATCGGCGCGTTGAGAACGCATTTGCCCTGCTTGAACAGCAAAGCCGATAAGGATAACCGCGTAGCGTTGGATAAGGCGATGAATGCAATCCCGGCTACGGCATACGGTTATCTCAATGGTAACAAGGAGTTGACGTTCGAGGAACTTACGGAATTGCGGCTACGTCAAGCCAAGTACGACAGGATTAAGGTAGGCGTGAAATTTTTCGAACATCCAAACACAAGCGATAATGATGTTACTGACGAGTCTATCATGTCAATGAATGACGATAACTTCCGTGCTAACGGTCGCTCGCTTTATTCATTAGGTGAAGCGGACAAACTCATTAACCACACAGGCGTACTGAAAAGACCAATACCGCAACACGATTCAACTGCCGGTGAGAACGATGTTGGTCAGAATGCGGAGGAAATGGCGGCGGAAGGTATCCCGGTTGTTTCCGAAGAATCAGTGAAAGGCACTACGCTACCTGACGGACGAGTGATCTTTCCTGATGGCGGCACTCTCTTCCCTGATGGACGTATCAATTTTCCAGACGGAAGCATTAGGCTGCCGGATGGACGCATTATTCGTCCATTGGTACTGTATCTGAAACAAAAGAACCTTTCCGAAGATGTGCCAAGGACGTGATCCAACAGCGAGGCATCTAAACAGGACTGCCCATTTCCAGTGTGCAGAAACAGTGATTGCCGTTGATATGACACCCATTTTACGGCATTTTTCCGTTGATATGATACCCCACTTTATAGGATGCGATACCTATTTTACCAGATATGACACCCTACTTTAACTGATATAATACCCACCCAAACAGGCATTTGAGTCCAGAAATACAAGGGCTTCCAAAAGGGAATTATGCCTTTGAATCCAATATCGCATTTCCCACGCAAAAAAGCAAGCCCCCGTTAACGTGGGATTCAGATTTTGGTGCAACTATAATTCGAACCCCTGCGAATCCTAATAGATTTCCGTTTACTTGCACCAAAATCGGTTCCGTCTCCTTATAGAGGTCAATCCCCTATTTTGGAGGCAATCCCGATGTCAAACGAACCCCAAGAACCCAAAAAACCGAAAGCGAAGGTGCTTTCGACCTACCAAATTATGCAGAAATTTCCGAACGAGCAGTCTGCCATCGACTATCTCGCCGGAATCCTGTGGAAGAACGGCGTGGTTTGCCCGTATTGCGAAGGCAAAAATGTCAAGGAACGTAAAAACCGCAAGAATTACCATCACTGCAACGACTGCAATAAGGATTTCACTATCCGGGTCGGCACCATTTTTCACCGGTCGCACATTCCATTGCACAAGTGGCTCTACGCCATGTACCTGATGAACACGGCAAGGAAGGGTATCTCGGCGTTGCAATTATCGAAGGAAATTGGGGTTACGTACAGGACGGCTTGGCATTTGGAACACCGAATCCGAGCCGCCTGTGGCAACCAAGTGGACAAACTCCTCTCCGGTATCGTTGAAACCGATGAAACTTACATCGGTGGAAAAGAGAAAAACAAGCACAGCAACAAAAAACTCCGGGCAGGTCGAGGAACGGTCGGTAAAATACCGGTGTTCGGAATGCGAGAACGGGACGGGCATGTGATTGCGAGGGTGGTCAAATCAACGGACAAAGCGACCCTGCAAGGGGCTATCAAAGAAAATGTGGCAGTCGGTACGACGGTTTGCACCGACGAACACGGGTCTTACGAAGGACTGGATTCGGATGCTGCAAAACAGTTGGTGCATAAAAGGGTGAATCATAGTGCCAAGATTTATGTGGACGGGATGGCACATACGAATTCGATTGAGTCGGTCTGGGCAGTGTTGAAGCGTGGGTTCTATGGCACCTTCCATTCGTTCAGCGAAAAGCATCTGCCCCTGTACGTGGATGAATTCGTTTTCCGATTGAACGAAGGCAACTGCAAAATCGACACGGTTGACCGGCTGGAATCTTTGGTTCGGGGAGTCGTCGGGAAGCGATTGACCTACAAAATGCTCGTACACGGAATTTGACAAAAATCAAAATCGTTTTTAAGGGGTCTAGCAAGCCGTATAACGGCGAGTAGCAAGTTTGCTATGATAGGTCATTTTTTCAGTTTGACGGTAACGTGGGGCATTGTAGATGCCAAGTCGTTTTGGCATTAGAAAACAAGGAGGTTGCGGGATGTGAAAGTTGGTGTAAAAACCGACACGGTGAAGTTGTACCCGGCAGTCGAAAATTTCAGCGCATGGCGGAGCAAAATTGTAGCGCGCAGGTGGTAATTTATCCGATTTCGGTATTTTTGGCAAGAGGGAGG
>Ga0082212_10004793_pt1 | contig 18674 bp, 12 predicted proteins | sample TergutNt197P3_FD_71548 | JGI IMG/M metagenome (GOLD analysis project Ga0082212, IMG submission 71548) | Neocapritermes taracua P3 segment gut microbial communities from Petit-Saut dam, French Guiana - Nt197 P3 | ecosystem: Host-associated > Arthropoda: Insects > Digestive system > Gut ...
TGCAAGTAAGATTTTTTTGCTAAATTCATCAATATTCACACATAAATTTTGTTATAATTTATTTTGGATTAGCTTGTTATGGGAAATTATAGAAAAATAATGGGTCAGAGCTAGGTCAGAGCCAACATCGTAACAAATTAATGCTGATTTAGCTAAGCAAGCCCGGAATAATCCGTGAAAATCCGCGCTAATTCATAGGCTATTTCCTTAAGTTTATGATGTTGGGTCAGAGCATCAAATGAAATTACATATTATTCTAACTTTCAGTCTGTTTGCCAAAACGATAGGGACACACTTTACGGCATAAAAAACACTTTATTTCAAATTTTCTATTTACTATTGTAAAAAATTTGGAACACTCTTTTTTTCCGAATAAGGCTGGATCATTCAATGCTCCCGAAGGGCATGTTTTAACGCATTTGTTACAGTTATCGCAAATTTTGTATTGGGCTTTTTTATCCGGAATCAAGTCTGCATCTGTAAGAACAGCACTGAGCCAAAGAAGATTACCGTATTCAGGATTTGTAAGTAAATAATTTCTGCCAATAATGCCAAGACCAGCCAATTCAGCCGCGTGTTTCAGTGATATATGGCCATATAACTTGCCATCTACAGTCTTCCCTCCTGAAGCGCTTATAGCTTTTGCTTTATGCCCATCAGTATTTATTCGTTTTGCTACTTTTTGTGCCATGTTAGTCATTTTAGTAAGCATTGCATTACGGTTTGCAGTATACAGAGCTGTATCGTTCAAGACTTCCTGTGAAAATGTAACCCCTAAGACAATCACAGAGAGGCATCCTTCCAAATTATCAGAAGGTTTAAAACCTGCCGGAGCTAAACCGAAATCTTTGGAAGCGGCTATACCAACTACACTCGCTCCTGCATTTAAGCCATATCCTTTCACTGTTTCACTGTTTAACTCGCTTGGAATTTTATTCCTGTTTTTCATAACTTTTCCATTGTATTACGTTTCTTTGAATCATTTATTGCGGGTTGTTTGTTTCACATTCTACTGCCAAATTATTCAGCAGAACGACAAAGCTGCTCTTTAAGTATCAGGCGTTTGTGCCAGTTCGTAATTTGTACTGCGGCCGCCTTGTTGTTCTTGCTGTAAAATGCCTTTTTCAATTAAATCTTTAATGTCGCGGATTGCTGTGTCCTGCGAACATTTACAGATTTTTGCCCATTTTGACGATTGCAATTTGCCCCGAAAATCGCCATCAAGTAATTTGTTTAACATTTTTATTTGTCGGTCGTTGAATGTTGTTTTAGCGTTTCTGTTCCAGAAATCGGCTTTAGATAATACGCTTTGTAAGATTTTCTCAGAAGCAAGCAGAGCATTTTTCAGACAATTCAAAAACCATTCAAGCCAAACAGTTATATCGCTGTTTATACTATGTTGCGTTTTTTCAAGCACTTCGTAATATTTTTTACGTTCTTTAAGAATTTGTGCCGACATACTGTAAAAACGCTGTTTACTTTCATCGCTGCGGGCAAGTAGCATATCACTGATTGTTCTTGCTATACGTCCGTTACCATCATCGAAAGGGTGAATGGTAACAAACCACAAATGAGCAATTGCTACCTTGATAACGCTGTCCATTTTGTCGTTTTTAGAATTCAGCCATTTTAAAAACTTATCCATTTCGGGTTTGATTTGTTTTGTTACAACAGCTTCGTAGTGTACCTTTTCTTTGCCCATAGCGCCAGAAACCACCTGCATTTCACCTTTTCGGTAACAAGCAACATCAATTTTGTAACCACCACTGTAACCTGTTGGAAATAGTGCTGCATGCCATCCAAACATACGTTCTTCGGTAAGTGTTACCTCATATCTCTGCGTAGCGTCGAGCATCATTTCAACAATGCCGTCAATATTTCTCGCCGAACTCACAAGTCCTGCTGCTTCAATTCCCAGACGGCGAGCTATGGACGAACGAACTTGCGCCCGATTCAGTTTTTCTCCTTCTATTTCAGAAGATTTCAGAATGTCAAGCGTGATAGTTTCGAGTGTCGCTTCAGCCTGAAAACCAAAACCTAACGCATTCATCTTGCCCAAAAGTCGTCCTTGCAAATTTCGTACCTGTGCCAACAAAACAGAAATTTGCTTATCATGCCAAGTAAAATCAGTCCATTTTTCGTTTTGATAAATGTACTTAGTCATACTTTCAAATTTTTGCAAATATACAGTTTTTGCGGAGAACATGTAATTTATTCTACGCAAAAAATGCGGAAGATATAATATTTATTCTTCGCATAACGTTCGGAGGCTTGGCAAAGTATGGCTTACACTAACGTTTCTGCGGGAGATAAACGTTCAAATTGTCTGCGGTGATAATGCCGCCATTGCGCTAAACCGCACAGTTAGCGGAAGTATTGTATTGTTATTTTATTTTCTTTCAAACTATACGACATTGTCCCAAGATCAGACATAATCACAAGGGTTTCTAAATTACATAAAGGTGCATATAACATAAAAATACATATATCTGTTGCCGTCATTAATGGAGTCCTTCGCAAATGAGTATGAAATAATCCTACTGCATTATTTACGCCAACATAAGCAGGAATTAATCGAGAATGAAATTTATGCCAACTCTCTATTTTCCCATTTTTGTCTGCAATGAAAATATAATCATTTCCAAATGGAATCACATTACGTTGTGTTGTGCCTGTGGTGATATACAGTTTAAACTTGTCTGCAAATGGAAGTAATATAAAATTTAAATCATAACCTTTTGGAACTGTAACTTTATATTTTTTGTCTTTTGTGTTGTCTATTATCTTTTTTCGAACGTCAATTAAAGTTCTTTCCTTATCAGATAGTTCTCTTTTTTCAATTTTTATAGATTTAGGATTGTCGAAATTGTATTCAAAAACATATTCGGCAATACAAACTTGATGATTCTCTCCTAAAATTATTGTCCTAATCTCTCCCTGTTCTTCATATGTGAGGTAATCCTTAAATTCTGCTCTTACAATTGGATTTTCAAACGCTAAATCATTTGAAATCCATGCTGATTTTTCATATTTATAAAGCAGATTTCCTTCTTGTAAAACAGAATCTAATTTATTCATTAACTCACTTTCAGACATTTTTATTCGTTGGGCAAGTAATGCGCTTGAAAATAAAGCTAATAACAATAATGCTAATAATGATTTTTTCATATAGTTTTAAATATTACTCAAGATCTTCAATTTTTAAAGCCGATCTGTTTTTTGTTAAAAAATGTATTATAAGCCAAGCCACCAAATATGTAAATCCGCAAATTGTGAACAGCATATTATATCCTGCGGTAATATTTCCCGCCGATTTAAAGGTATCAAGTAGAAATCCTACCAGTAAAGGAAACAGAATCCCGCCCACAGCTCCTGCCATTCCTGCTATTCCTACAGCCGAGCCAACAACCTCTTTTGGAAACATATCTGCAGCCATGGTAAAAACATTGGTTGCCCACGCCTGATGCACGGCTACCGCAAGGCTTATTATTGCCACAACCATCCACATTGCCGTTGAGTATTGCACTAAGATTATGGATAATTCAGCGATTGCAAATATTAAAAGAGTCCGTTTTCGGGCATCTATTGCGCCCCATCCTTTTCTTACCAAAAGCGATGAAAAGTAACCACCAAGAAAACTTCCTAATGTTGTTGCCGAATAGATAATTATAAGCTCCAGACTCGGACGCGTTAAATCGAGTTTAAAAGTTGAAGAGAAATACGAAGGCAGCCAAAAAAGGAAAAACCAAAATATCGGGTCAATAAGCCCTTTGCCGGTTATTAAAGCCCATGTCTGCGGAAATGAAAAAAGTTTAGACCATTTTATTTTTACGGAAGAAACTTCTTGTTCCGCAGCAACTTTGTGCGAGTCATCATCTTTTATTAACTCAAATTCTTCTTTGGTTAATCTTTTCTGTTTAGATGGAATTTGATAAAATAGTAACCAAAGAATCAACCATATAAAACCGATTCCGCCGGTAATCAAAAAAACTCCATGCCATGAAAATTTGACCAGTATCCACGGAACTATCAACAGAGCCATAACCACGCCAACGCTTGTCCCTGCATTAAATATGCCGGTGGCAATGCCGCGTTCTTTTTTCGGAAACCATTCGGAAATACCTTTCATCCCTGCCGGAAAGTTTCCGGCTTCGCCAATGCCCAAAGCAAAACGTGCAATACAAAACTGTAAGGCATTTCTTGCAAAAGCATGAAACATTCCGGCTATGCTCCAAAAAATCATTATTACCGAATAGCCTATACGCGTCCCGATTTTATCAATGACCCTGCCCATTATAAGCAAACCTATGGCATAGGCGGCTTGAAAAGTCATTACAATATAAGCGAAATCGCTCTCTGTCCAGTTAAATTCGGCTGATAAAATTGGTTTAAGCAAACCTATTATTTGCCTGTCAATGTAATTAATAGTTGTGGCAAAAAACAGCAACGCAACAACTATCCAGCGGTAATTTTTTATTTTCATAATACAATATTAAGAACGTTTATTCAAAAAGATACAGCAAAAATATAACATTTAAGTCTATAAACCTATTAGTTTTAATTAACGATATTGAATTTAAAAAATCTATTAAATAATTTATCTTTTAAGGTTCTGTTAATCAAAGAAATTTTTATCCTCTTCAGACAGATATTGTCTAGCGGCTCTAACATTGAAGGTTACTCCTAATCCGGGTCTGTCCCATACTTCAATAAGACCGTCTTTCACTATCGGATTGGGAAGACCTTCTATTATTTCATACCACCAATCTTCGCGCGGACGCGGATATTCAAATGCAATATAATTTTCGGGCATTGCTGCTCCTACCATTACGTGCGCGGCTAAGCCTATAAGACCGTCAAATACTCCGTGAGGAGCAATCAATATGCTGTGAAGATCGGCATATTCAGCTATCCATTTCATTTCTGCCATTCCTCCGCAATCCGCAGGATCGGGTCCTATTACTCTTACGGCGTGCTTCTCGATTAGTTCCCTGAAATGCTGACGAAGATAAATTTGCTCGCCGGTATGTATTGGCACAGTTGTGCTTCTGGTTAGCTCAACATAATCATCAGCCATGACATACGGGGCATAATCGCCGGTCAACATGTCTTCTAACCACATAAGGTTGAAAGGTTCAAGCGCATTTGCCATACTGATGGCGCCACTAAGTTTAAATCCCGGTCCCAAATCAAGCGCAAGACCATGCCTATCGCCTAATCCCTCTTTTATTGCGGCTACGCGTTCAACAATCATCTTAATCCCGTATTCACTTATTGCGCCACGATATTGGTGGGAAAGTACCTTTGGACTTTGTGAGGGATTCGTGGTACCGTAGTAAAACCCCGGCGTATTTACATCACCGGCATTATGAAATGCCATTGCAGTTTTGAAAATGGTAAAACCTTCTGCAAGATTTTTTAATCCAACAGCCCAATCGTACCAATCTTTTGCTGTATTGCCGTTTCTTCTTACGCTCACTGCGCCATTATAACAACGAACATGATCGCGTATTTTGCCTCCCATAAGTTTATATACAGGTAAATTAGCGACTTTCCCTGCAATGTCCCAAAGTGCAAATTCTATGGCGCTAACGGCAGCTCCCCAAGGTTTGAAACTTCCGGCGCGGCGAATTTTCATAAGGCACCGTTCTACATTTGTCGGATCTTCGCCTACAAGGTAATCTTTGTAAAAAAGAATGTGAGGCTTAAGATATGGTTTCGTATTTTCAACTTGTCCATAGCCGTCTATACCTGCGTCAGTAGTAACCCTGACAATAGGATAATTAGCCATTACGGCAACTTTAATATCCGTAATCTTTATCTTTGCATTTTGCGGTGGTCTTGATAATGCTTGACCGACATTATCATATAGACCAAAAGAGTCTGAGCCTAAAAGGCTGGCTCCCAATCCGCCTACTGAGGCGGTTTTAATAAAATCTCTGCGATTACTCTCTGAATGTTTCATTTTTTGATACTTTTTTAAAAATAGTCATTTAGAAGCAACAACGGTATGCCGTTATATGGTATTTTATGGTTAAAATTGTTCATATTTTTCAAAGATATATTCTATGCTCATTTCTATAACAAAGGCGAAAATATAAAAATTTATTGAGGAACGATACAGGTAAGAATTAAAAAACACCCCATTTGTTAAGCGCAAATGCAACGGCGGCTAACAGCAATAAAATAACGGTTACAACAGTCCAAGGTGATTTCTTTTTGGAAAACGGATCGACAGGGTTTAACTTCGAATTTACCGGCAACGATGCAAGCTGAGTAAGCGTTGCTCCGAAAGCTATGTTTATAGAGGCTTTCGAATTAACAGCCCATCCGTTTGCGTCAAGCAACGGCGCAAGGTTTCTTTTTCTGAGTTTAAGCCATGCAAGAATCATTGACGGTCCCGAAATAACCAACATAACGCCCAAAATAGCTACCGGCATTTTCCACCAGTCAAGAGACAAAAATCCTGTAAATATAGATGTTAACGCCGACCCAAGCGCTCCCAACGCTAAACTTATCGCCGCAAAAATTCCGACAAATTTACCAATATCGAATGGCTGAGGCGCAGGTTTCGGGGTAGCACCAATTTCATTCGATACGTTTTCAACTCCCGAAGAAACGGCGGTATCTATTTTTCCCTCTTTAGCCGATGCAAACTTTTCTATTTGAGTATTTATAAACTTCGACAATTTTCTGTAAGGCGACCAGAACGCCTGACGAATGCTGATAGGATTATCAATAACTTTTATTATTGTCGCATCCCAGTCGTCGCCGTTTCTGTCGTAAAAAATGCCGTTTCTTCCAACATCGATATTGTCAAAATCGCCGTCGGTAAGGGCGGCTACAATGGTCATTTTGCCTTCTCCCCGCCTTCTGACGCAATCGCAGTAAATAAGGCATAATCCGCTTGTCCGAGCCAACAGATTATGTTTATCCATGTCGGTAACATTCATACATAAATCGCACCGTCTTTGGTCAAAATAAAGATATCCAGATTGAAAAATAGCCTCGCCGTCGGGCGAATAGAAATCATAAAACGTTACATAGTTTCGCAGAAGTTTGAAAAGATCTCTGTGATAACGAACCAATTGATTTACAAGCATTATATTATTTGCATTATTCTCAAAAGCCTTGTCCTCATTAATAAGCGATTCCAAAGCCTCTTTTTTATTGCATTCTGCAAGTATCTCGCGAATACGCTGAATTCCAAGAGATTCAACTGCCGTTCCTTTCTTTTCCGCCTGCCACGCCGTGAATCCTTCAAAAACCTTTTCGATTGAAGCTATATCTTCTTCATTTAAACTCGATTTTTCTTGAAATAATTTTTGCACGACTAAAGAATTAAAGGCAGAAACAGCGTTTTCCCACGCGGGATTTAATCCCTGATTAAGAAAAAACAGATTGTCGCTGTTTGGCAAGGCTATCGGAAAAGCCTCTATTTCAGTTAAACACGAAGAAAAATCTTTCATTGAAATGCTTTCATAACTCGATTTCATAGAGTTCATAATTTCCGTAGAATTTTGGTCGTAACTCAACAGTTTGCATCTCAGGAAAAAGTCTTCAATTTTTCCTTTTACAGCCAAAAAAGCCTCAAGAGCCGCAGATGTTTCATCTCCAAAAGGAGTGATTTTAGCCGGATCTAATTCGGCAATCGACTGCCATTCAGAATACTCGTTGCATAACTTGTAAAAATCGTTGATATGATCAGTTGTTATGCCTGCTTCGCCGTTTCTGTCAACAACCGACCCTGTACATGAAATTATTTCCGAAATAAGTTTTTTAATGTTTTCGTCATCGGCAGATATATCCGTAATAATGCCGTCGCCGTTAAATTTGGTGCCGGCAAATATTTTGACCGAATCGGAAGTGTCGTCAACGCAAATTACGTCAGCATCAGGTTTTCCTAAATTGCTAAGTATCTGTTTTGCAGATTCAAGAAGATTTTTTCCATCTTCGGTTTGATCGTTTATATTATCGAGCTTAAGGTGTTGTTCGGATTTAAGAAGATCATCCGGATTTTTTACAACGGAAACAAGCCATTTAACCGCTGCGTTTACTTCAGGAACTCTTATCCTTCCATCACTATCGGTATCAATAAGTTCAAGCGTTTTAGAATCAATTTCAAGTCCATATACCGGACAACTAAGCGCTGTCCACAGCTTTTGGTCAAGATCTTCTAAATTAATAAGATCGGCTCCTTTTTCAATATTTACTCTGTTTTCTCCGCCTACCCGTGAAAAACTCCAGACGTGAGAAGAAGAATTTGGCAATAATAATCTCTTTTTGGTCATTTTAAAATATATTTTGTTTTGTACAAATTTAGTAAAGTTTGTATTTGTAGGATTAGTACATTGAATATTTTGTCTGAAAAAATTTTGTAAAACGTGCTATAACGCACATTGCTGTATATTTTATCATTTACAACATACTGAATATAAATTATTTTATCTTTGGCATAATTTATGTAGTATAATTAAATCCTAAATATGTAATTAATTAAAAATTCGACTATGGATATTATCTTAAAAAAGAAACCCCTAATTGTCCGATTTAAATATCACATCATCGGTGGAGGTCTGTTTTTGGTCTTTCTTGTGTATGTGCTGATTGCTTCGGCGGGACCGAGCCGATTGCGCTACGACATCGACAAATTAACCATTGCTGAGGTAAGTCAGGGAAAATTTCTGGAATATTTGGATGTGGAAGGGATTGTGCAGCCAATATTAACAGTGAAATTGAACGCTCTTGAGTCCGGAACCGTTGCGCGTATCGTTGCCGAAGACGGCGATATGCTGTCGGAGGGCGACACAATTCTCATCCTGCAAAATCCCGAACTTGTGCGTATAATTGAAGACGAACGCGATGAGCTGGATAAAAAGCTCATCACTTTCAGCGAACGCGAAATTCAAATGCAACGCAGAACGTCGGAACTTAAAAGGCAATCCATACAAACAGAATATAATCTGCGACGAATTGCCAAACAATACGAATTATCAAAAGCCGAGTTTAACATGGGCGTAAGCAGCAGAGCGCAATTTGAACTTGCGGAAGAAGAATACACTTTCAGCAATATGAATACCGAAATGCTATTGGAAGAACTGCGCCACGATTCGCTGATGAACGCCATACAGACAAGCCTGATGCAAAACGATTTCCAACGCGAAGAGCGACGCTTTGAACGCAGCAGCGAACGTTTGGACAATCTGATAGTGAGGTCGCCAATAGAGGGACAACTGAGTTTTTTGAACGTAATTGCAGGCGAGCGGGTATCGGCGGGAAACAGTATAGGCGAGTTGAAAGTTATTGACCGCTTCAAAATCAACACGCGCATCAGCGAGTATTATATCGACCGCATCACGCCGGGATTACCCGCAACAATTACATGGCAGAATCAAAAATATATGTTAAAAATCTCAAAAGTAAATCCCGAAATCAAAGACCGATTGTTTGCAATAGACCTTGTTTTTACCGACGAAATACCCGAAAATATGCGCATCGGAAAAAATTACCGTATCCAAATTGAACTTGGACAACCTGAAGACGCTTTAGTTATACCCAGAGGCAGTTTTTATCAGGCAACAGGCGGGCAATGGATTTTCAGGCTCAACGAAGCGGGCGACAAAGCAACCAAAGTCAACATTAATATTGGGCGGCAAAATCCGCAGCAATACGAAATATTTGACGGTTTGAAAACCGGCGATCGCGTTATTGTTTCGGGATATGATAACTTTGGCGATGCGGAGGAGATAATTATAAGAAGACCGTAAGATATGTATGAATAACAAAATAATGGAATAATTGAATAACTGACTGACAACTAACCAAATAAAATTATGATTATACACTATTTAAAAATCGCATTTCGCAATATGTGGAAGTACAAAAGCCAATCGCTAATAAGCATTATTGGTTTGGCGGTGGGCTTTACTTGCTTTGCACTGGCTATGCTTTGGATTGTTTATGAAATGACTTATGACAGTTTTCATAAAAACGCCAAACAGATGTATGTGGTTTATATACCAAGTCCAATAAGTATAGGGGATCATGACAAATATACAACTTATCTGTTGGCGGATTATCTGAAAGAGACGTTTCCTGAAATTGCAGATGCAATTCCGCTGGAGCCTGCTTGGGGTAACGGTAAGGTAAAAGTGGAGGACGTAGAATTTTCGGGATTGACCATTAGGGCTGATTCCTCTTTTTTCAGAATGTTTGATGTAAAAATTCTTGAAGGTAATAAGGAATTTCTGATTCCCGGAAATAATAAAATTGCTATTACTCAGGAAAAAGCGTGTCAGTTGTTTGGAAATGAAAATCCGATAGGGAAAACAATTAACACGCAGAATAGCGAATTTACAATTTGTGCAATTGTTTCGGGAATGTCTAAACGAAGCAATTACCCTTTTGATTTTATAGCGCCGTTTAGGGAGTGGCAAACCCAAGGATGGACTATAACCGCTCTAAATACAGTTATTAAATTGGTTCCGGGTATAAACATCGAAGCCTTTGAAAAAAAGTTGTACGAACATGATCTCGGCGAAGGAACAAATATATATTGCGAAAAAATAAATACATATTTTAAAGAAATGACGATTAAGCCCATTACAAAATTACGTTACACTGACCCGAAGATAGAAAGAGAGGTCAAATTTCAATATATTTTGATTTTTGCCTTATCGGGCTTATTGGTAATTTTGTGTTCGTTTTTCAATTATTTGACCTTATTTATGAGCCGTTTCCGGATGCGGCAAAAAGAATTGGCTTTGCGCGTGGTGTGCGGCGCTTCGGGCGGTTCGCTGTTGGTAATGCTGTCGGTTGAATTTATGCTAACGCTGTTGTTTGCAGTTGTGTTTGGTTTTTGCTTTACGCAACTGGCGCTCAGAGATTTTTTGACGCTGTCGGAAATTAAAATGAATTTATCTGATATTTATGGCGAATCGCTCATATACATCGGGGGCGTTATTCTAATTTCGTTGCTGGCGTTCTGGCTGGTATTGTTCATATTCCGGCACAAGAGTTTGAATATTTCCATTCGCCGGAGTAATAAAAAACTATCTCGTAAAATTTCGGTGGTTGTTCAATTGCTAATCAGTGTCGGCTTTACTTTTTGTACAATCATTATTTTAAAACAGATATATTTCCTGCATAATTCCGCCGATTTAGGCTTTTCCTTCAAAAACCGAGGATGGGTTACTATATCACTTCAGGAAGAAAATAGCGGCGTATTTGCAAATCAGTTGAAACAGATACCTGAAATTACGGAAGTTATTGAGTTGAAGGGATTAATGTCAAGTTTACTTCCTCCAAGAATGTCTTCGTTTCGATTGATTGATTCGTGGGACGATAAACCCATCAATGCAGTTGCTATGAATACTGAAATACAATATGTTTCGCCGGAATATATCGATTTTTATGAATTTCAGCTGTTGGAGGGCGAGATGTTAACCGACTTCGACCCTGATTCATTAGCTTTGCTTAACGAAAGCGCCGTTAAGGCATTTGGCTGGTATGCCCCTGTCGGCAAAACTTTTGGCGATAATAATTATGCAAAATATTATACAGTGAAAGGCGTCATTAAAAATGTTTACAATTATGCGCCAACCATACCGGCTAAACCGGTTATTTATTTAAAATATCCTCCTGATTATCGAAGGACTAATGTAACCATTCTGTTTAAATGCAGAGAAGGTATGTGGAAAACTTGCAAAGAGAAAATAGAACAGATATTTGAAACAGAATATGCCAGTTATAGGGGTAAAGTTATATTTAATGACGAAGAAGAATACAACAAACTCCTGAAATCTGAAAATGCCCTACTCAAATTATTAACATTTGTTTCGGCAATTTGCGTATTGATTTGCGTGTTCGGTTTTGTTTCGTTGGTTTCGCTTACTTGCGAAGAACGCCGCAAAGAGATTGCTATTCGCAAAATAAACGGCGCTACATCGGGCGATATACTTTCAATGTTTGCAAAAGAGTACTTCATATTGCTGGTTATCGGTGCGGTTATAGCCTTTACAACAGGCTATTTCATAATGCAGCGCTGGTTAGAAAACTATGTAAAACAGACGAATATCCCTATTTGGATATATTTAGGGATTATCTGTGCTTTGGCATTGGTAATTGTTCTCTGTGTGGGCTGGCAGGTGTATAGGGCAAGTATTGAAAATCCGGCGGAGGTGGTAAAAAGTGAGTGATTAGAGTTTAAATATTGGCGAGTGTTGAAAACTAAACTCTATACTCTAATATCTAAACTTTTTTTAAATTTCATCATGTTTTTACGTTAAAAACGCTTACAATATTAAATTGTTAATTAACTTTGATTTGATAAACTATAAAAACTAAAACCTCAAAACTATGAAAACATTTTTTGCCATTTTATTTTCAGGAATTGCGCTCTTGTCATGTACTCAAAACACACCAACGGGCGCGGGTATTTTTTCGTACGGCGCCGATATTGGTAATCCTCAGCAAAAAGGATCAGCAACTTATAATGCGGCAGATCAAAGCTATTCAATCAAAGGCGGAGGATATAATATCTGGTTTGAACGCGATGAATTTTATTTTTTGTATAACAAAATAGAAGGAGATTTTATTTTGACGGCTAATTTTGAGTTTGTCGGAGAAGGAAAAACCATACACCGCAAATACGGTTGGACGGTTAGAGAGACCCTCGATGATAAATCGATTCATATCACTGCGGCGGTTCATAATACCGGTCTTACGATATTACAATGGAGACCTGAATACGGAGCCAGCATGAGAGATCCTGAAGACGAGCTTTTTGCCGATTCTTCGCATTACAATATCATACAACTCGAAAGATTAGGCAACATATTTACCATGAGAGTCGCCCACAACGGGCGACCATTTGAAACAGTTGGCAGCCACGAACTTGCCAATATGCCCAGCGAAGCGCTTGTTGGTCTTTTCGTATGCGCTCATGAAGCCGATGCGCTTGAAGAAGCAAAGATATGGAACGTGAGAATTGATAAACCTGTTGCCGACAATTATGACCCGTCCAAAGGAGAATATTTGAGCAGACTTGAAACAATGAATACGGACGATGGAAAAAGAACGATTATTTATGAAAAAAACAGCCGGTTTGAAGCTCCAAACTGGATGCCTGACGGAAAAAAACTTCTTTTTAACATGGACGGCTCGCTATATACAATTCCCGTTGGCGGAGGAGATATCGAAAAACTGAATACAGATTTTGCCGATAGAAATAATAACGATCATGGAATATCGTTCGATGGCAAACTGCTGGCAATTAGCCATCATCGGAGCGGCATGTCGGGCGGCGGCTCAACGGTTTATATTCTTCCGTTGGAAGGCGGAGTTCCAAAAATGGTAACGGAACACACACCCTCGTACTGGCATGGATGGCACCCAAACAACAAAGAGGTAATTTATGTAGCGCAAAGAGACGGTAAAAACGTATATAACATATATAAAAATTCAATAAACGGAGGAGAAGAAGTAGCTCTTACAGATATTAAGCAAGGTCAGCATGTTGACGGATGCGAATATTCCCCCGATGGAGAATATGTTTATTTCAACGGAAATTTAACAGACAAAATGCAGATTTGGCGGATGAACCCCGACGGCACAGGAATGGAACAACTTACAAATGACGAATACAACAACTGGTTTCCTCATATTTCGCCCGACGGCAAATGGATTGCAATGCTTTCATATCCTCCTGATATAGATCCCAACAGCCATCCTGCGAACAAACGTGTAATGTTAAGATTAATGCCGACCTCAGGAGGAACACCAAAAGTAATAGCATATCTCTATGGCGGACAGGGAACAATTAATGTTCCGTCATGGTCGCCCGACAGCAAACAGATAGCGTTTGTAAGTAATTCAGGTATTTAGCAGTTAGCTATTCTGAATTATTTTCAAACGATTACACAAATCGGCAAGACCTTCGGGAGTATCTCCACCTGGTTGCTCAATAGTAGTCCAACTGTTATAATCTATATCGTCTAAAGTTTTCATAACGGCAGACCAGTTGACGTCGCCTTCAGTTAGCTTTACGTTGAAGCCGGCTCCTTTCCCTTGCGTGTCGGCAATTTTTTTGCTGTATTCTTTTATGTGTACGCGGGCAACGCGTTTATTCAGAATCTTTATCCACTGCTCGGGCCATCCATACGGCAAAATATTTCCGCAATCGAAATAAAAACCTACCATCGGACTTTTAAAAGAATCTACAAATATTGCCGCTTCCACAGGGCTTAAAAGAAAATTATTCCAAACGTTTTCTATTGCTATTTTCACTTGAAGTTTTTCGGCAAGTGGAATTACTTTCTGAAGCGCTTCTGTAGTTCTGTCCCAACATTCGTCATAAGAAACAGTTTCATTTACCCTGCCCGGCACAAACAAAACTGTGTCGGTATTATATGCGGCGGCATCCTCAAGCGCAATTTTTAACGCCACAATTCCCTGCTCGCGCACTTCATAGTTTGGGTCGCAAACAGGATACTGCCAATGCAGCGCTCCGCAAACGCTTGCAATAGGCATTCCTGTAATTTCAGAAGCTTTTAGCGTTTCGGCTCTGTCAAGGTGGCTCATAACCTCAACTCCGTCAAATCCAGCATCTTTGGCATACCGGAATTTCTCAAGTATCGTTTCACCAAAGCCTATGCTTCCCCACATAATGCCTTTTTTCCGATTTCTCTGTTCTGAAGCAGCTATATCAGGAATACCGGCATATACAACAGCCGATGCCATCATGGTTGTTTTTGTAAATTCTCGCCTATTCATTCTCAAACTTATAAACTGTTTTAATTTTTTCGATAATTTGTCGTGAAAATTTAACTATACAAAAGTAAGTCTCGAAGTTTTTTTACTTCGGAGTTTATTTAATGGTAACTCACTAATGTAGCTTAAACGCAACACTATGGGAGAACTGTAAATAACTAATACCATTATTTATTAGTTAAGAATTCGTTTGTTTTTTTTTGAAAATCATCAAATGGCATAGTGTCCATAAATACAGATTGTCGCTCCTCCAATGGCAAACTTTCAATGTATAAAGTCAGTTCCTCTTGTGTCATATTTTCCCACCATCTATTTTCTTTATCCTCAGAAGACAATATGTGTCCGGTTACATAACCATCTGATAACTTAAGAACAGAGTATGCACAACCAATTGTGGTGTAGTCTTTCGGTTTTTCCAACGGAGTCCATCCTGACATGTCGCGGCGTGTCGGAATTAAATGCATAATCAAAACATCATTTTTTTTATATAACGTTAAATTATCCATTCTGTTTAATTCTATATTGACATAATCAAAGGCATCATCTGCTCCCCATATAATAAAAGTATTAACTTTTTTAGGGAAATTTCCTTTCAAATCTTCAACTAAACTGATGTTAAGTCCGTATTCAACTTTATCCAAAACTATTCCTTTAATTATATAGTTGTTATCATTTAAATCCCTTGAGATTCCTTCAAAAAACGAAGAAACAATACAATCACCTGCTAATTGTGGTTCAGTTTCATTTTTCTGGCTACATCCTACAATACTAATTGTAATTGTCATAAAAATTATTGTTACAAATATTAAGTTGTTTTTTTTCATGGTTATAAAATATCAAATTTAAACTGTTTCTTAGAATAATTGATTTATACTTTATATATTTGGCGAAATTCCGACTACAGGTATTTCTTCCGGTACCGGAGGAGTAACAGGACCAAAAGCATAAGTTTTTGGTCCCAAGTATAAATCCGAATTCATCATCTCTTCCCATGTAACGTCTTTGCCGGAGTAAGCCGACATACGTCCCATTATTGTAATAAGCGTAGAATTTATCTGGGCTGTCGCATCTGAAAGATAGTTGCCCGTTCGTATGGCAGTTATAAGATTAATATGTTCCTGAACAAACGGGTCTTTGACTCTCCATGTATTATCGGGATCTCCCTCTTCAGGATACGGATATTTCCATATTTCTTCACCTTTTTTGTTAAAAATTTTCCCTTTAGCGTCTGCAAAACCTTCCGAGCCGGTTATCAATTGGTGAGTCATATTGCTGCATCCTGTTATTTGCCGTGCTGCGCAATGAGTCTGCATACCATTATCATAAACATATTCGATGCTGAAGAAATCATACTGATCGCCCGTAACTCTTCGCTGACGTCCTCCCCATCCAATTGCTTTAACAGGATTTTCGCCTATATACCAATTCATTACGTCAATTTCATGAATAAATTGTTCAACAATATGATCGCCCGACAGCCAGCAAAAGTTTACCCAATTACGAAGCATATATTCCATATCCGACATTCCGGGTTGGCGTCTTATTACCCATAACGATCCCCCGTTTCGAATTATATGAGCGCCTACAATATCGCCAATTGCACCGTTAGCCACTCTCCTGTGAGTTTCCATAAAATCTTTCTGCACTCTTCTTATCGTTCCGCTTACGATACATAGTTCTTTTTGCTTTGCCCGTTCAGCCGATACCATAGCCGACCGTGCTCCAACAGGATCAACGGCGCAGGGTTTTTCCATAAAGATATGTTTGTCTGCCTTAACGGCGGCTTCCAAATGAGCCGGTCTGAAGTGCGGAGGAGTGCAAAGTAGAACTATGTCAATTCCCGAATCAAGAACTTTTTCATAAGCGTCGAACCCGATAAAACAATTTTCATCGGCTATTTCTACATTTCTGTTAGCCTTAAGTTCCGATCTGCATTGATCAAGTTTATCTTGAAACACGTCGCCAAGGGCTGTTATTTGAAGATTTGGTCCTGCACCAAGAAAGTTTATTGCAGCTCCGGTGCCTCTGCCGCCACAACCGATTAATCCGGCTTTAAGCGGTTTGCCATTTGGTGCTTCATTCAACAAAGTCGGTAACTTTATCTCTTCTTTTTTAGAAGATGAGCCGGAACAGGAATTCAACAATCCTACTGCGCCAACGGTTCCAATTGTAGCCATGGTTGCGTTGGAAATGAAATTTCTGCGATTAATCTCTTTTTTTGTATTCATAGTTTATTGATTTTTTATATATTGTAAAAATAATATCTTATTTTCAACATTGGAATAGCCTTACGACTATTTTCGCCTATAAAGTTACGAAAATAAATTACGATTAAAAAAGCAAAACAGTTTTTTTGATTATTTTTACATTGTTAATCAAACAGTAAAAAAATCATGCAAGCGCTACGACAAGCGATTTTGAAATTCAGCCTTGTAATTGCATTTTTTGCGCTGTTTCAGAGTTTTACGTTAGCCGGACAAGATTCCCAACGACCTTCATTAGGGCTTGTATTGAGCGGTGGCGGTGCTCATGGAATTGCTCATCTTGGTGTTATAATGGTAATGGAAGAAGCCGGTTTGCGTCCCGATTGCATTGCCGGCACAAGTATGGGCAGCATTATCGGCGGTTTTTACGCGGCAGGTTACTCGTCCGACAGTTTGTATAAACTTCTGAAAAGTACAAACTGGAACGAAATGCTTGCAAACAAAATGCCTGAAAACAAAATAGTTTATCCCGAAAAACAGCGATTTTACAACAGTGTGGTTTCGCTTTCGGTCTCCACGTCAACGAAAAAAGTGAATATTCCGTCGGGAGTGAACAACGGACAGCAGATTGAAAAAATGCTCAGCCATCATTTGTGGCACGTTGCCGATATCAGCGATTTCAGTAAATTGCCGATTCCATTCGTTTGCAATGCAACGGATATTATTACATATCAGCAAGTTGATTTAAAAAACGGATACCTCTCAGACGCCATACGGGCGAGTTTTACAGTGCCGTCGGTATTCACTCCGATACAAATTGACACTCTACTGCTATTAGACGGAGGACTGATAAGAAATTTTTCAGCCACTGCAGCCAAAGAGCTTGGAGCAGACATAATTATCGGCTCGTATGTTGGCTTTGAACAGTACGGCGCAGATAAACTCCAGACGCTGCCCGGAATCATCGGACAAATTGCAATGTTCAGAAGTTTGGAAGATTTTAATGAAGAAAAGAGATTTGTTGATTTATTGGTAAGACCTGACGTTGACAGATTTTCTGTTGCCGATTTTAATAATGTCGATTCGCTTGTTACGGCAGGATATATAGCCGCTTTGCCGCTGAAAGAAAAATTTAAACGGCTTGCCGACTCATTAAACATGTTGGGACAGCAATCGCCTTTTACATACACTATTGAAGAAAAAGATTTTACATTCGACAAGATTGAAATAAACGGAAACACAACCTATTCGGCAGAACAGATATTGGGCATTCTCGAAATAAGTCCGAACAAGGCAGTTGACAGGCATCATCTGACTGAAAAAATTGATTTGCTGTACGGCAGGTCGTGGTTTGAAAAGATTAAATACAGAATAGAACCAAAAAACGACTCACTTATCCTTGCAATTGACTGTGTCGAAAAACCCAATGCAATACTCTACGGATCTGTTCATTACGACAATGCGCTGCAAGCCGGATTAATTTTGGGGTTCACTCTAAAAAATTATCCTATTAACCGTTCCGTCGTCGATTTTAACTCATCTTTGGGGACATTTTACAGAGTTCAAACAGATTTTATACAATATTTGGGCAAGAATCAAAAAGCAGGATTTAATCTTAATCTTTTTGCCGACAATACGCTGTTTCCGTGGCTTGAACACAACAACGAAATCGGAAATACTTTCAGTAGAAATATGACGTAT
>Ga0082212_10004794_pt1 | contig 18672 bp, 21 predicted proteins | sample TergutNt197P3_FD_71548 | JGI IMG/M metagenome (GOLD analysis project Ga0082212, IMG submission 71548) | Neocapritermes taracua P3 segment gut microbial communities from Petit-Saut dam, French Guiana - Nt197 P3 | ecosystem: Host-associated > Arthropoda: Insects > Digestive system > Gut ...
ATTCCGCAGGATAGCGGAATTGGACGGGGGAGCGAATGCGACCCCGCCCGAAGGGCGAGCCACAGGATGTGGCGAGTCAGCTCTTCGGTCCTGCCCCCCGAGCAAAAACGAAGCCTGACGAAGTATCACCCCAAAAATGAGACGCTACCGAGGGTTGGGATTATCCGCAGGCATATCCCTGTCCCCAGGCAACGGCGGCTTGGGCAGGGTGGGCAGCGGGGCCGGTTCCAGGCCGCCGCCCGCAACGCCCGGCGGCGGGGTGGCGTATTCCGGCTGCGGACCGTGCCGAAGCTGATAATTCCTGGCCTTAAAGTCCGCGTCGCGGTTCCAGGGGTCGCTGTTCGGCATGCTGCCGCTATAACCGCGCTCAAAGTCGCCCGGCGCGGCAGAGCCGGGACGGGAAGGAGCAGCCGGAGCGCCGTATCCCATTGTGCCGACGCCCCTGATGGTTCCGGCGGCAAAAACGTCCCCCGCAAGGAAAAATATGGTGAAAGCCAGGGCAACGCCGCAGGCATAGGTAAGTGGTGTTCGTATAGGCATGGGAACCTCCGAATTCTGATATTACCAGATTTGTTCAAACAGGGGAACTGCCGCGCGTCCTGAATTCTTGCGCTTTACGCGAGCAAAGACTATAGAGACCGGGAGGAGTTGATATAGCCATGACCAGCAAAGAAATACGCGCGAAACTGCGCCGGGGAGAGCCGAGCATCGGCGCCTGGCTGCAACTGCCCTGTCCGGATGCGGCGGAAATCATCGCCCGCATGGGCTATGAGTGGGCCGCTGTGGACATGGAGCACGGTTCCTTTACCAGGGCCATGCTGCCGGACGTGTTCCGGGCCTTGGAGCGCTGGGGCGCTCTGCCTTTTGTCCGGGTTGCCGAAGCCGAGATGCGGGAAATCAAGGCCGCGCTTGATTCAGGCGCGCGGGGTCTTATCTTCCCCATGATTGAAAGCCGCGAACAACTGGACAAAGCCATTGCCTGGTCTCTGTATCCCGGCGGCAAGGAATTCGAGGGCGGCCGCCGGGGCGTGGGCTTTTGCCGGGCCAATGCCTTTGGTCTGGATTTCAGCAGGCATGTCGCGTCCGGCGAGGGCTTGGGGCATGATGTCGTGCTGGTGGCCCAAATCGAGCATGTGGACGCCCTGGCCAACCTGGGGGCGATTTTCGCCCACCCGCGCCTTGACGCCTGCATGGTCGGCCCTTACGATTTGTCCGCGTCCATGAACCTGACCGGCCGCTTCGACCATCCGGACTTTTTGGGCGCTCTGGCTTTTATCGAACTCAAGGCGCGGGAGCACAACGTAGCCCTCGGCTACCATGTGGTGCAGCCGGACGAAAAAGCGTTGCGCGCCAAAATCGCCGAAGGGTACAGCTTTCTCGCCTACGGCATTGACGCCCTGTTTTTGCAACTCAGCGGCAGGCCGCCATTGCCGCGCAATCCCTGACAATACCTATGAACATAACTGTTTTCGGCGGGGCCGGTTTTCTGGGCTCCCACGTATGCGACAAGCTCTCTGATGCCGGTCACGCGGTCACTATTTTTGATCTGCACCCCTCGCCCTGGCTGCGGCCGGATCAGGCCATGCTTACCGGCGACATCCTGGACGAAGCGGCCGTCTACGCCGCAACGGCCGGGGCTGACGCGGTCTATAACTTTGCCGGAATAGCCGACATCGGCGAAGCCGGAGACCGCCCTCTGGACACGGTGAAATACAACATTCTCGGTAACGCCATCATTCTGGAAGGCGCGAAAAAAGCCGGGGCCAGGCGCTTTGTGTTTGCCAGTTCCCTGTACGTCTACAGCAAGTCCGGGGGATTTTACCGTTGCAGCAAGCAGGCCTCGGAATTGTATATCGAGAATTACCGCCAGGTGTACGGGCTGGAGTACACCATCCTGCGCTACGGTTCCCTTTACGGTCCGCGCGCGGACAAGCGCAACGCCATTTACCGCTTTGTGCGCGAAGCCCTGGAAAACGGCCGCATCGAGTACTTCGGCCATCCCACGGCGCTGCGCGAATACATCCATGTCGAGGATGCGGCGCAGTGCAGTGTTGATATTCTGGCCCCGGAATTCGCTGACAGCAATATCGTGCTCACCGGTTCGCAGCCCATGCGCGTCGGGGACCTCTTGAAAATGATCGCTGAAATGCTCGGGCAAAAGATAGAGTTCGGTTTTCTCGGCGAAGGCCAGAACGGCCATTACGAAGTGACGCCCTATTCCTTCAGTCCGTGTATCGGCAAAAAAATGACCCCGCGCCTGTGCACGGATCTGGGCCAGGGCATTTTGCGCGTTATCGAAGACCTGCACCGCGAGCTTAACCCCAATCTGACCACGGCGCTCGGCTATCTGGTAGAAAAGGAAAAAGACCAATGAACATCATTGCTGTTGTTCCCGCCCGCATGGGTTCCTCCCGTTTTCCCGGCAAGCCCCTGGCCGACATCCACGGCGTGCCCATGGTCGGCCATGTGGCCCTGCGCACGGCCATGTGCCCGCTGCTCACGGCAACCTATATCGCCACCTGCGACCGGGAGATCATGGACTATGCGGCCGCGCGCGGCCTCAAGGCGGTCATGACCGCGAACACGCACGAGCACTGTTCGGACAGAACGGCCGAAGCCCTGCTGGCCATTGAAAAGGAGCTCGGCATCACCGCGGACATCGTGGTCATGGTGCAGGGCGACGAGCCCATGGTCACTCCGGGCATGATTGAAGCTTCCCTCAAGCCCATGCTGGATGACCCCAATCTTCAGGTGGTCAATCTCATGGGGGATCTGGCCAACGAAGAGGAATTCGAAGATCCCTCGGAAGTCAAAGTCGTCACCGATCCCCAGGGCAACGCCCTGTATTTTTCCCGCGAGCCCATTCCTTCGCACAAAAAGACCAAAGATCCCGTGCCCATGAAAAAGCAGGTCTGCATCATCCCTTTTCGCCGCGATTATCTGCTGACCTTCAACAGTCTGCCGGAAAGCCCGCTGGAGCGTCTTGAGTCCATTGATATGCTGCGGGTTCTGGAAAACGGCGGCCGGGTGCGCATGGTGCCCATCAGCGAGCGCAACCTCAGTGTGGACACGCCCGAAGATCTGCGCCGGGTGCGCGAGCTCATGGAGGGGGACGCTTTGCGGAAGGCGTATACTTGATTTGGAGGGACGCTGTCCCTCCAAACCTCCCTGCAAGGGGACTGAGTCCCCTTGACCCCGCAATTTCCTGAAAACAGCTTCGTTGTTTTCAGGGTATGGGGGTGCAGGGGCATCATGCCCCTGCCGGGGTTTGGGGCGGAGCCCCAATACGGATTAGAGGAGTCCTTCATGCAAGTATTGCATCCTCCCATCGCCATGTCCGTGTTTGAGCTGCTCAAGGCGGGTCCTGGCCCCTCCAGTTCCCATACCATCGCGCCCATGCGGGCGGGCGCGGACTTTGCCGCTCTGGTGCGCGGCCTTGAGCCAGCCCTGCGGGAGCGGGCCAAGGGCGTGCGCGTCCGGCTGCTGGGTTCCTTGTCCGCCACGGGCCAGGGCCACGGCACGGATCGGGCAATCATCGCGGGCCTGATGGGCTATGAACCAACCAGTTGCCCGCCGGCTTTGCTCAACGATCTTGCCCTGCTTTCCCAGGAAAAACGCGTTCTGCACCTGGAGAACAAAACCCTGCCCCTGTCCCTGGACTGTGTGGCCCACGGCCCGGTTCAGCACGATTTTCCCTACAGCAACACACTGTTCATCGATCTTTTGGATCTGCCTTTTCCGCAGCCGACCGAGCTGCCGCGGCAGGGGCCGGAAAGCGCCGGCGACCCCTTGGCCGGGCATATTCTTTTCAGCAAGGAATACTATTCCACGGGCGGCGGATTTTTACAGTGGAGGGGCTGGGAAGCCGAAGCGCGCGGGTGGCCTGTCCATCCTTACGTCAACATGAACGAACTGCTGGTCCGTCTTGCGGAAAGCGGCCTGTCGCTGGATGAACTGCTCCTGGAAAATGAAATGGCCATTACCGGCGCAACGCCGGAAAAGATCATTCAAGGCCTGGATCATCTGCTGGAGTTGATGAAAGACACGGTGCGCCGGGGCTGCCGGGAAAGCGGGCTGCTGCCCGGCGTTATCGGCCTGTCGCGCAAGGCCGGAGTACTGTTTGAACGCGCGGCCTCGCTCAAGGCCTTTGACCGCGAACTCTGCTTTTTGAATGCCTATGCCTTTGCCGCGGCGGAAGAGAACGCCGCCGGGAACATCATTGTCACCGCGCCCACCTGCGGCGCGGCCGGGGTTGTTCCAGCCATCACTCTGTTCATGCAGGAACATCTGCACCTGGATCAAAAGGCGCAACGCAAAGGGTTATTGGCGGCGGCGGCCGCGGGTTTCATTGCCAAGGAAAACGCCGGAATAGCCGGATCGGAAGTCGGCTGCCAGGGGGAGATCGGGGTGGCCTCGGCCATGGCCGCGGCCATGCTGGCCGAAGCGCGCGGCTACTCGCCCAGAATTGTGTCCAATGCGGCGGAAATCGCTCTGGAGCACCACCTCGGCCTGACCTGTGACCCGGTGGGCGGCTATGTGCAGATCCCCTGCATCGAACGCAATGCCGTGGGCGCGGTCAAAGCCTATAATGCGGCGCTCATCGCCTGCAATGAAAACCCCGCCGCCCACCTGGTCAGTTATGACGATGCCCTGCGCGCCATGGCGGAAATCGGCCGCGACATGAGTTGCAAATACAAGGAGACCTCTACCGGCGGATTGGCCGTGTGTCTGGTGGTGTGTTAGAGCATGTCGTCAGCAATAATGAAAACGGCAGGAGGCCACGTAGATGGTATCACCTTCCACCTTGTAAACAAGGCGATGTTCCCTGTCGATGCGACGCGACCAGTAGCCGGAAAGACCGTGCTTTAACGGTTCCGGTTTGCCCAAACCGCTATGGGGCGTCTGCATGGCGCTCGTAAGCAAGCGCTCTATTTTGGCTGTGCAGGCGGGGTCGACGCGGTTCCAATGGGCAATGTCTTCTTTGGCCTGATCCGAAAGTTCAATATTCACAGGCTGCTCAATTCTTCAAGCGTGACCCGCGTTGTTTTTCCGGCCTCAATTTCGGCGATGGACTTGCGCAAATGCTCGGCATTGGCAGGATTGCCAAGCAGGTACATGGTTTCCTGCATGCTGTTGAAGTCTTCCAGGCTGATCATAACTACGGCCCCGGCCTTCTGGCGCGTAATGATCACGGTACTATGCCCTTCAATAACTTTATCCATTGTCGCCGCCAGATTCTGGCGGGCGGTGGTGTATGAAATGGCTTCCATAAACGAACTCCTTTTGACATAAAATAGTACATGTACAGATTTATGTCAATTTCAGCCAGTCCGAGAGGGAAGGAAAAATGACAAAGCCGCGCATTCCATCCGCTCGGCCAGTTCGCTCATGGCAGGCCCGTGATCATGGCCGAGCAGATGCGCCAGCCCATGCGCCAGCAGGCGGATACAGTGCTTCAGCGGTTCCTGCCCGTATAAGAAGCATTCCCGTTCCAGAGTATCCATGGATAACGCCAGGCTGCCCAGCGCGCGCGGCGCAACGGGGGGGGGCGGCGCACAAAGGGGGTAGCGCCTCAGTTTGGTGTCAGACGAGGAAGGCGCGGCTTTGGGCGATGGGGCTGGACTCTTATGGTCCTGCCCCGGAGCACAAAGCAAGCCTGACGAAGTATCACGCCAAACCGGGGCGCTACCGGGAAAGGCCAGGACATTGGTGGGCCCAACGCAACCAAGGCTTTCGGCATGCAGCGCTTCCATTGCCGCGTCGTCCAGCAGGGCGAGATCCGCTTCAGCGTCAGACACGCCAACGGCCGCAAGCATGGCCGCGAAAGCGGTTTCCAGTTCGCAAGGAGCCAGCGGCATGCTCCAGGCAGGGCGCGCGGCTCTGCTGAGGGTGAGCACGAACCGCGCCACGCCCTACTGCGGAGCCTGCGGCGGTTCTGTTGAAGGTTCGGGACTTTCAGGCTGCGCGCTTTCTTGCGGGACCGCCGGAACCGGGGGCATAGGCTGCGCCGGGAATTGTGCCTGCGCCGGGGCATAAATCTGCCTCTGCCTGGCCTTGTCCGGACTAACGCTGGGGTAGCTGATGCGGTGATGATAAATGCCGCGCAACACCTGCTGGAAGCTGTCCGTCAGGGTATCCAGGTCCTTGAAGGTCAAATCCGACTCATCAAGCTGTCCGCTCGAATACACGGTTTTCATGATGCTGTTGATATGCTGGCGCAGGCGGGTCGGCGTCGGTTCGTCCAGCGCCCGGCTCGAGGCTTCCACAATATCGGCCAGCATGACCAGGGCGGCTTCACGGGAGCGCGGACGCGGACCGTGGTAGCGAAAATCCTCGATATTGGGCGGCGGCCCGTCGGTCTGGCTCAAGGCCTTGTTGTAGAAATACTGAATGACGCCGGTTCCGTGGTGTTCACGGATGATGTCCGTAATTTCAGGCCCCAGATGGTGTTCCTTGGCCAGTTCCACTCCCAGTTTGACGTGCGAGGTCAGAATCAGAGCGCTCATGGACGGGGCCAGGCGATTGTGCGGGTTCTCTTCGGTGGTCTGATTCTCGATGAAATAGCCCGCCTTGGTGACCTTCCCTATATCATGATACAGCGCGGCGACCCTGCACAGCAGGCTGTGCGCTCCAACCCCTTTGGCTCCTTCCTCGCACATGTTGGAGGTAATCAGGGAGTGGTGGTAGGTGCCCGGCGCTTTGAGCATGAGATCCCGCAGCAGGGGTTGTTCCAGGTTCAGGAGTTCCATAAGCCGGAAGCGCGTCGTATACCCGAAGACCATTTCCACCACGGGCGACAGCGCAAAGGTAAGCGTCATGGACAAAAACGCTCCCACCACAACCGCGATCATCTCGGAAAAATACCGGTTGTGCGCTCCGTCATCAAGCAGCGTGCCCGCCGCCCACATGGCCAGCAGCCCGGCGGTGAGGGGCAGTCCCGACAGGACCACATCCCGCCGTGAACCGGCCCGGCCGGTCAGCCAGGTGCTCCACATGGAAGCCAGGAAATAGAACAGGAACAGGCCGAGACCTCCGTCCACCATCAGGGTGCAGAAAAAAGCCAGCAGCAGCCCGGTCACCAGATAGCGCCGGGTGGAAAATATCTGCGCGGACAAGGCGGCGGCCCCGGCCACCGGCACTGCCCAGGCCAGGCTTTCCGGCAGGAAATGGGGGGCCATGGCGGCGAGTTGCTCTCCATGCGCGGCCAAGCCCTTGGACATCAGGGAAAAAACAAGCAGCAGGCTGGAAAGAAAAACAAAGTCCTTGTTGGTCATGCTTGATCCGGGTCTGCCGCCGGGAGAAAACAAAAGACCCAGGGACATCAGCAGACCGCTCAGCACAATGCCCAGAAACTTCTTGAAATGAAAAATATCTTCCTTGCGTTCCAGCAGGACCTGCATTTTGACCTGCTGCTCACGAGTGACGCGCTCTCCCTGCCGTACAATGACTTCCCCCTTGCCCACCCGGTACAGGACCGGTTCCACCGTCTGGGCCACGGCTTCGGCGCGTTGCTTGGTCAGATCATAATTGGGGATGAGGGTCGGCTGAAGAAGCTTCTCAAAAAGCTGAGCCGTGGCTCTTTTGCCTTGCGCGGAGAGGGGCAGTTCGTTCATAAGCCGGGAAAGTTGCAGCATGAGGCCTTTGATATCGGGCAGACCGTGGTCTTCATGCAAAAGCACTTCCCCGCCGCTGGCCACGTTATGGATAATTACCCCGCCCGGATTGGAATGGGCGACGCCCAGTTCAGGCAGCACCCCGACATGCAGGCGCGCCTCGGCCAGGGGCAGAAGAGAGTCAATAATGGCCCGTTGCGCCGCCGGCGTGGACAGGGCCACGATAAAGGCCATGGGGACTTCCTCGCTGAACTCCAGAGAGAGCTCCTCACGCAGGTCCTCTTTCTGCTCCGCGCTATACGCTCCGTTGACGGCGAGCAGAATGTCCTGCACGCGATCGCGCAGCGTATCCGCGGGCAGGAAGCTGAGGTCAAGCACCAGCGGCTGCATTTTGCGGGCATTTTCCTGCCGCAGGGCGGTTGCGCGCCTGTCGCGCAGCAAAACCGTGCTGGAGGCGATCACATCGGCAGGCGCGATATCCCCTTCGGCCAGCGGGGCCTGACGGATGGAAAAGTCCAGGGACGCCAGACCGGCCAAAAAAAGAACCACCAGCACAAAGAGGAAAAAAGCGGCGGGCGGCAGCTTTTTGTTGAAGCGCCGCCAGAACAGGGCGAGCCCCGAAGGGGCCTTATCGGGTATTTTGGTAGGCATCGTAAGCCTGCACTATACGTCCCACAAGTGGATGGCGGATCACATCCGTCTTCTCGAAGCGGATGATGCCGACACCTTCTATGTCTTTCAACACATCCAGCGCTTCCACGAGACCGGAACGTTTTGCCCCGCCCGGCAGGGACGGGAGATCTATTTGGGTAATATCACCCGTAATGGCCATGCGTGAACCAAAGCCCAGGCGCGTGACAAACATTTTCATCTGTTCGGGCGTCGTGTTCTGGGCTTCATCAAGAATAATGAAGGCATCATTGAGGGTTCTCCCCCGCATAAAGGCCAGAGGCGCTATTTCTATGACGCCGCTTTCCATCATTCCGGCGACTTTTTCCATGTCCAGCATATCATGCAGAGCATCGTACAGAGGGCGCAGGTAGGGGTTCACCTTTTCCGCCATGTCCCCCGGCAGAAAACCCAGACGTTCGCCCGCTTCCACGGCCGGTCTGGTAAGAATAATACGCCGCACGCGTTTGGCAAGGAGCATGGACAAGGCCACCGCGACCGCCAGATAGGTCTTGCCGGTTCCGGCGGGCCCCACGGCAAAGGTCATGTCTTTTTCCCGCAGGAAATCGACATAGGCCCGTTGATTCAGGCTCTTGGCCACAACGGTCTTGCGCAGGGGCGAGGAGAACACCGCGTCTTTGAATATATGTTTCAAATCCGCGTCCGGCCGCTGCTCCAGCATGGTCCAGGCATGGGCGATATCCCTTGGCTGCAACCGCGTCCCGGACTTGAGCAAGGCATAGAGCTGCACCAGCAGATTCTGGGCCATTCCGGCCCGGACTTCTTCCCCTCTGATGGTCACCGTGCCCCCGCGCGAGGCGATAGAGAGGCCCGCGCGTTCAGCCAGCAGGTTCAGCCCGGCATTATGCGGGCCGAACAACTCATTGGCAAAAGCGGCGTCATCGAAGTTCAGGCTGTATTCGGCCTGCGCCGCGGCAAAGCCATTCTCGAGGAAGGCGGAGGCCGGAATGTCGAGAGAACCGACCCCGGAAGAGCCGGACGCAAAAGAGCGGGATGGTGAGGGGTGATGATGAGGAGGGTTGTTTTTTGTCATGCGGCCGCTGGCTCCATGCCACGGGCAAAGACGCTGTTTTTCGGGTAGTGCCTCATTTTGGCGTGGTACTTCGTCAACACTATGTAATAAGACACGATACAGGGAAAGACCGCCGCCGTCCAATGTAATTTTCCAACAATTATCCAATAGGTTCGCAGGGTTGGAATACAATCCCGGACGTACTTCCTGGCACGAAACATGCATAACAGCTATCCGATAGTACCGGCGGGCAGTTTTTGCCTTTTTGCGCCAAGGAGAACCATATGGCCGTTTCAAGCATCAATGGAGAATCCGGACCCCTGAGCCTTGTCGATCTGATGCAGGAAGCCAAAGCAAATGCTTCCGCTCTCGACTCCTCAACCACCTCGGCTTCATCCAGGGCTCTGCTGTCTTCGCAGTCCAGGAAGGTCCACAGCGCCTACGGCGGAGGCAGCGCGTCCTCGGCTGTCGGGCAGGCCGCGCTGCAACGCGCGCTCTCGGAAATGAGCGGCAGCGGCGGCAAGGTCACCTTCAACCAGGTGGCGGCGCACCGGGAAAATCTGGAACTCGAATTTACGGTTGAGCTTCGCGCCGCTCTGCTCAAGGAAGGCGTGTCCCTGGAAACGGACTTCTCCCTCAGTATGAATGCGGACGGCAAGATAGACGTTATCTGCGATGACCCCCTGGCCAAGGAAAAAATCCAGAAATATCTGGCCGAACACCCCAAAGCCTGCGAGCAGTTCGGCTATATCCAGGCCCTCTCCAACCTGGAGCGCGCCAAACAGAGCCCGGCCGGCAGCATGGCCGCCTGGAAGGACGTGCGTAGCGCCACGGCCGAGTTGCAAACCCAGGCCCTGGAAGCTTTTTTCGGCGAGGCCATGAACTCGGGCATGGAGTACTCCTCCATGCTGGCCAGTTTCGGCGCGGGCGGCGGGGACGCCAAGGCTGCCTTTTATACCGGGCTGAATTTTAAGGTTTAGGACGGCTTGGGAAGGCGACAGTGAACGGCCCTGGCTGGTTAGCCGGGGCCGTTCGTCTTTTATGGCATTTTGCGCTTGAGATGCTTGTTTAACGGCGGGCAAAGCCCGCCTACAAGCATCTCGCGGCAAGGATTTGTAGTCAAATCCTTGCAAGAGCAGGTACATTTTTTCAAAGTTGAACTGCTCTAGAGAAGAAAGCCATCTTGACAATGACATCACATGTAGTATCATCATCGTATCTGGAGGCTTCATGACGCGAGCGGACAAACGGTTGCGGAAAATGCGGCAGAATCCGCGTGACTGGCGGATTGAGGATATTCAAAGCCTTGCCGACAGCCTGGGTATCGAGTGGATACATGACGGCGGAAGCCATGTCATCTTTCGCAGTCCCTTGGGCGAGCACTTGAGCATACCGGCCCGCAGACCTATCAAGCCGATTTATATCACGAAGTTTCTGGCCCTGGCCGCCAGTGTGCAGGAGGCAAACGATGAACGCTCCGCAGAATAGAGTCGAACTCCGCCCGTTGACCATTGCTGAAGGCGGTGGCTGGCTGGCGTCTTTCCCGGACCTGCCCGGCTGCATGTCGGACGGCGAAACCCCGGAAGAGGCTTTGCGTAACGCGGCGGAAGCCGAAAGCGCGTGGCTTGCCGCCAACAAACAATGGGGCAGGACCAGGGCGGAAAAACCTGCCCGCCTTGTGGCCCGCCTGCCCCGCAGCATTCACCGTGATTTGCAGGAACGGGCCAATGAAGAAGGGGTAAGCATCAACACCATGCTGGTGACCCTTATTGCCCATGGCCTGGGAGAAATCGCCGGAAGCCGTCAGGCTTCGGGCGGGCGCTGAATGCCCGTATTATGCGCCGCGCTTTTCCTCCGTCAATATCATACTCCTGGCCGCTTTGGTCTCGTCCAGTCTGCGCACGGGCAGGGTGACCGGCGCATCCTGAATGGCCTTGGGGTTGGTCCGGGCTGTTTCGATAATGGCAATCAGGTCGTCGCAAAAGCGGTCCAGGGTTTCGCGGCTTTCGGTTTCCGTGGGCTCGAACATCAGGCATTCCTTGACAATCAGCGGAAAATAGATCGTGGGCGCGTGATAGCCTTTGTCCAGCAGGGCTTTTGCCAGGTCCAGCGCGTGCACGCCATACTCGCCCAGCGGCGAGGCCGAGGCCACGAATTCATGCATGCAGATGCGGTCATAGGGAATCTGTAAATGATGGCGCAAGCGGGCCAGCATGTAGTTGGCATTGAGCACGGCATAGTCGGTGGCCCTGGCCAGCCCTTCCCGGCCGCAGCGCAGCATATAGGCGAGAGCGCGCACATACATGCCGAAGTTGCCGTAAAAGGGCGCGACCTGTCCGATGCTTTGCGGCAGATCATAGTTCAGTCCAAAGCTGCCGTCAGATTTTTTCACCACGCGCGGGCCGGGCAGGAAGGGGGCCAGTTTTGCCGTTACCCCGACCGGGCCGGAGCCCGGACCGCCGCCGCCGTGGGGCGTGCCCATGGTTTTGTGCAAATTGAGGTGCACCACGTCAAAGCCCACGTCGCCCGTGCGCAGACGGCCCATGCAGGCGTTGAAGTTGGCCCCGTCGTAGTACAGCAGGGCGTCAACCGAACGCAGGAGGCGCACGATTTCCGGCAGGTGTTTCTCAAAGAGCCCCAGGGTGTTCGGGCAGGTCATCATCAGGGCGGCCACGGAGTCATCCAGCACCGCGGCCAGGGCCTCGGGGTCAACCATGCCGTCCCTGGACTCGATGTTGATGACTTCATAGCCCGCCATGCCCGCTGTGGCCGGATTGGTGCCGTGAGCGGAGTCAGGCACGATCACCTTGGTCTTTTTATGGCCTTTGGCCCGGTGATAGGCGGCAATAATCAGGATGCCGGCCAGTTCGCCCTGCGCCCCGGCCATGGGTTGCATGGTAAAGGCGTCCATGCCGGTCACTTCCCGTAAAAGCTGTTCGGTTTCCCAGATGGCCTCAAGGTTGCCCGCGGCCAGCGCCTCTCCGCCCGCGACCTGCGCCACCAGAGGATGCAATTGGGTAAAGCCGGGCAGGGAGGCCGCGACTTCGGTGAACTTGGGATTGTATTTCATGGTGCAGGAACCGAGCGGATAAAAATTGGTGTCCACTCCGTAGTTCCGTCTGGACAGGTTTGAGTAATGCCGGATCACGTCCAGTTCGGACAGTTCGGGCAGTTCAGGGCGGTTCGCGCGCAGCAGGTTTTGCGGCAGCATATCCCTGGCGGTCTTGTCCGGCTTGCCGGGCAGGACGCCTGTGCGGCCGGGAACGGATTTGGCGAATACGGTTTGCATGATGGCGCCTTCCTTTTATTCCAGCCCGTCGGCCAGAGCAGTGGCCAGGGCGACGGCAAGACGGTCGATGTGTTCGGACGTGGTTTTTTCCGTGCAGGCCACCAGCAGAACATTGTCCAGGCCCGCGTACCAGCGGCCCACGGGCACGCCCGCCATAATCTTTTGCCGGGCCAGCGCTTCCACCACGCCGGAAGCCGCTTTGGGCAGCGCAAGGGCGAACTCGTAGCCGTAGGGCGCGTCGCTGTATAAGGATACTCCGGGCAGGGCGGTCAGGGCGCCAGCGGCCTCACGGGCCCGCTGCATGGACAGTTCGGCCGTGCGCGTGAGGCCTTCGGGCCCGAGCAGCGACAGGTGCATGGCAGCGCGCAGGGCGCACAAGCCCTGGTTGGAACAGATGTTGGATGTGGCCTTGGAGCGGCGGATATGCTGCTCGCGGGCTTGCAGGGTGAGCACATAGCCGGTTTTGCCGTCCAGATCTTCGGTCCGGCCCACGATGCGGCCCGGCATCTGCCTCACCATATCCTTGGTACAGGCCATGATGCCGAGATACGGCCCGCCAAAGGCCAGGGGCATGCCCACGGCCTGTCCTTCGGCCACGGCCACGTCCGCCCCCATTTCGCCGGGAGTTTTCAGCACCGCCTGCATGACCGGATTGACCAACATGACAGCCTTGGCCTGTGCGGCGCGGGCCTTGGCAAAAAGCTCCGAGAAGTCCTGCACCGCGCCGAAAAAGCCCGGATTCTGGACCACGACAACAGCGGTTGTGTCATCAAGAGCCGCTTCCAGAGCAGCCATGTCCGGCGATCCTTGCCGGTGCGGGATCACGCGCACCGAGACCGGCAGGTTGGCGCTCAGGCTGGCCAGCATGTTCCGGTACAGCGGGTTCACGCACTCGTCCACCAGAATGACTTCGCGCCGGGTGGCCCGCACGGCCATCATGGCCGCTTCAAAAATGGCGCTGCCGCCGTCATAGACCGAGGCATTGGCCACGTCCATGTCCAGCAGGCGGCATACGGCGGTCTGGTATTCAAAGATGCCTTGCAGCGTTCCTTGCGAAGCCTCGGGCTGGTACGGCGTATAGGCGGTGTAAAATTCGCCCCTGGCAGCCAGGGCGTCCACGGCAGCGGGCACCACATGATCGTAGGCCCCCGCTCCCAGAAAGGAAAGCAGGTCCACGGCGTTTTTGCCGGCCATGTCCCGCAGCCGGGAAAAGGCCTCGTGTTCGCTCAGGCCCTCCGGGAGGTCAAAGCGTTTCGGGCGCATCTCCGCCGGGATATCGACGAAAAGATCATCAAGCTGCTTGAGGCCTATGTACCCCAGCATGGCTGCGGTATCTTCTTTGGTATGCGGGATGAAGGGCATGGCATCTCCTTGAAAGGTAGCGTCTCAGTTTGCCGTGATACTTCGTCAGGCTTGCTTTGTGCTCCGGGGCAGGGCCGAAGAGCTGACTCGCCACCTCCTGTGGCTCGCCCTTCGGGCGGGGTCGCATTTGCTCCCCCGTCCAATTCCGCTATCCTGCGGAATTGTCAGCCCCATCGCCCAAAGCCGCGCCTTCCTCGTCTGACGACAAACTGAGACGCTACCGGCGTTGAGAAAATACTAGGCTATCGTTTTTTCATAGCCCTTGGCATCAAGCAGACCGGACGGCTGCGCGGAAAGCTTCACCCGGATCAGCCAGCCTTCGTCATAGGGCGACTCGTTCACCTTTTCCGGCGCGCTTTCCAGGGCCTCATTCACCGCAATCACTTCACCGGCGACAGGGCTGTAGATATCACTGGCGGCCTTGACCGACTCCACCGATCCCATTTCCTTGCCCGGAACAAGTACGGCGCCGATGGCGGGCAGGTCCACAAAGGTGAGGTCGCCCAATTGTTCCTGGGCAAAAAAGGTAATGCCGATAACGGCTTCGGAACCCTCTATGCGCACCCATTCATGCGAGGGCGCGTAAAGCAGATCAGGTCTGATGGACATGGCTATCTCCTGTAAGTGAGTATTTGCTTATTGGGCAGGGCTTAACGCTGCGGCAGGACAATGCCCAGCTTGGCAATTTCCTGGAGCAGCACTTCATGATGAAGGGGCTTGACGATATAGCTGATGGCTTCCCCGAGGAAAAAGGCGTCGTGCACCTCTTTGCTGTCATCCAGGCCTGAGATCATGATCACTTTGGTCTGCTGGTCCGGAGCTATGCCGCGTTCTTTTTCTATTTCGCGAATTTCACGCAGGGCCTGTTGCCCGTCCGCGTTGGGCATGAGGATATCGAGGGTAATCAACGTATACGGTTCGCCTTCCTTGAGCGCCAGCCCGAAGGCCTCCACCGCTTCCTCTCCGTCCGTGGCGATATCAACGTCGCCGTAAGGCCGCAAAAGCTTCTGCACCAGAAAACGAGATTCAAAGTCATCATCAACCACCAGGAATCGCATATGAACTCCTTTACTTCCATACCCGCGAAAGCAGGGCCGGAAGGAAAGCGACAAGGTTGCCCCCCGGCAAAAAGCCAAACAATCTACATCATGTAATAGTATCTGGCGGTGCTGTTAAGGTCAAGCATGCAGCCGGGTAGTGCCGCAGACTTGAAAAACCCGGCGATATTGCCTACACTCCAACCGCGTGTATTGTGGTTGCGGAAACAATTGTATTGTAGCCTATTGCGGGATACTCCATGCGTAAACTATCCGGTCTCCTTCTTCTCTCAATGCTCACGGCCGGTTGTGCCGCTTCCGGCCAGCCCGGTGTGCAGGAACGTATTGACGCCTCCGAACAGAACCGGCAGATCCTTGAAGCCAGGGTTGATCAGGTTGAAGATCGGCTCGGCCGGGTGGAGAACGAGTTGGAACAGGTGCGCCGGGGAGGCAAGCCGGTTCCGAAACCGGCAGCGGTCGAGCTTGCCCCGGCCAAAGTGGTCCGCGTATCCCGGAACGAGGCCGCGCCGCCCCAGCAAACCGGCTATGTGGATCTGCATCGTCTGGGACTCACTCTTTCGCCGCATCCGGCATCATCCGATGCGGACGGCGCGGAATCCCCGGAACATCCGCCCGTCCTTGAGCTCAAGTATTCCGATCAGATCCCCGCTCAGGCCCCTGCCGCTCCCCTGGATGCGCCCGCGAACGCCGGCGACGCTCCTTCCGGCACTGCCCCCGGCGCGGCGGACAACGGTCCGGGGCTGGTGCCCCCGCCGCAAAGCCTTTCTCCCGCGCCGCAAGGTCTCCCGGTATCCCCGGTCCCCCCGGCCCCGCAAAAAGCCTCCGCAGCGCCGTCCGGCGAAAAAAGCGCCTATGAGGCGGCCCTGGCGCTCTATCACAAGGGAGAATACGGCAAAGCCAGGGAGGCTTTTCAAGCCTTTCTGCGTTCCTCTCCGAACAGCGCGCTCGCTCCCAACGCCATGTACTGGGAAGGCGAATCCTTGTACTCGCTCGGCCTCTACGATCAGGCCGTCATGATCTTCATGGGCGTTGTGAACGCCTACCCCAAACACGATAAGGCCGCGGCCTCCCTGCTCAAGATAGGCCACGCCTATGAGCGGATGAAAGATATGGATAACGCCCGCTTTTACTGGCAAATCCTCGTGGACGATTTTCCGAAATCCGCTCCGGCCGCCCTGGCCCGCAAGCGCCTGGGCATCGGATAAGGCCGGGCCCCGCCCACGACCGTGAGCACCTTTTCCGACCTGAGCGCATCCGCGAGAAGCGAATTATGGGCCCTGCTGGCCTTGCGCCACGCTTACGGAATCGGGCCGCTCCGGGCAAAACGCCTCTGGGACGCTTTCGGTTCCGGGCTGGCAGCGGCCGAGGCCTGTCTGGCCGACCCCTCGGCCTGGGCGGACCGGGACATCGCGCCCCTGCCCACGGCGCGTAAATTTGCCACGGAGCAATGGCGGGAGCGGGCCAAACAGGAATGGTCCGCTGTCAAGGCGGCCAAGGCCGCTTTTCTGCACATCGGCGACCCCGCGTATCCCGCGCTGCTGCGCCAGCTTCCCGACGCTCCTCTGCTGCTGTACTATCACGGCGACATTTCTCTGCTGCAAGGCCCCTGCATCGGGGTGGTAGGGGCGCGGGACTGCACGCGCGAAGGCCTTGCTGTTTCCGCCTTTTTTTCCCGCGCCTTGTCCAAAGCCGGAGTGACCGTCATTTCCGGTCTGGCCCGAGGCATTGACCGCGCCGCGCACCTGGCCGGACTGGAAGGTCCGGGCCGGTCCATAGGCGTTCTCGGCACGGGCCTGGACATCGCCTATCCTGTCTGCAATGCCGACCTGCAAGCCCTGATGGCTGAAAAGGGCCTGCTCATTTCGGAATACGCGCCCGGCACTCCGTCCCACGCCAAACATTTTCCGGTGCGGAACCGTGTGATCAGCGGCCTTTCGCGCGGCGTCCTGGTTGTTGAAGCCGCAAGCAGAAGCGGCAGCCTGATCACCGCGCGCCTGGCCCTGGAACAGAATCGCGAGGTCTTTGCCGTGCCCGGACACACCATGGCCGCCGTGTCCGGCGGCTGCCGCGACCTTATCCGGCGCGGGGCCAAGGCCGTGTTCAATGCCGATGACATTCTGGCCGAACTGGCTCCGCTTCTGGCCCTGGACGTGCGCGCGGCCCTTGAAGAGCGGCAGCGGGAAGCCGTTGCCAGAAAACGCGGCCAGGCCAGGAAGCGCCGGGATGAACCGTATGAAGATGTCGCCGCAGAGGCTCTGTCCGTTCTGCCGTTGGGTGGTCTGCCCTGGATACCGCAGACACCGCAGACACCGCAGACGCCACAGACGCCGCGGACGCCGCCCCCGGCAAAAGCCTCCCCGCCGCCTCGTTCGCGCCAGGATTCCGCCCCGCCTGTAGAGTTGAATGGCGAGGAGCGGCGCGTCATTGACGCCATCACCGCGCAGCCCCGGCATATTGACGAGATAGCGCGGGCCACGGGCCTGGAAGTGGCCAAGCTGAGCGGGCTGCTCACCTTCATGGAAATACGCGGGCTGTTGCGGCATCTGCCCGGCATGCTGTACGCCCTGCCGGGCGGGGCGGAGTGACAGTCATGTCCGAAGCGCCCCCTATCCCGGAAGCGGTGGAAATGTTTCTGGCCCATCTTGAGCTTGAGAAAGGCTATTCCCCGGCCACGGTCGCGGCCTATGGCAAGGATGTGCTGCAATTTGAAGCCGTGCTCGTCCGCCAGGGACGTTCCCTGGCCGATCCGGCCGGAGTCACCCGGCGGCAGATCCGGAGTTTTCTGGCTGATTTGCATCGCCAGGGCATGAACAAGGCTTCCATGGGGAGAAAGCTCTCGGCCTTGCGTTCTTTTTTCCGCTTCTGCGCCCGTATGCGCATGATCACGGCCCTGCCCACCGAAGGCGTGGGCAACCCCAAAACGGAAAAGCGGCACCCTGATCTGTTGAACGTGGACCAGGCCTTTGCCCTGCTCGGCCAAGTGGATCACGGCAAGACAGGTGACGGCGCAACGGAAAACACGCCCGCCCTTGCCGCCCGTGACCTGTGTCTGGCGGAAATTCTTTACGGTTCCGGCCTGCGCATCTCCGAAGCCCTGGCCCTGGATGTCGGCCGCTTGTCAGCGGAATCGGAAAGTCTGCGCGTGCTCGGCAAGGGAGGCAAAGAGCGTCTGGCTCCCCTTACGGACAGCGCCCGTACTGCGCTGGCGGCCTGGCTCGAACTGCGTCCGGCCCTGGCCCCGGCCGGGGAGCGCGCGCTTTTTGTGGGCGTGCGCGGAGCACGGCTTAACCGGCGCGAAGCCCAAAGGATCATTGAAGCGCTCTGCCGCCGGGCAGGCCTGCCGCAGGCCGTTTCTCCGCACGGTCTGCGCCATTCCTTTGCCACGCATCTGCTGGAGGCCGGGGCGGATTTGCGTAGCGTCCAGGAACTGATGGGGCACGCCCGCCTGACCACTACCCAGCGCTATACGCATCTCAACCTGTCGCACCTCATGGCCGTGTACGACAAGGCGCATCCCAAGGCCAAGGAATAGAGCTTATAAATTTGGAGGGGCTCCGCCCCTCCACCCCGCCAGGGCCTAGCCGGCCCTGGACCCGGCGTTCCTGAAAACAGCGAAGCTGTTTTCTAGGGTATGAGGGGTGCAGGGGA
>Ga0082212_10004795_pt1 | contig 18672 bp, 19 predicted proteins | sample TergutNt197P3_FD_71548 | JGI IMG/M metagenome (GOLD analysis project Ga0082212, IMG submission 71548) | Neocapritermes taracua P3 segment gut microbial communities from Petit-Saut dam, French Guiana - Nt197 P3 | ecosystem: Host-associated > Arthropoda: Insects > Digestive system > Gut ...
CGTTTATTTTTGGTTTAGCCTTTGTTTGTTGGGTTGCCTGTTGTATCATGTTTGCAACGGTGGCTTGGGCGGCGGCAAGAAGTCAACAACAAAAGTATCCCTTGAGGCGGCATTTTGCGCAAAATACCGGCTTACAGGATGTTTAGGCGCTGGGTATACTGTTTAGGCAGAGGGGCAAATTGCGGTTGGGGGCCGAAACGTGAACGGGTTGCAAGGTGCGCGCAAAAAAAATTTCATCTCCCCTCGCCCTCATTCGTTTACATTATATGACGGTAAACAAAAAATACAAGGACAGCGTTTTCAGGAGTATCTTTAATGATAAAGAAAAGTTGTTGGAATTATACAACGCCATTGAGGGAACTAATTATCAGGACGCGCAGGTTATTGATATAAACACCCTCGAAGATATTATTTATATCGGCATGAAAAACGACATATCGTTCATAATTGATGATACGTTAGTTCTGATTGAGCATCAGTCAACCATAAACGAAAACATGCCTTTGCGGATGGGGATATACCTATTCCTTATTTGGAGGAAAATAACAAACGCGGACCCGATGGCAAAATATGGAAGGTATTCAAGGGAAATCCCTAATCCTAAACTTATAGTGTTGTATAACGGTAAAGAGGAGCACCCCGCGGAAAAGACTTTATGGCTTTACTCACTATATAAAAAAAAGAACGTTGAGAAAAAAATCGTTGACTTAGAGGTAAAAGTACTGAATATAAATAGGGGTTATAACCCTGAATTGGAGCGCAGAAGCAAGACCTTAGCGGACTACATAACCTTTGTATCAAAGGTCAGGGAATACGAAAAGAAACAGTCTTTAAATGAAGCTATAGAATCGGCAATTAAATATTGTATAGATAACGACATACTCAAAGAATATTTAAAGCAAAACTCATCGGAGGTAAATAGTATGCTGACAACAGAATTCGATTTAGACGAATACACAGAAGTAATCCGTATGGAAACCAAAGAAAGAGCTCTTGCAGAAGGTAAAGAAGAAGGCATGGAAAAAGTCCAAAACTATATATTAGACCTTATGGAACAAGGTTTGAGCCGGGAAGAAATTAAAAAGAAAATAGAGGAAATGCCGCGAAAAAATCGCAGACAGCCGTAGTAACAATAGGAACTGTAATCCGCGCCCCGTTACCTTGTGGCGGCATCCTCCCGGCGAATCAAAAGCAAGAAAGAGCGAACAAAAACTGCGCGGGCGCGTATGTCGCCCATGTTATTACCGAGCTGTGCTTTATTGGCTTTTTGAAATTGTTTATACCGAAACATATATCAGACACAATGAAGAGAAACGCGCCCGCGGCTCTGGCGGCAGATGAAAGCGTAACGCCGGACGAAAGACCGGCTAAGGCAAAAAATCCGGCGGCGCACAACACGCCCGAATAGGAAAGCAAAAGCGGACGCAGTTCGGGATGATGCCTGCCCACCCTGTTATCGAAAATAAGTACAGCGCATACCAAAAACAGCAAAAGCGCCGCGTGCCATGCCGCGAAGCTGTAACCGCTTGCGAAAGCAAAAATATATATGACGTGCGCGCAGAGAAAATATATTATACCGTAAATGGTCATCTTTTCGACCACCAGCATCAGCATTACGTCTGCCACAAGGGACAGGGTAAGCGCCGACAGTATGAACAGCCTGTACAAATTCATACCGTGCGCGTCCACAGAGAGTATCGCAAGCAGGAGATTCATCGCCGTTATAAGAGGAGTCAGAAGATATTTGAGCTGCAAGATTCCTTTAAATGTGGCGTATTCTCTGACGAGAAATACGAGCGCCAGAACTGCAACCATTGGCAAGAAGGCCGGTTCCGGGAAATTCATTTTCCCTTATCTTTATCTTTCTTGAAGTGGTCAGAGAGGTCTCTCAGCTTGTTCGGGTCAAAACCTACCGATTGCGAGGCCGCTATATTCTGTTCTCTGATGTCCTCAAATATTTCTTTGCGGTGTACCGTTACTTTTCTGGGCGCCTTTATACCAAGCTTTACCTGATCGCCTTTGATGTCAATAATGACGACCTCTATATCCTCGCCTATCATTATGCTTTCGTTTAATCTTCTGGCAAGAACAAGCATACTCAGCCTCCGCTCTTGCGCATCTCGTCCAAGATGAGATGCCTGACAAAATAGCGTTCGCTCATGGATATGGCCTGCCGTCCGAGCCTCTTTTCAGGATGTATGATAACAGGGCCTTGCAGATTAGCCGTCATCTTTGATGGGTCTTCGGGTATTGTAACTATCGAAAATATAAGAAGTTCATCTAACGAGGCGGCGCCTACCGACTCTATATCGCTCTGCGGTATATCGGGCGCGTAATCTCCGGCAAAGTCAGCCGGGCATATTATAATAAAGGCGATACTCTCCTCATCGCATGCCTGCAGCCACTTAAACGGCGAATTCTCGTCTCCCGAATCGAGAAGCGCGAAAGCCTTTATGTAATCAAAGCCCGGTATCCCTTCGGGGAAAGATATTATCTGCCGCTCGTCAATACTTATTTCCCCAAAGGGTCTGGTTTTGATTCTCTTTTCCAAACGCTGTTCTCCTTATCTCAGAAAATCCATAAGAGTCGGCTTTATGCTTCTCGCTCCTACAGCGAGCGCGTACTGGTGAACCGCGTCAAGCCATTTCAGGTTCATTATCTCTTCGGCGAAATCAATCGCCTCGCTCTTGGCTATCATGTCATATATGTTCGTCTTTTCATATTCGCTGCGCCTCGCGAGTTCGTCAAGGCGGCTTTCTTTCGCGCCTACTTCGGCCTGATGCCTGAGCACGTTCTCAAGAGCCATATCGACAAGCCCAAGGTCTCTTCCGCCTAAAAGCTCGACATCGCCGCGTATAAGGTCCTCCCTGATAGTTATGATGGCCTCAAATATCGACATCCCCCCAATAACCGTATTAGGCGCGAAGTTGTTCGGAGGTTCGGTGCGGTCGGGATTTATAAGCCCCAGGTCCTGAAAAACGGTTCCGCTTCCGCTGTCCCTGAGCCATACCTGATGCGGCGTTGTAGTTTCAAGGACAAGGTTATTGAGACCGCCCTTTGAAGCCCGCACGCTGAGACCGGCGTTATTAATCTTGTCTATAATCATGTCGAGGTTGTCGCCGGCCGATATGTTTACGTCCAACCCGTCAATGTTTATAATCTGATTCGTTGCCGCGGCGTAAGTTGAAGAATCGGAGCTTGACGTAAGAATCTGGTTGGTCGCCCAAAAGAGATGATTGCCCGGAACATTGACCGATATGTACTCTCCCTTCGCCACCTCCCGCAGAAGGCCGCCGATATTTCCTCTGTACTCAACTCCGGTTATCACCGTCCCCTGAATACCGTCGGCAAATGTCTGGTACACGGGAACAAACGGGTTTGGTATTTCCTCGTTTCCGGTCTGATGTCCGCCGAAAATGGGACGCCCCAGCGCGCCGCTGGTATTGCCTATTTTTACAAGTTCCTCAAGAAGTTGATTCACCTCGACCGCGGCAGCGTCGCGCCGTTCAAACGTAGTATATATGCCGTTGGCAAGCTCTACCGTGAGTACCCTGACGCGGTGAAAGATACGCTCTACCGACTGTATCGCAGTATCAGCCTCGTTAAGGCGCGACATCCCCTCGCCTATATTCATTATATACTGCCTCACCTCGGTAAGCCTTGAGTTGTAAAGCATCTGGTTCCCTGTCGCTATCGGGTTATCTCTCGGAAGCCTCACGTTTTTGCCCGTAGCAAGCCTATCCTGAGTTTGGTCCATTTCAACCTGATGTCTGCGCAGATTGTGAATCATTGTATTATTAATCATCTGATTGCTTATTCTGTTCATGTCATACACCCATCCTGTTTATAATGGTATTGAGCATCTCATTGAGGACGTTCATGACTCTCGCCGAAGCCTCAAAGCCGCGCTGAAAGGCTATCATGTTAGTCATCTCCTCGTCTAAATTTATTCCCGAAACCGATTCGCGCAGGTTCGTGAGATTTTTTAAGAGGGTTTCCTGATTATTAAATCTGTCCCGCGACTCTTCGCCCTGACTTCCTATGCGCGAAATCAACGACACGTAAAAGTCATCGAAAGTAGAGCTCTTGTCTACCATCGTGTATTTGTTTCTCAAAGCGGCAATACGCAGCGAGTTGCTTCCGTCGCCTATTCCGTTGCCTGTGTTGAAATCGCCGGTACCGCCCACATCAAGCCCCTGCGCCGCAGATATTGAATCGACATCGTTCATCACCCTGTCGGAGACCCGCATATAGGCAGCCGGGTCAAACCTGGGCGTTACGGTAATATGCTCCGACGAGGCTAAGAATTTTCTCATATCGTTGACCCTTCTGTAATCGAACGAACCCTGCGGGCCGCTTTCTTTAAGCACTCCGGAGAAGCCTACAAGAAACTGCCCCGAATCCTCAAGATGGCGTATCATAAAATTTTTCTTGTCGGTATCCCGCGCTATTGTCGCCTTAATCGAAAGTTCTTTGTTGTGGTTCAGGTAGGCGACGACGCCGGTTCCCGCCTCGTTTATTTTGCGCATAACCGAATTTACCGTATCTTTCTCATTATAATCGATATGCACCTCTGATTCCAATTCGTTGTTCATGACAAAAGTCAGCGTGCCTCTGATGCCTATAGCGGCAGAGGCGTCTAACCTGTTCGCGCCTGCCGCCTTGAATATGGCGCTTACATTATCTACGCCGTCATTATTTATATCGAAATTTCCCTCGGGGCTGTCGCTTACCGTCAAGTGCCTGAAAAAGTCTATGTTGGTTTCGCCTCTGCGGCTGAATCCGTCTCTGTGAATCTCGTTCACCATATCGACAATATTTATCGCCAGCGCGTTTACATCGTTTATGTTTTCGCGTATAACCTTGTCCCTTATGTCAATGAGAGCCGCAAGCTCGCCGTTTTTCACGTATACTTTGGTGCCGGTCTCCTTCCAAAGAACTTTGTACATTCCGTTATTGTCGGAATCGGGAACGGCTTCAAGCTCTCTGCGCAGAGGCCCCTGCACAAGGTTTTCGCCGTCTATATAGACAATGAGTTCATCCTCGTCGGTACGCCCGACCGATACGTTCACTATCTTCGACAACTGCTCAATCAAAGCGTCTCTTCTGTCCATAAGATCGTTAGGCTTATCGCCGAGCGCCTCGGCTTTCATTATACGCTCGTTGAGGTCGCGGATATTTCCTGCGTATATATTTATTTGCTCTACCTTATGAGCCACCTGCCTGTTTGCGTTCATCTTGAGGTCATATAACTGTTTATATACATGATTTATTTCGTTAGAGAGGTTTATGGCGCTCTCCTTTACAACCTCGCGCGCCGGGCGCTCTTCGGGGTAGTTGGCCAGATTCTGCCATGCCGTCCACAATTTGTCAAGGCGGCTGCGCGTTGACTGGTCGCTCGGTTCATTGTATACTTGTTCAATTTGATATATAAAACTGTTGCGCATCTCCCAGTAGCCCAGGACGTTCTTTTCAGCCACAATTCTGTCATCTATAAAAATGTCGCGTATGCGCTCGACAGAGGCTATGACAGAGCCCTGCCCTATATTTCCGGGAGCGTTTGCCCTGTTAAAGGCAGGCGCGTAGAGAGGTTCCGCCGAACTTATGATCACGCGCTGCCTTGAATATTCTTTGTTTTCGGCGTTCGATATATTGTGGCCGGTAGTATGGAGAGCCTGCTGGTGAGATTGCAGTCCCTTTTTACTTATTTCGAGTCCCATAAAAGTAGAGCTCATAACATCCTCCTACGCCGTTTTGTTAAATAGAAGAGAACCGGCAACCTTGTTGTTTTCGCGGCCGGTCGAATCATAACCCGCCGATATGCTCGTGGTATCCCTTAAGCCTGTTAGGATATCGTTGAAAAAATCCATATTGTCTTTCATAAGCCTATCGTTGAGTTCTTTTATGTTTATTGCCTTTAGAACAGCGCGTTTAAGCCCCTTGCCGGCAAACAGTAAGCGTTCGGATATGTCGCCGCCGGCAAGAGCCGCAATTTCCGAAAGCGAGGCCTCGCCGCCGGATTCGAGGCCGCAGAGTTTTACGGCTTCAACGCGCCTGGATTCTTCAAGAGTTATCTCTCTTATCAATGATTCTTCTTTTACGGTTATCGCGTCAAGGTTCCTGCCGTCGCGTTCAAGCAGAGCTTCCTTCTTTTCTTCCTCAAGACGGTAAAGCTCCTCATATATTTCTTTTTCTCTGAGCAGTATTTTTTCAAGTTTCAGTACAGCTTCCATAACGCCTCCGTGCATATATATACAGTAAGAATATCGGCTGTTTTCTAAAAAGGTATTAGGAATAAAATGCGTTATGTCGTAAAAGAGGGTTTGCCAAGGTTTGCGTTTTTTTTACTTGACGTATTTATTCAGTCCCTGTATATTATGTTTATGGAAACAATAATAAGTAAAAAAGCGGGGATTTCCTATCCTCCTAAAGAAGACCCGTCAGGCGCTACCTGGATTATCGCGTTTGATATCAACGATAAATTATACAGCCTTTACAAATACGCTATGAATCCTAAAAACGCCGGTATTCTAAACGGTGAAACGCCAATAGATTACGCGGGCAATTGCACGGTTGCTGTTAATAATGAAATATACAATGTATTAAAAAGTTACGGATTCGACAAGCAGCTCCAAAATTCCTTAGTTTTCAATAATCTGCAAGACGCTACCGGCGCTTTCAAAGCTGTCTCTTCGGGACTTGCCAAAAGTTGGGCAAAATATTTCATAGACAGAATACATCTATTTCAGGTTGGCCCGAACTCGAACGCCGCAGAGCTTCTGAACAAAAATCAAATTATAGCGAAAGAGGACAGACCGGCTTGGTTTACCGACGCTGTTTTTGACTTCATAACCGCAGATGATGGCAGCGGCTCCAATTAAGAAAGGGTAACTCTGTGTTCTGCGCCCTGCATTGAATTTATTTTTTCAGCACAGGGACGCAGGTTCACGGAGAATCACAGAGTTTTTGGCGGCTATTTCACTTGAACCGGCTTGCCGCCTTCGTAGCCTTCAACGCCTTCTTCAAAATAATAAACGATTTCGCCCTTTTGATTGACGAAACACGATAAATATACGTCTTTTTCTTTCAAACGCGGCTCATTTTGAAAACGAACCTTGCAAAACATCAAACCGCCTTCGGTAATACCGTGCAAATCCACTCTGTTGCCTTTCGCGTCAGTACATTTAAAAAGTATCGTACCATCAGGCGCGAAAATATCGCCGGCAGCAAGGCCGCCCTGATTTAACGACTGCCTTCCTTCCGGGAAATCAATGCCCCAATTTTGATTCTGCACATCCCCGGAAAGCATTTTAAACATACAAACGCCAAAACCATTGCCGTTATGATAAAAATCCTTGGTTACATCGCGAACTTCTTCAAATTTTTTGTCCATGACAAATAATTTATCGCAGCCGGTTCCGACCCAAGCGTAACCGTTGTGAAATTCGTTCAAATTCCACGGTTTATTTTCCATAACACGCTTGCCGGTTTTGTCGATATAAGCCATTTCATAACTGCTTTCGCTGTCACCGATTCTGACAGCAGCCAGGCCTTCGCTAAAACGCCCTGGTTTTAACTTATAAGTGGCAGGAATCACCAGTTTACCCGCAGTGTTGATAAATCCCCATTTTTCGGCATAGTTTTCCTTAGTCATAACAGCGGCTAAACCTTCACTAAAATCCAGAGCTTTGTCAAACTGTGGTTTGATAGCGATAACGCCCTTTCCATCGGCATAACCGTATTTTCCAAGTTGGGCATTGTAATAAACGCGGCGATTTTCACGCACAGGATAAACGGTCAGGTCTCCCATCGTTCCGCGCTGTGTGCTTGCGAGCGCGGGAAAAACTTCCTTGCCGTTTTTGTCGATAAACGTTTGTTTGACGCCCATTACTACGCTTGTACCCTTATGCACTAAGGCGTAACCTTCTACAAAAGAGGAAGCGTTTGAAATATCTTTAGCCAAATCACGGTATTTGCCGTCAGGATAAATAATAAACGGCGTGGGTGAATACTCATTGGGTTTGGTACGCCAGGCCATCATGGCGCCGCCCGAAAAATACGCTGTTTTGTAGTCGTTCCCTCTGGTGAAAGGAAAATTCGTGCCGAAAATATACTTGCCTTTAGTATTTACATACAGGACTGCCGGGTAAGCGCCTATGGCGATCATTCCATCGTGTATTTCTGGAAAGACGCCGGCATCTTTTGGAATAACGATTTTTTGGCTTTGCTCGGTAAAATGAGGCGTGAGCGTTGACTGGGCAAACAGGCTGCCGCAAAATACTGCGCTTAACGCGATCAAAATTTTAAAATACTTTTTCATATTGTTTTTATTAGTTTAAAGTCTGCCTCCCTTTAACAGACAAAAGTTTGATTTTACCTACTCGTTTGGCTTTTCGGATTCGCCCCGTTTTTGAAATGGTTTCCGGCCTCCATTATTTTGCAACTATTCGCAATGACTCCCTCCCTTATTCTTAATAAGTTAGACCCGACATAAGGGGAAAAAAGTTCCATTTGATAGAAAAAAAATTCTTGAGTCCACTCATAGAAGTCACTAATAAAAAACAGATAATGGTATAATTTTTTATTGTTTATATATAGACATATTGTATATTGTATTGTAATAATAATTATATGCAGAACGCAAAGAGAAATTGCATACTGCATTTATTAAAAGGCAGGAATATTGGCGGAGAAAAGATATCGCCGATACACCTTATAAGTTTGCCTGAAAAACGGCAAGTTCAGCATAAGCATTACAATGCAATATTTTTTCATTAAAGCTACGTTTTTTATTATACAGAAAAAAGCTATACCTGAATACTGTCATTATGGACAAAGAAGAAATAAATCAGATAGTCTCAAAAATAAGAGAAACCTACCGTGATTACGCCAAGACATTCGGACATGGCTTCCAACAGGACAGTTTTGAAGAACGCTACCAATTAGCCATCAGGAGCGGAATGGAACTGGAAGGGTTTTTCCTATCCGAAATTGCTTTCTTGGAAAAGCTCAAAGAAAAATATGACAAGAAAGCCTCTGCGAAATCTTTCTCCGTTATGGTTGATAACATTATAGAAGAAAATACGGACAAAATAAAAAAATACCCCAAGATAGAATTTCACCCTAAAGCCAACCTTGAAATATGCTATTTTTACGGCGCGATGGATGAATTCGCGAGGTGTTATTTTGAGATATTCAACATCATAGACGAAAAAGACTCAATAAACTTAGAAGATGAATTAACGTTCCTCGCAATAAGCAAGAGGAATCACCTGCCCAAAAGAATTCAGGACCACGCGTCGCTGCTTTCCCGGCCTGACGCGCGCGCCTTAGACACCGAAAGGGACGCCGCTGATTACCTTAGAACATGCGCCTTTCTTCTGCACAAAATAATAAACCTTTGTGAAGCGCTTTTGGAAGGACGTAGCGCGTCTTTAGAGTCTCCTCTGCGTTTCAGCAAACTTCGGCATATAGAAGACTCTTCCAAAAAAGCCTTGATCGACATTTTTTCCGACTTAACGGGATACGGCGCGATACTCAAAGTATCCGAACAAGCTCAAAATATAATTACCGATTTCAGACTTAAGGCTTTTAAACAATAAACCTCAGTCGTCGCGCCCGCCAAGCAGGCCCGCCCTCATCAAAAAGTAAAGAAGCGTCATAACGGACGACGTAGCGGCGGCAACATAGGTCATCGCGGCCGCCGAAAGAACGCTGTTTACTCCCGCGGCTTCGGACCCCGATACCATTCCGGTTGACGCGAGTATATTTTTTGCCCTTGATGAGGCGTTAAATTCTACCGGAAGCGTTATAAGCTGGAAGAAGACCACAACGCTGAAAAGGGCTATGCCGATTTTCACAAGCCCTAACGTATTCAGAACAAAACCCGCCATTATCACTATCCACGCAAAATTCGAACCGACCGAGGCTACAGGAACCATCATATTTCTGATAACAAGCGGGCGGTATAGCTGCTTGTGCTGTATAGCATGGCCGGTTTCATGGGCGGCTACGCCTACTGCGGAAATTGTGGCGTTTCTGTACACGTCAGGCGAAAGGCGCACTACCTTTTTAGAAGGGTCATAGTGATCCGACAAAAATCCGGAAGTTTCGGTAACAGAGACATCGTGAAGGCCGTTCTTGTCTAATATTCTGCGGGCAACCTCCGCGCCGGTAAGACCGGAACGGACGGAAACTTTTGCATATTTTTTAAAAGAGCTTTTTACTTTAAAAGACGAAAATATGGAAAGCAAAAAGACCGGTATCATCATCATAAAATAAAGCGGGTCAAGTCCAAAAGGCATTTGTTCCTCCTAAAAATTAATTGGTTAATGTAAATATGGTAAAGAAAACGCTTTTTGTTACAAAATCGGGTTTGACAATTTTCATTACACAATAAATTACTACAATTTACAGGTCAATAACTTTATGAAATACATTTTATTCGCAATTCTGTCACTTATATGTTTTCCGTTGTATGCCGAAACGCCCTCCGGTGAAGACTCAATACCGGATTGGGCATACTACAGCTATGGGCTGGCTCTCAAATCCGAGGCAGCCGCCTCAAACGACCAGGAAAAAATGAGAAAGGCAATAGATTTTTTTCTATCGGCCGAACGTTCAGGCGTTGAATCCGCCCGGGTACACGCCCAAATAGCGGACTGCTATTATTACCTCGGCGACAACCAGAGATGCATAGATTACGCAAGAAAATCCATCAGCGAAAATCCGCAAAATCCGGCCCCTTATAACAAACTCTACTTAGTTTACACCCGTTTGAATAAAAACGAAAAGGCGGCCGCCATACTGGAAGAATATTGCGAGATAAACCCGTCCGCTCTTGATGTCCGCTTTACGCTGGGCGAGCATTATTTGAAAAAAATGAACGATACGGAAAAATCGGCCGAAGCCTTTAAGGTCATACTCGCCTCCGAGGAGGGATTCCCGAGCAGGCAATATTACATAGAATACGCCTGCTATTATCTTGGGTATATATCTTTCCAGAACGGCAATCTCAGCGACGCGCTTAAATATTACGAAATAGCCTATGATATAAACGACAAAAACCTTAAAACAGTAAGTATGCTGGCTATGCTCTACATAGAATTTCTTGACCTTGAAAAAGCCGAAAAATTCTCTTCGCTGTATCTCGCCTTCTATCCGGAAAACGCCGTAATGAACAGCGTCAAAGGACAAGCGCTGTATATACGGGGAGAATCGTCGGCTCTGCCTTACCTGAGACGCGCCAACAAAGACTCTTCCATTTACGGCCTTACTGCGCACGCCTTGTATTTAGAGATGTCGCTAAAAGACGAAGAGGCTATGGCAGCCCTTAAAATGCTGGAACGCTACCCGCCTCATTCAATGGCCCTTCCCTATCACCTCGCGCGCGCGTCAATATACGGCAGAAACGGAAACGCGCTTCTGCTCAGCGAGCTTTTTTCAGCCGGCGTCATAGCTTATAAGGCAAAACTCCCCGATGTAGCCAAACGTTGTTTCAACAAAGCCGTAACCATAAACGATAAGATAGCCGAGACTTTTTATTATTTAGGCAAAATAAATGAAGACGCAAAGGATTATTCCCTTGCCATATTGAATTATAAAAAAGCCGGCTCTTTAAAACCTGATATCGAAATAACGCTGCATATAGGCTACTTATACGGACTCAAACAAAATTACGCCGAGGCATTCAGGCATTTTAACATGGTAAGCGCCGTACAACCGAATAATGCCGTGCCTTATTTTTACTACGGCGTATTTTCAATCTATGATACGGACTACAAGACAGCCGAAAAAAAATTACTCAAGGCCATTGAACTTGACGACGAATCCGAAAATCACTACTTTTACCTAGCCATAGCGTACCAAAAAGACAACCAGATCAAAAAAGCGCTGAGTTCTCTTGAAAGAGCTCTGGAATTGAGTCCCGAAAACGCGGCTGTAAATAATTACCTTGGCTACCTTTACGCCGACCTCAATACAAATGTAGACCGCGCCTTGACGCTGATTCGTAAAGCCCTTGAAAAAGAACCCAATAACGGAGCCTACATTGATTCCTTGGGCTGGGCATATTTCAGAAAGGGAATGTACGCCGAGGCGCTTACGGAACTACTCAGAGCCGAAAAGCTGCTTGATTCGGATACGGCGCCGGACTCAACGGTATACGACCACATAGGCGACGTTTACAATAAACTCGGACGCCATGAACAGGCCGTAGATTACTGGAAAAAATCGCTCAAACTAAAAGAAGATAAGGCAGTACGAGACAAACTAAAGGAACAAAAATAAATGAAACTCCGCAAGATCTTTCCTGTTGCCATGCTGCTTCTGTTATCGTGCGCGACCGCCGACACGGTAGAATATACTCAGAGTGAAAGCGCCTCTTCTCTTTTGAACAATATTTCGCTTATAAACAATAACGCGCCGTCATACTATGATATGACGTTTACAATTGAGGGATTGCTGAACAACCAAAAATATAAATTGACCGGCAACGCGCAGTTAGACGCTAAACTTGACCTGATTTGCCTGTCCCTTACCGATTTTATTTTCAAAAGTCCTATTTCAACAATGTTCGGCAATAACAACGAAATTATAATGTATTTCCCGCCTGAAAAAAAACTTTTCAAATATAAAAAAAGCTCTTTCGATTTAAAAACACTCTGGGGCATAAACCTTGATTATGAAATAATACGCATCCTCGCAAGCTGCAAAATTCCGCTTATAGCCGATTACAAGGCAAGAGAATCCTCGGCTCCGGCGGACGACAATACATCGTATTTAATCTTAGAAAACAAACGCTATTACGAAACAATTTCTTTTAAAAACAATATGCCCGATAAAATAAAAATTATAGATAAAAACGACAGAAGCGAGACGGAATTTCACCTGTTGGCGGCAAAAAAATATGATGAAAGCGTTATTTACAGAAAAATTTCCGTTTTGTCTAAAAAATTAAATTTTGATATATCAATAAATTCAATAAAGATAAATACTCCTGTGAAGGTTAAAACAATAAATGACATAAAAATACCCGCGGATGTCGTCTCAATGAGCAGGTAATACAGGCGGTTTTTTTATTCCCCGAACGGGAGGCTGAGTTGAGCCTCAAAGCGCCGTTCAAATCCGGACACGGATATGCCAAGCAGCCTTACGCTTTTTTTAACAACATCAGTACGGGCAAGCAAACCCGGAATATATTTCATAATCTCCGTTGATTCATTAAGCGGCTCGGCAGAAGAATAACTTCTGGTTACGCTGGTAAAATCAGGATACTTTACTTTAAGGGTTACGGTCTTGCCCGACAAACCGCGGCGTTGCAAAATAGCCGAAACCTCAATTGCTATAGAAGACAAAACCGAAAGCATTTCACCGGTATCATCGACATCCGAACTCATTGTTCTTTCTTTGCCTACAGACTGCCTTTCTCTATAGGGTTCTACCTGCCTTGTATCGATTCCGCGCACTATGTCGTAATAAAACCCGCCGGCCTTGCCGAAGAAACGCCCAAGCGTATCGCGGTCAAGACGCTTGAGTTTCTTACCGTTTGTTATTCCCATTGCAAGAAAGCGCTTCTCGGTTGCTTTACCTATGCCGTAAAATTTTCCGATGGGAAGCGCATCCAAAAACTCCTCAGCCTCGGCGGGCTTCACGATCTTTATACCGTCGGGTTTATTAAAGTCGGAGGCCGTTTTTGCTATAAATTTATTATATGAAACGCCGGCAGACGCCGTAAGGCCGGTCTCTTTTTTTATGCGCTTTCTTATCTCTTGCGCTATAATTGTAGCGGATGAAATTTCTTTTTTGTTGCCGGTTACGTCTATATAAGCCTCGTCTAAAGATAACGGCTCGACCAAATCGCTGTAATCATGAAGTATTTCATGCACTTGCCTCGACACGGCTTTGTATGCGTCAAAACGCCCCTGTATAAAAACAGCGTTTGGGCAAAGTTTGAAAGCTAACGCCGAAGGCATGGCCGAACGGATACCGTACCGGCGCGCCTCGTACGAACATGAAGATACAACGCCCCGGCTGTCGGGTCGGCCGCCGACTATGACCGGTTTACCTCTAAGGCTCGGATTGTCCCTCTGTTCCACAGAAGGGTAAAAAGCGTCCATATCTATATGCACAATCTTACGCATGCGGCATAGTCGCATATATTATCAAACATGTCAACTAATGTTTAGTATTTTGTTTTATACGCAAAAAAATATTTATCACGGCAATCGGCTTGACATCTTTTATTTGATTTGGATAAATGCGGAAAATTTAATCAAAAGTGATACATTATGAAAATAAAAATTATTGCAACAACCATATTAATCATCGCTCAAACCGCGTCCGGCTTTGCGCTGACCGCCGACGAGGTTATGCAAAAATTCAGAGGGAGGATGTACGGCGCGGGGAAATTATCGGGAACCATATCATGGGAATCGGACAGAGGTATGCCGCACTCAGGCAGTTTCAAATACATGCCCGGTAAAATATTTGTTAAATTCAACAACCCATCAGGGAAAGTAATTGCATGCAACGGCAAAAAGCTATGGATATACAACCCGAACAACAATATATGCGGAGTGCAGGATGTCGGCGGCGGCACAGGCGGCATCGCCGGCCTTCTTAGCGGCTATAACGGTATAGTAACCGGACAGGGAGCCGATGGTTATACGGTTAAACTCAGCAAACCCAACGCGGCTTTTCCTGAGGTAATCCTGCGCCTTGACCAAAGTTTTTTTCCCAAAAGTATTCTTCTTAAAAACAGGAACGGAAATCAATTGCAGTTTAAAATCGCGCTTGATTCCGGGGCGGTGCTTAACAGCCAGTTTGAATTCAATGTTCCGGCGAACGCTCAGGTAATAAGAAATCCTCTGCAAATAAAATAAGATTTTATTTGCAGTATTTATAGTGCCCGATAATTTTATATTCGAAGAGGCAATCGGCAAGAACCTGACCGCCTCCTATATTATGCGCTATTAAATTACGCTTCTTGTCCTTTGATCTTTTGCTGACAACTATCCCTATGTGTACGGAGCCGTTTTCTAAATTCCAGCAGACTATATCGCCAGGATAATAATCCTGCGGATTATTCGAGATAGATTTTATTTCTCCGTGCCTTGAAAAGAACACCATAAGGTTGGGAACTCTTCTGTGGTCTATATTCTTATCGGGTTTCTTCAATCCCCAATTTTTAGGGTATAGACTAAAGTTTCTTTTAATATCTTCATGCACTCTTTTTTGCAAATCTATGCCAAGTTTTCTGTAAGCCCTGATAACAACATCCGTACAAACCCCTCTGTCGCCTGGAATATCTCCATTCGGATAACTAATAGAGAAATAGCCAGGATCATAAATAACTTCATCTTTGGTTAGCTCAATGGCGGCTGCGGAGAGCTGTTCATAAAAATTAGTTCCGGCTAAAGCTAAATCTATTGTAAAAAACAGTATTAATATTTTTGTTAGGGTTTTTTTCATAGCGGCTATTCAAACCTTGATTTTATTAAAATTTCAGAATACCAAATTAACTTTGTACTTTTATTGAACAATCTTTTTTAAGGGATACAAGCTCCGGATTCTAAAAAATTTATTACCTGTATATGCATAGGAAATAATATATCCATTTCCCGGTTGTAATTAGGGAAAAATAAGTCTTATTTTTTCTTGGCAATATTTTCAGTATTCATAGTCACATTTATCATTATTATATCTCCTTAAAACTTATAATGTTATACAAACAACTCCCAAAAAAATAAACAAAATTCCTAAAATTTTTCCAATTCCGATTTTTTCTTTGAGAAAAAATCGAGCAATAAACATGGTCCAAATATAACAAACACTTCCTAAAGGAACGACGACTGAGTATGGCATTCTCTGTAATAACCATATATTAGACAACGCAGCAACAACATACAATAATCCACCGACGTATAAATATTTATTTCTCAGAATACTAAAAAATGTCTTCCCATCTGTAGATTTTTTAAGAAAAAGACTTGCAAATGATGCACTCAAGGTCATCATAATGATAAATATATAATTAAATTTCATTGTCTGCTCACACCTATTGCAATTACGCCACTTACGATAAGTACAATACCGGAAATATTTATTAGTGATATTTTTTCATGCAGTATATATGCAGCTATTATTGTCGAAAAAACATAACTCATACTGTTTATTGGCTGTAAAACAGACAATTCTCCGTATCGGTATGAAAAAATCATTAACATTGCGCCTATAGCATATATTGCAAAACCTCCCAAAAGATATATCAAGTTTAATTCGGGCATCAATTTCCAAATTAATTGCCCAAGACAAAGACATACGGCGCAGAGAAGCATTAAAAAAACACTCAAACTGTTTTTAAAAAACATAAATACCGCTTAAATAACCTGATAATTTGGTTTTATATTTTCTACACGCAAAATAAAATTTTTGTAATCATGAACTGGTAAGAAATCTATCTTATTTCTACTACCCAAGTTTATGAATGTAAAATTTAAGAACATGAAAAGAAATTGCGTACATAACACCAATATAATACCTATTACTGAAGTTGCCCATCCTGGTGATGCAATATTTAAAACAAATTTAAATATCAAGACAATAAGAATTGCAAAAAAACTCATACCAAATAAAGTAGCAGAAAATATGGTCAATCTTACAAACACATTTTCATTGAAAACAGATATTGCCGAAAGGCCATGAATTATTAATGAAGTAAAATTCATTTTAGATTGTCCTTTATATCTTTTTGCTCTATCACATTCAATATATTTTATTTTTAATTTTGATTTTAATATGCCTGAATGGTAATTATTCCAAATCTCTCCGAGATGAACTACCTGCACCAGTAATTTTCTTGGAATCGAGCTGAAATTTCCGCCATGAATGGAATTACCCGTAAGAAATTTAAAAAATAATTTATAGAAAAAATAAAAAACACGAAAACTTAGACTTTCACTTCTTTTTCTACGTTTTGCGAAAACAATCGTTTCATCAGACATTTCACGAATGATACGAAATACATCCCGATAATCATCTTCCCCATCGCAATCCATTAAAACAACACTATCAAAATTTTGGTCAAAATCATTAATATATGCCAATCCTATTGCGATAGCGCGTTGATGTCCTACATTTCTAATCAAATCAATTTGTATTATTTGATCAATATGACGAAATTGATGATTGATGATTGATGATTGATGATTGATGATTGATGATTGATGATTGTAGAACCGTCATTTACAATTACAACGGAAATTTGAAACATATTTTGGCTGTCAAGATAATCATCAATATTTGACAACAGAATATATAGAGATTCAAAATCATTAAAGCAGGGTGTTACTATATAAATCTTTTGATTCATGGATTATCCTTTGTATTTTGAGTCCAGTATTTTTCCGATACCCTTTATTTTAAGAAACATTTTTCATAATCTCACACTAATAGTCTATGGTTTCCGTTAAGCCTTGTTCTATAGTATATTGAGGCTTAAATCCTGTCAAATTTTTTATTTTGGTATTATCGCCCCACAAACGAAAAACTTCCGAATTTTTCGGTCTAATGCGTTGTGTGTCTTCAACAAATTTTACATCTGAATTCATTATTTCGGCAATCAACTCAAAGATATCGCGCATAGCTATCTCGTAATATCACATCCCGCCAATTCAATAAATCCACGACAGATATCTTTTACAAAATTAAATCCTACCATTTTTAACCCTTACCACTATATTCCCTGAAGAGCCAAGATAATATTTTTTGTTGACAATATTTTAGGAAATTAAGGAATGTGTTTATCTACAGGGATAAATTACATAAAGCAACGACTGGTTGTATTCAGGAAAAATGAAAATACTAAACTGTAATCGTTTTTTAATCATGTGTTCCGTCTGTATAATGCTATTGTTTTTGGTATTTAATATTTATACCCCCTTGGTTGCCGATGATTATATATATTCTTTTGGAATGCATTCTGTCGGTGATATCCTCGTATCCCAATATCACCATTACTTTTTTTGGGGAGGGAGAAGTGTAGCGCATTTTTTAGTGCAATTTTGGCTACTGATTGGGAAGCCTTTTTTTAATATAGCCAATCACTAGTGTCCAAAATAAATAGTTGAAAAGGTCCAACTCCTCAAGTAGAATGAACAAGAAACCACTCTAATTCGTTGCTACAAAAGGAGTTAGGACATGAACAAGCATAACACAATTCTTGGGCAAATGCTAGAGCTGCTATCGAGATCTCATTTTGAAAAAAAGGTAAAAGAGTACGGGACGGAGTGCGGGGCCAAAGGGTTTAGAAGCTGGACGCAATTTGTGACAATGCTCTACGGCCAGATTTCAGGCCAGCACGGGCTTCGGAGCATGGAGAAGGGCATGAACGGCGCACGGAACGGCTGGTATCATATGGGGATAACAAACACCGAAAGGGAAATAAAAAGATCAACATTGTCATATGCCAATACGCACCGTGATTCAAATCTGTTTAAGGCGGTATTTGAAAACCTGCTGGGTGAAGCGCGATCAAAAGGGGCAACGCACGGTTTCAGATTCAAAAACCCTCTTTACAGTATAGATTCCACAACGATAGACCTGTGTTTGAAATTATTTCCCTGGGCGGATTTCCGCAGAGGCAAAGGCGGGATAAAGCTGACGGTCAAACTG
>Ga0082212_10004796_pt1 | contig 18668 bp, 15 predicted proteins | sample TergutNt197P3_FD_71548 | JGI IMG/M metagenome (GOLD analysis project Ga0082212, IMG submission 71548) | Neocapritermes taracua P3 segment gut microbial communities from Petit-Saut dam, French Guiana - Nt197 P3 | ecosystem: Host-associated > Arthropoda: Insects > Digestive system > Gut ...
CAAGGGGGCAGCCTGCCCTGACAAAACCCCTGGGGGAGCCTGTGAAACAGCCTCACAGCATCTATTTTTGAATAATAAATAATACTGCAAGGATTTTAAGTTAAGTATTAAAAATAGGTGGAAAAAATATTTGGCTTACAAAAACCTAAAGCTCCCTGTTAGGCTCAATCATAACCCTTTCGACCGATCTCCTCGGCACGGCCATGTCCTGAATCTGCCTGTTGAGCACACGCATTGGTGCCTGGAACTACCATCTGCCGCAGGGGCAGGGTTACCCCTAAAATAATTAGCTGAACATGCTTGTCCCGCAGGAGGGGAATTTGTCCAAGCCGCGGCTTTCGGCGTGCCACAACAGCAGTCATGCCAAAGCATGCGTACACAGCAGCCACGGCCGCGCCTAAGGCTTGGGCAAATTCCCCATTATGCGGGGTGAGTATGAACTTAATAGTATTTTAGGGGTAACCCTGCCTCTGCGATAAATTGCTATTTACAAAAAGCAGAATGCAGCGGCAATGATGATCCCAAGCAGGGCGCCTACGGCTACCTCAAGCGGCGAATGGCCGAGTATTTCCTTGACCGGGCGGAATTCAATTTTTAGTTTATCGGCTATCTGGCGGCCAAGCCAGTTGAGCACCCTTGCCTGGATCCCCGAAGACCGCCGCACCCCCAGGGCATCCCGGATTATTACCAGGGCAAACATAAGGGTTACAGCAAAAAGATTTGAATCGGGCCCTTCGACAAACGCTATAGAAGCGGCCATTGCGGCAACCAGTGCAGAATGGCTTGACGGCATGCCTCCGGTTCTCCATATAAGGATCTCCAGTGTATCCCGCGCGGGTTTTTGCCTTTTGCCCCTTAATAAATAAATTATTGTTTTTAGCAGCTGTGCGACAAAGAGGCTGGAAATGGCTGATAAAAAAACAGGGTTTTCCATTAGTCTTATCAGGGCCATAATAAACCATGGATTGTAATAATAGCTTTGTCAATCATACAAAGCTTTATGCCCAAAAAGACGATGAGGGGCGCCGGCTGGACCGGATACTCCGTAAAGCCCTGCCTGGCATCCCGCTTTCTGCCATTCACCGGATACTGCGCAAGGGCAGCGTACTGGTTAATGGCGTGCCGGGGAAGGGGGAAGACAGGATCCCCGCAGGCGCGGTCATTCTACTCCCCGTCATTGCCCCCCAAGCCAGGGGAAACATGGCAAAGACAGGCCACAAAAAAACCGCCCTGCCCGGACAGGCAAAACCGGGGATAGACATACTCTGGGAAGGCGGGGGGCTCTTAATCCTCAATAAACCCCCCGGCGAGGCAGTACACGGCGGCGGCGGCCAGCAGGATAACCTTGACTCCCGTGTACAGGGACACCTTGCCGGGAAGCTGCCCCCTTCCCTGTCGTTCAAACCGGGGCCGCTTCACCGTCTGGATAAACCAACGAGCGGCATAGTCGCCTTTGCGCTGAACCTGGAAGCGGCAAAAATCTTTAGCGCCTTGCTCCGGGAAAGGAAAGTAACCAAACGCTACCTGGCAATCCTGGAAGGGGTTGTAAAAAAAAGTGAAACATGGGAAGAGATGCTTGCAAGGGACAAAAAAACAAAAAAAACCCTTGTAAGCCGGACGCAAGCTGCAACTGCAATTACAGTTGTTACCCCCCTTGCCCATGCAAAAAAAGAAGGCCGTCCTTATACCCTGGCCCGGCTGGAAATTATAACGGGGAGGACTCACCAGATCCGCGCCCAGGCTGCATACCATGGCTACCCCCTGGCGGGGGACAGGAAATACGGCGGCAGGGAATTTTCCGCGGGCAGGGGGTTTTTCCTTCATGCGGCGGAACTGGAACTGCCCCGTGAACCGGACATTTTCCCCGCCGTGCCACGGGTAATCAAGGCGCCCCTGCCGGAAAATTTTTCCCAAACCGCAAAAATGTTATTTAATGTAACTATTTAAAAAGTATAGTATATTTATAGTATGTTCCGGGACATGTACCTTTTCCTGAAAGGGATAAAAACCTACGCCCTCATCGGTGAAAGCGGTACCGGCAAAAGTTTCCGGGCAATGCTTGTCGCCCAAAAATACGGGATAGATTTTATTGTGGATGACGGCTTATTAATACGGGATAACCGTATCCTGGCAGGCCATTCGGCAAAAAAAGAAAAAACCTTTATGGCGGCGATTAAAGTAGCGCTATTCGACGACAAGGAGCGCAGGAACGAAATAATCAAATGCCTGCAGGCAGAAAGGTTCCACAAAATACTTATTCTGGGGACATCCGAAAAAATGATCAACAAAATCGCGGCGCGCCTGGAGCTGCCCGCCCCGCAGCGAATTATCCATATAGAAGACATTGCCAGCCAGGAAGACATAGAAAAAGCGGTAAGGACCCGTAAAATCGAAGGGAAGCATGTTATCCCCGTACCGGCTATCGAGGTAAAGCACAATTACCCGCAGATTTTTTACAATGCGATCAGGATATTCAGGATACGCCGCCTGCAGGAAATCCTGGAAAAAACCCCCCAGCTGCATGAAAAATCCGTAGTAAGGCCGGAGTATTCCAAAAGGGGGAAAGTGCTTATTTCCGAGCCGGCCCTTTCCCAGATGGTTATACATTGTGTTGATGAATTTAACGAGCAGATACTGATCACAAAAATATCGGTCAAGGACGACAAGGCCGGGTACCGCCTGGTAATTACCATAGATGTGCCTTTTGGGTTACAATTGGGGGGTGATATGCAGGAGCTTCAGCAATACATTATTGACAACATAGAGCGTTACACGGGAATACTGATTGAGGAAGTGAATATTATCATAAACAAAATCAGGGAGGAACAGGCAAAATGAAAAGAGCACTATTATTTGTTGCAATCCTGGTTAGTCTTGGGGCAGCCATTGGGGCGCAGACAAGGACAGCACATTACGAGATTACCGCCCCTGCGGGCAGCGCCGATGTTTACGCTGCCGAGATGGAGCAGCGCTTTGCCGAATACAACAGGGTATTCCGTTTTGATCCGGCAATGCTTGCTTCTCCTCTTAAAATACGGGTTTTCTCCGACAAGGCCGAGTACGACAGCTATATAACCGCCGCGCTGGGAAACCAGCGGCCCGGTGCAGTTTACCTGCATTACCGGAACCCGGCGTCGAGGGAACTGGTTATCCACAGCGGCAGCAGCGAAGCGGACTCCCTTGTCCCCCACCAGGCTTTTATCCAGTTCCTCCGGGCCTTTATTGCCGATCCGCCGCCCTGGCTCCGCGAAGGGTACGCCGTGTATTTTAACACGCTAAGGTTTGACCGGGCAAAAGGCACGTTGGTATACGAGGAAAACCTCTCCTGGCTGGAAACGGCAAAACGCGGGAGCTTTAGCCCGGAAAGCGTTCTGCAGTCCGGCGCTGCGTTCCCCAATATGCAGGCTTTTTCCTGGGCCATGGTTTCGTTCTTAATGGCCGACAAAGGCGGCGAGTATTACCGCTCGCTGACAGATTCTTTTACGGCGCTAGCCCCGGGCGCGTCTGCCGAAGAAAACGCCCAGGCAATGTATAAAAGGATCGTCCTTTTTAGCCCGGCTGCCGAATTGGCAAAAGATTTTTCCGCCTACATTGCAGGCAAAAAAACTTTTACGGAACTGGTCGAAGATGGGCAGCGCTTTTATGGCGCAAAAAATTATTCCATGGCAGAAGAATGCTTCCACAAGGCAGCGGCGCTCAGAAACAGCCACTATGCACCCTATTACTACCTGGCGCTGATTGCCTATGACAATAAAAACTACACAGGCGCCGAGGCTTACTACAAAACGGCACTGGATAACGGCGCCGAAAAAGCGATGATCCAGTATGCCCGCGGGGTAAACGCTGCTGCCGCAGGCAAAAAAGCAGAAGCCATCGCCTTCCTGGAAGAAGCCGCCGCCGCAGACAGCGCAAGGTACAGGGCCCGCTCCGAGGATTTGATCAATAAACTCAGGTAGGAAATGTATTTATTGACTTTTTTTCTGCAGGCCGGCGCTTCCGGCGGGGTTTTGGCGCATCGGCGGATTTAGCTGGTTTTGCCTGGGGGGCGGCGGCATTGCCGGCTATATGTGTTTGATGCGCCCGCCTTGCCTTTTCCAGGTGCCGTTCGCGCTCCATGCTGCGGGCCTTTTTTAAATCAATCCCATGTTCGGCAAAAACCAGGCGCAGCGCCTGTTCCAGTTCAATTTTGGGCGGGTTCATGGGGGCAATAAATCGGCGCGTGTCATAGAAGACAGCTTTATACCTGTCCCAGCTTCCGGGGATGACCTGCTTTAATTCTTGCCATGGTGTGTGCATTTCCAGATAAGTCCTGATAAGTGCTGCCATAGGCTGACCCTTTGCCGGCGGGTCGTTCAAAGCCAGTTCCGCGAACCCGGCAAGGTACGCCTTCCGGAAAACGTTGTCCCTTTTTAACAGCCCGGAAGCCTCTTTCTGCAAAAACCCGAAAATCCCCGCATCCTCGAGGCTTTCTACAATTTGGGCTGCGGCAGGGGAACGGATTATCTTGGCAAGCTCTTCGGTAAGGCGGGAAGGGGAAACAGATTCAAGCAGAACCGCTTCTTTTTTTATCCGCCGCCGCAGCAGCGCGGGGATGGCAAAGCCCCCTGCCGCTGCATATTTTACTGCCCTTATCATCCGTACCGGATCGTCTTTAAAAATCAGTTGCAGGGGGATAATGGGCCGCAGCACCCTTTTTTGTATGTCAGCCATACCGTTAACATAATCGACAACCAGCTGTTTGCCCGGATCGTACAGCAAAGCATTGAACGAAAAATCCCTGCGCTGTACATCTTCCTCCAGGGTTCCGTAGGTATTGCTGGTGTGGCCGTCTATAAGGGAGCGGAAAGTAGAGACTTCAAAAATTTTTTCCCCAAAATAAACATGGACAAGCCGGAAACGCCTCCCGATAATCCTGGAATTACGAAAAACCCGTTTAATCCTGGCAGGGGTGGCATCGGTAACAAGGTCGAAGTCCTTTGGTTTTTTCCCAAGGATAAGGTCACGGACAGCGCCGCCTACAATGTAACATTCATAGCCGTTAGCCCGCAGCTTCCCCGTAATAAACACAGCGTCATTGTCTACGTCTGCAAAGTTTATTTTATGTTCTTCCCGGGTATATACTACAGCTTTTTTTATAAGTTTCCCGTCTTTCTCTTTCCCGTATCGAATCAGCACATATATTCCTAATATTTGATGCCTCCCCAAAACCAGCGGGGTTTTGGAGAAGGCTCATTCTCCCGTTAATTCAGGTGCCGCAGAAGCCAGTTTACAAGGTCTTCGGTTACTTCTTCCCTGTTTGTTTCGTTAAGCGTTTCATGCCGCGCTTCGGGGTATACAACAAATTCCAAATCATTAATCCCAGCTTTGCGGTAAGCGTTTACCAGGGCTGTCGGGCTCGCCCCCATGTCGCCAACAGGGTCGGCGCTGCCGCAGATGATATAAATGGGCAGATTTTTATCAATCCCCGCGACAGCATCTTCCCGGTGAATTGCAATAAGGCCCCCAATCATGTCGCGGAAAAAGCCAGAAGAGCAGTCATACCCGCAAAACGGGTCCGCTTCGTAGGCATCAACTTCTTTCCCGTCGCGCGAAATCCAGTCGTCGGGGGTGCGGTTTGGCCTGAAGGGTTTATTGTATGGCCCCTTGGTAAGGGCGACTGCGATTTTGGAAACCCGCCTGGACCCTTTTAATGACGCCACCACTGAAAGGACCGGGTAGCCCATAGCGATTTTTGCCCCGCCCGGCCCCCTTGTCCCCGAGAGGATGCAGCCCTTTAAGGGGATGCCAGGGTAAGGCCTTTCGATGAACGCCTGAGCGAGGAACGACCCCCAGGAATGCCCCAGAATAAAGAAGGGCAAATCCCCATACATGCTTTTGGTTTTTTCCGTGATTTGCCCGGCAATGGCCAGCAGATCGTCTGCTACCCGGAAAAAACCGTCCTTATCTGCTGTATGCCCCAAGAGGCCGCCATTGCCTTTGCCATTGACATCTAAATCGGCAGTTTTGCCATGGCCACGGTTGTCCGCAGCCCAAACCTCGATGCCCCTGGAACAAAGGGCAGCGGCAAGGCGTCCGTACCGCTGTGAATGCTCCGCCATGCCGTGAACGATCTGGATGACTGCCGCAGGTTTTTCCGTTTGCCAGCGCCGCACGAAGATTTTTGCCCCATCGCCGGCTTCCATCCAACAGGTAGTTTCAACCATACCCCATTATGCTATAGTCGTTTTATATGTACAAGTGCCCGCATTACCAAGAATGCGGGGGCTGCTCGCTCCAGCATCTTCCCTACGAGGCCCAGCTTGAAGCAAAAAAGGCAAAACTGGAAGATGCCCTGGGACACGGAGCGCCTTCGATAGCCGTGGTCCCCTCAAAGCCCTGGGGCTACCGGAACCGCGTTTCCCTCCATGCCCTGCGATCCAACACATTCCCGCGCTGCGGCTTTAAGGCACGAAAAAGCGATACTGTTATCCCCATCGGCGACTGCCCCGTCGCAGTTGACGGGATACGGCACCTATTGCCCCGCTTGCTGCCGCCCCCGGGGAAGGACCGTTTTACCCTGTACTGCAAAGACAGCACACTCATTGCCGAAACAGGGACTTCCTGTTCGGGGGGCGGGAAAGCCCCGGAGAATATACCGGACCGGGGGACCATCAGCCTGGCCGGGCGGGAAATTACCCTGGAGGCTTCGTCATTTTTCCAGAGCAACGCCGGGGCGCAGGAGAGCCTAATCGCCGAACTTGGGAAAGCCGCTGCAAAAACAGCGGGCATTGCCGGGGGTCCCGGGACGATGGCAGACCTTTACTGCGGGGTTGGCGCCCTGTCCCTGTTCCTGGCAGATTTATACCCCGGAGGGGCAGACCTTGTAGAAGAAGACGCAAGGGCTGTCGAGCTTGCCAAAATCAACCTGGCAAAAACCAGCAATCCCGGCAAGTGCCATTTCTACCCCAAAAAAGTGGAACAGTGGTTAAAAAAAAGGAACCTGGGGTGCTACAGCGCCATTGTCGCAGACCCGCCAAGGCAGGGGCTTTCCCCGGTTCTTGTCTTATCGCTCTGTAATTCCGGGCCCCCCATGTTTGTTTATATCTCATGCGAAGCGGCCACTTTTGCCAGGGATTACCGCCTTCTTGCCGGGAAATATTATGCAGAAAGCCTTTACCTTTTTGATTTTTACCCCCAAACACTGCATATTGAAACAATGGGTATATTTATCCGAAAATAAAATTATGGGAAAAAAATGGGAAAAAAGAGATTGTTAATCATCGCCAGGGCCATAACCCTGCTTTTTATATGCAGTTTACCGTGTTTTGCCGAAACAGCAGAAGGCACTTTCCCCAAGGAATTTGCAAATGCCGCAACACCCATCTGGCGGCACGCTCCGGGGGGGGCCCTGCTGGGCGTACCGGCTATTCAGGCTGGGAGCGTAATAGCGGTACTGGATGGGGGCCACCTTAAAGCCTACAGCCTGGAAGGGAAACCGCTATGGGATTACTGGGCCAGATCGCCGCGGCTGGTACCCTATGTCTCCAGGAACCGGGAAGGGACCTGCTACATCTGCCGCGCAGACGGGACTTTTATTGCGGTAAACCGCGTAGGCCGGGAACTATGGCAGCTAAAGACAGGGCCCATTACTGCCCCGGCAGTCTCCGGCTGGGATGGGCGGGTCTTTGTTACAACAGAAAAAAAAATATCATGCTATACAGCTGCGGGTTACCTGTTATGGGACAGGGGGCTTGCGGAAAAAGTTGTCTCCGGCCCATTCCTTACCGGTGCAGGGGGAATTACCGCTGCCCTTAATGGCGGGGAACTCCTTGAGCTAAGCCCCTTCGGCAAGGCTATAAGCCGCCATATCGGAGAGACCCCGGCGGCAATTATCCCTGCAAGCGAAGGGACAGTCGCCCTGCTACGGAACGGCAGCCTGAAATTTTTTAAACAAAACTCGGAAACCGCCGCCCGGAATATCGGCACTGTCCGCGGCACCCCGCTGGGGGGGGTAAGCCGGGGGGACAGCATCGCGCTGCTCCTGGCTAACGGGAACGTCGTGCTGGTATCGCTTTCCAGCGGGAGGCAGCAGTGGAGCGGGGCAAGCCACATAAAAAACAGGGAAATCAGAAACGCGGGGGATTTTTCCCTGTTATGGGACGAGCGGGGCATCTATGTATTTACCCAGCTTGGCGCAACCGGGTTCAGCAGCGCCGGGAGGCGACTGTGGGTTATGCGGCTAAATGGGGCATCCTCCATCCCTGTCCTGGATGACAACGGCACCCTCTTTTCGGGCGGGAAAGACTGGATCCTCTATGCCTATAAAGTAGAAAACCGCACTTTGACGCGAAATGAGTCGATATACGGCCCGGCGCCCGACGGGGACTACGGCCTTGGCAGCCCCCCGCCATCACCCTGGGCAAACGATTACGACAGGTTCTACGAGAACAGGCTTAACCAGGAACTGGATAACCTGAGCACGGTGATTAAGGACGGTAAAATAGGGGAAAACGAACTTGTGTACGCCGCCTACCTCCGGGAAATTTCCGGCTCATCGCTCAACCCGCAGACATCCAGGGTTAGGCCGCCTGTCCAGGTACAGCACCGCTCGCTGGCGGCCCGGCTGCTTGGTTATTTTGGCTCCCGCGAAACGATATCCTTTCTGGCGGAACTTTACCTAAAAGACCCCGACCCGGCTGTAAAGACTGCCGCAGCAGAGGCCATAGGCCGCATAGGCACCGACCCCGACGGCATAGCGTTAAGGGCTTTTTCCCAAATGATCACCGCCGCAAGCCGGGATGAACAGGTACTAAGCGCGACAGCAGCCGCCATCGGCTCACTGTGCCGGTTTTCGGGCCCCCCCCTGAGCGAAAGCGGCATACGGCTGCTTGGCTTTATCGAAAGGGAATTCATGCCCTCCCGCGCAAGGGCCCAGGCAAAACAGGAAATTGCCAGTCTGCAATAAGATACAGGCATCTTAAAAAAACAACAGGTTTTTGGAAGTTCCTATATTGCGGGTTTTACGCTTTTGGTGTATTCTGAAAGCATCTATCCAAAAAAGGGACAACCCAAAAGGAGAAAATTAATGAAACGTCCTTTTCGTACCATATTATGCGCCATCCTGTTTTTTACGGTAATTTCCGCAGTTTCCGGCCAGAACGTTAACCGGGAAGAACTGGAAAAAAACCAGGCAACGGTAAACTTTATCAATTACGAGGGCCCCCATTCACGCATAGACACCGTGGAAGCGATCCGCAATATCGGCGTTGAACTTGGCCGTGCCGTCAAAAACGGCGCCACCAGGGCCGGGCTGGGGAACCGCTATTTTGTTATCCACTGCGTCGGGGAAATTGACGGCGAGAAATTCGACGCCGACGTTTTTGGCCTTGGGGCAGATGTAGGGGTTGACCACATAAGGAACCTCCGCCTGATCATTCAGGGGTACCTCCAGGCTGCATACGATTACAGCGCCACAGACGCAGCGCTACTTGCCCGGTATGTTACTATATACAACGCGGTATTCCGCGGGGACTGGGACTTCTTTACAACGCGATATAAAAACGTCGTCGTGGAAAACCTTGTCCGGGAAAAAGCCGGCCTTTCGATACGCTACGATGAATGGCCCGGCCAGACATTAATGACAATCCCCCTTGGGACCGGCATACCCGGATCCCTTAGCGCTATAGACACCTCCGGCCTTACAGACCCGTCGGTAATTGATTCCATGCGCAGCGAAGAAGGCAGGGGCATCGAAGACCGGCAGGGCATGGTAGACCTTAAAGAAAGGGAAGCCGACGAAGCCAACCAAAGCGCCACACTCCAGCGGGAAGCGATCACGGAAGAAGAAAAGAACCTCGACCGCGACCGGGAAGACACAAGCCGTATCCAGCAGCGGGTCGAACAGGAGCAGCGGCAAACCCAGCAGCAGCAGCAGGAGGCTGAACGGCAGCGGCAGGAAGCTGAACGGCAGCGGCAGGAGGCTGAACGGCAGCGGCAGGAGGCTGAACGGCAGGCACAGCAGGCAAAACGGGACGAAGAGGCTGGAAGGATAAGCGCAGAAGAAGCCAAAAAGCAGCAGGAGGAAGCGCAGCGCCAGAAAGAGCTGGCACAGCAGCAGGAACAACAGGCAAAGGAAAAGGAAGAGCTTGCCCAGCAGCAGCAGCAGCAGGCCCAGCAGCGCGAACAGCAGCTTGCAGAAGAGCAAAAGGAAAATGAACAGCGCCAGCAGGAACTGGCCCAGCGCGAAGCCGAACAGGAACAGCGCCGCCAGGAAGCGGAAGAAGCGCAGCAGCGTGCCGATCAAAAAACCGAAGAAGCCCAGCAGGAGCGCCAGCAAATAGCCAAGGATCAGCAGGAGATGATTGATTCGGGCAGCACAGAAGGCGCAGCCATAGCCAGCGCAGTACCCGGCGCTGCACGCAGCGGTCTGCTTGCGGCAGGGATTTTACAAACAAACAGTTCATTGGGCCGGCTTCTTAAAGTCGATCCCAACAACGGGAACGTTGTCCAAACATCCGTTATGACCTCGGTAAATACCCGGACAGTCAATATTCAGGGGAACCGTATCTTTGCCATTGCGGGAATAAACCGCGGGAACGCGGCAATCCGCCTTGTGGAAATCAGCCCCGATTCCATGGATATGATGAAGCAGGGGGACGACGACATTAACCAGAACAGCCTGCTTTGGGTTAACGGAAGCAACCTTTATGCCATTACAGTTGTAGACGGCAAAAATTACCTGGCCCGGTTTAACACCAGCCTGGTAAAACAGGCCCAGTCCGCTGTAGAAGTCCATTCCCTGGCATCATGTATATTCCAGGGAGACCGTGTGCTAACCCAAAAGACAGACGGCACTCCGCTCCTTCTTAATGGGCAGACATTAAAGTAGAAAAAGAACCACGAATTGCACGAATAAAAACGAATACTGAAATATTAATTTTCAATATTTGCGGTAATTCGTGTGATTCGTGGTAAATCATTGTTAAATTGATTTTTTCCAAGAAACATAGATATCATGTCTAAAGTTGATTTACACATACATTCAATAAAGAGCAGCGACGGTGAATTAACTGTCAGCGGCATATTGGGGATGTGCAAGACGGCGGGTATGAAACTCGTCTCCATTACCGACCACAATTCTGTACAGGGCACTTGCGAGGCGCTTGAAATTGTAAAAAAAGGAAACATAACAAAGCCAGCAGTACTGTCCGGAGTCGAACTGGACTCCTCCTATAAGGGCAGGTTTTTCCATATTCTTGGGTACGGGTTTGATGCTTCCCGCAGGGAATATTCAGAAATTGAAAAAGATATTTTAAACCAGGAAAAAACAGCAAGCAAAGAAAGGATACATCTGTTCCAGAAAACAACCGGTATCCCGCTCGACACAAAGGCTATCCTGGATGCTGCCAACGGAGGCATTGTCGCAGGGGAATTAATTGGGGAACATGCCATGGCATGGGAAAACGCCGCTACTTCTGATGTGCTTAAGCCATACCGCCCCGGCGGCGAAAAAAGCGACATGCCCTTTGTCCGCATATACTGGGACTTCTTTGCCCCGGGGAAACCCGCCTATATACCGGTAGAGTTTATCTCTTTACCGGACGCAATAAAACTTATCCACGATACAGGCGGGATTGCCGTATTGGCCCACCCCGGGCAAAATATCGAAGGCGACTTTAATTTATTGGACGATATAATCGCAGAAGGCATCGACGGCATCGAGGTATATTCTTCGTACCATACCCCCTCAGAAGCAGCCCGTTTTCTGGACATCGCCAGGCAAAAAAAGTTGCTGGTCAGCTGCGGCAGCGACTTCCATGGAAAAACAAAACCAAACATCCCCCTTGGGGGCCATGGGTCCCTGCTGGATGACGAAGATATTATAAATTCATTCCACCTTAAACTTGCCCAGTTCGCCGGTTAACATCTCTATATTAAACTTGTTTTCCAGGCTTATCTCACTTACACCATGTACGGCAGTATTAATCTGATCCAGCCCGGTTGCCATCTCGCTCATGCCGCCGGAGACTTCTTCGGTAATCTGTTTAAGCCGTTCGCTTTCTGCTTTTACTTCCCCGCTTTCCGCAGCCATTTTTGCCGAAGCGTCCTTAACCTGGGACGAAATGGAATTAAGCTGGTTCACCGCATCAAGAATATCCCGGCTCCCCGCCTCCTGTTCTTCCATGGCATTGCGGATTTGCAGTTCCTGGTTCGAAACGGTTTTTACTTCCTGTTCGATAATCCGGAAACGATCCAGCACAATAGAGGTGGATTTTGTAATTGCATCGATTGAATTCTTTATTTTTTTTAGAATATCACTGATTGTCTGTGATTGTTTTCCGGAATTTTCCGCCAGCTTTCGGATCTCACCGGCAACAACAGCAAAACCCTTTCCCGATTCCCCCGCATGGGCCGCTTCTATGGCAGCGTTCATGGAAAGAAGGTTTGTCTGGCTGGCAATATTTTCCATTACCGAGTTTATTTCAAGCAGCCCTTCCGATTCCCGGGCAATTTCCTGAATATCCTTTGCAACTTTTTCCAGATCGGAACGGCCAGCTTCCGAAGATTCCGCCAGGGAATTTATATTTTCTGAATTCCGTATAAGCGTCCCGGTAACGGATCGTATATTTGCCAGCATTTCCTCGATCGCCGAAGAAGACCGTGAAACACTTTCTGCCTGGACTTCTATGTGGTCATTCAGATTGGCAAGCCCCTGTATAATATGCCCCACTGATTGGGCGGATGCGTTTACTTCATCGGACTGGGAAGATATTTCGCCTTTCATGCTCTGAATATTTGCGTTTATTTCGTTCATTGCCGCCGCCATCTCGGTTATATTTGCCGAAAGGTCCTCCCCGGTATCGGTAAGGGTAAAGGCGCTTTTTTTCATACCTTTAAACAGTTCCCCCATCTTGTCAAAGGTCTGGTTAAAGAAATTTCCCAGGACAGCTATTTCGTCCTTCCCTTTTATATCGAGGCGCCGTGTCAGGTCCCAATCGGTAGAAATAAGGTTAAGGGTATCCACAACCTTATAAAGCGGTTTGATAAAACCCCTGACTGCCAGGTTAAAGACAATAACAATAACCAAAACAACTGCCATCATGGAAATAAAAAGAACCGTCATGGGCGAATTGACGTAATCTGCCAGGGAAACAGGGTGGACGACTATGATATACCAGTCCAGAAGCGGAATCGAACCAACGGCAACCTCCCCGGCAGAAGTACTAAAAAACCTGTATTCGCCGGGGCCAAGGTCTTTTGCAAGGCCGGCAATTTCTGTCCCTGTTTTCCCAAAGTGCCCCTCCATGGTTATCTTGTCCGCCACAAGGTTTGAGTCCCGGGCGGCGGTTATTTCCCCGGCAGTATTAAAAAAATACAATTCCCCTTCGCCCGAATAATCGGTAAATATGGCATTAATAAAAGTTGAAAGATTAATTCCCGTCCCCAGTATGCCGATGGGTTTTTTATCATAAAAAACCGGCGCATTAATCCAGAGATTGGTTACGTTTAAATCGGGGTTATAGTTAATGTTGAAATTGTATTTTTCCGTCTCATTAAGGGTCATAAGATACCAATAGTTGGCAGGATCCCCTGTATTCAGAAAAAAGGGGGCTGCATCATCGGAATAAAACATCTTGTCCGTATCGCTTACCCAGAAAACTGATTTACTGGCAAAAGCATCGCGGTACCCGTTTATTTCTTCCCTCGCAAGCTGCCTTAATTCCGGATCGCCCGGGTTTATAAAATACCGTTTGATCAGGGGGGAATCTGCCATTTTCATTGCGATGGCTATTTCGCTGTTTACCGAAGATTCAAGTTTGATCCGTTCTATTTCCACGGTACCAAGCAGGCTTTTTCCTATATTGGTTACAATTAAATGCCGCATCGAAAAGAAAAACGCACCAAACCCGCCCGCAAAGACAATAACAAGCAGAATAAAAGAAAAAAGAAAAAGCTTAAATTTTATTGAGGCGCTGCCCGAAGATGAAGAATCCCTGGCCATAAAATCCCCCTTTACCTTACTATACACATACACTGGAACGTTAAACAAGGTATTCCGGCCAACAGTTGACGACTGTTAATTATTTTGGAATGCTAAAACAAGGAGAATAACATGAACACATTAATAGAAAACCGCCGCAGCATACGAAAGTTCCAGCCGGGAAAACCTGTTACAAAAGAACAGCTTAAACAGCTTTTGGAGGCAGCCATGCATGCCCCTTCCGCCTGCAATTCCCGCCCCTGGGAATTCATCGCCGTTACCAAACGGGAGATCCTGGACGAAATAGCGAAGATCCACCCCCATGCGGGAATGTGCAAAACCGCAGCAGCAGCCATTATCGTTGTAGCGATCCCACAGGAAGGCCGGCCCGTTGGGTACTTCCCGCAGGACTGCGCCGCCGCCACGCAGAATATTTTACTGGAAGCCGTTTCCATGGGGCTTGGCTGCTGCTGGTGCGGCGTCTACCCCAGGGAGGAGCGCATAGAATCACTGCGTAAACTCTTTAACATTAAAGAGCCAAAAATTCTGTTTAACGTTATCGCAATCGGCACCCCGGCTGAAGCACCGGAAAAAAGGGGGTTTTATGACGATGCAAGGGTAAGTTTTATGGTACAATAGGCTATGGGTATTTTTAGAACGAACGAAAACGTTTACGAAGGCGGGACACACGGCGGGCCTGAATGTGTAATTATTATTAAAAAGGCGGAACTTAAAATCGGAAGGCCCGCTGTAAATAAATTATGCGGGGCGTGCCCAATCAAAGATGGCATGATAAAGGCAAGGGTCCATGGCACCCACAAAAGCGGCCTTTATATGGGCAGTGACGGGCAGCCACGGCTTAAGGAATGCAGAGTAAGCGCCAAAGCCTTTGATGCCAGGCGCTAAAAAGGGCGGGTTATCATTTAACCGTAGATATGTTCCAGCCCATGCAGCAGTTCCAGCGCTTTCTCCTTACAGCCCCCGCAGCCTGTGCCGATTTTGGTGGCCTGCTGCAACTGTTCCCAGCTGCGGGCGCCGTTTTTCCAGGCGGCCTCGATGTCCTTGTCGGTTATCCCAAGGCAATTGCAGATTGTAACTGCTTCTTCCTTTAATTCGCCGGCCCGGCCAGTTTTGGAAAGGTAGTCGTCTATGGCCGCCCGCAGGGCCTTGTCGCCCAGTACCGAGCAGTGGATTTTGTTTTCCGGGAGCCCGCCGAGTTTTTTTACCAGGTCTTCGGGTCTAATGGTATAAGCTTCGCTAATCTTCATCCCCTTGATTGTTTCGGAGAGCATACTGGTAGATGCAATGGCGCTGGCGCAGCCAAAGGTTTTCCAGCGTACTGCTGTTATCACATCGTCTTTTATTTTTAGGAGCATTAGCATCTGATCGCCGCACCTTATGTTGCCCACTTCGCCGCGCCCGTCGGCAGAAAAATCTTCATCATCGACAAGCACATTACGGGGATTAACAAAATGATCTTTTACCGTATCCGAATAAAGCCAATTGGGTGTCATATATTCCGCCTTTTTTTATTTTTGTATTAGTGTACTCCATAAACGGTACTCATGGAACGGAGCCGGGCGATAACCGGCGGCAGCGTTTTAAGCACATAATCAATATCATTTTCGCTTGTACCAAGCCCCAGGGAAAACCGTATCGAGCCGTGGGCAAGCTCGGGGCCTGCCCCTATTGCCATTAACACATGCGACGGCTCAAGGCTCCCCGATGCGCAGGCGGAGCCGGTGGAAACCTCGATACCCTCGATGTCGAGCGACAGCAAAATTGATTCCCCTTCCGCCCCGGGGAACGACACATTAAGCGTGTTTGGCAAAACCTCTGTTTCATGGCCATTAATCTTTATGTCCGGGACTTTTTCCAGAAGGCCGTCTTTAAGTTTTTTTCGCAGCGCACCGGTGCTCTTTCCATAATCCGTAAGACCCTGCTTTGCCAGTTCCGCCGCCCTGCCGAAACCGAGTATGCCCAAATTGTTATAGGTACCTGCCCTTAAGCCCTCTTCCTGGTGGCCGCCTTGAATCAGCGGGTAAAGGGGGGCTTTTTCCTTAATGTAGAGGGCACCTACCCCTTTTGGGCCGTAGATTTTATGCGCCGACATTGTCAGGTAGTCTACGCCCAAACCCGCGGCGTTTACAGGCACTTTCCCCACTGCCTGGACTGCGTCGGTGTGGACAAAAGCCCCAGCCGCTTTAGCCATGGCGGCAATTTCCCCAATATCCTGAATCGTGCCGATTTCGTTATTGGCCATCATCACCGACACAAGCAGCGTGTCTTCGTTCAGCGCTTTTTTATATTGATCCATATTGATTCTGCCTGCATTGTCCACATCCAGAAAAATCACTTTATGTCCAAGGGATTCCAGAAATTTGGCTGAATTTAGTACGCAGGGATGTTCAATTGCACTTGTTACAAAAACCCGCCGGCCTGTATTTAGCGGCGAGCCGTGTTTGTCCGAAGCAAGGGCCCGCATGGTGTTAAAAACAGTGTTGTTCGATTCCGAACCGCCGGAACTAAAAATAATTGTCTTCGCCGGGACCCCCAGCAATTCCCCTACCCTGTTCCGGGCCTCCTCCACCCTTGCCCTGGCTGCCCGCCCCGAACTGTGCATACTCGACGCATTGCCGAATACCAAAAGGTCTTCTGTCATTGTGTCCCGGACTTCATCCCGGAGTGGGGTAGTTGCGTTGTAATCAAGGTAAATTGTTTTTTCCGCGCTCAATTTTACATATCCTATGCTATAATTATGATAGTATAATACATTATACTCAAGTCATGGAAAACATCGGTAATATAAACGACACCATAGACAACATGATCCTTTCCCCCTCCGGCTGGCGGGGGATATTCAGCATAGATGGGGATGAGGAAAATACCGGCGGGGAAATTGCGCCGTCCTATACAATTATTGCCGCAGCAGCCGCCGTGGTTTTTTCCGGATACCTTGCCGCCCGAACGGCAGCAGGGGCGGCGCCGGTAGTCCTGCTTGGTATGGATACTAGGCCCACCGGAAAGGCAATTGCCGATATAATGATCCGCGCCTTCCTTGCGTGCGGCTCTTCTGTCCAATTTGCGGGTATATGCGCCGCCCCGGAAATTATGGCATTCGCACGGGACGCACTGGGCGGCAAATGCGGCGGCTTTTGTTATATTTCGGCAAGCCACAACCCCATTGGGCACAACGGTTTTAAATTCGGCCTTTCCGACGGCGGCGTACTGGAAGGGGAAGAAGCGAATAAACTTATTGAATCATTTAAAAATTTTATGGCAAAAGAAGATCCGGTAAACAGGGTTAATTCGCTGCTGGAAAAAGCCAACGAAGAAGCGATCCGCCAGCTTTACGCGGAATCAAAACGCGTCAAAGAAAAAGCCCTTGCCTCTTACCGCGCGTTCAGCGAAAAAGTGATTTTCGGGGATGGCCCTCTGGCAATCAGCGTAAAACAGGCAATGATCGACGGCTTGAAAACGTGCCCATTGGGGATCGTTGCCGATTTTAACGGATCAGCAAGGGCAGCCAGTATAGACGAAGATATGTTCCGTTCTCTGGGATTGAGTTTCAGCAAGATAAACGGCGAGCCGGGTAATATCGCCCATGCCATAATCCCCGAGGGCGGCTCCCTGGAATACTGCCGCCGCTTTCTGGAAGAAATGCACGCAAAAGACCCGTCGGTGGTTTTGGGTTATATGCCCGACTGCGACGGCGACCGGGGGAACCTGGTAATTTGGGACGAAAGCGCAGGGAAGGGGCGGAGCCTGAATGCGCAGGAAGTGTTTGCCCTCTCCTGCGCGGCGGAGCTTGCCCATTTGGCCTGGACAGGCGAACTGGCTTACGACGCTGGCGGCGTTTGCACAACAAAGGCGGCGGTCGCGGTAAACGGCCCAACTTCCATGCGTATAGACTGCATCGCACAAGCTTTCGGCGCAGAAGTGTTCCGCGCGGAAGTCGGCGAGGCCAATGTGGTTAACCTGGCACGGAAGCTGCGCAATAAAGGCTATTTGGTACGTATTTTGGGCGAGGGCTCGAACGGCGGCAACATTACCCACCCATCTTCGGTGCGGGACCCGCTTGCCACGGTTTTTGCATTGGTAAAACTCCTTACAATACGAAACAGCGGCGTACAAAACGCGGGGCTCTTTGAAATACTGAACGGTTTTTTACAGGACTCACCCGGTATCGGGAAAGGCCAGGCAAAAACCGGTTTTTCGCTTTCCGGAATTATTGCCTCCCTGCCGCCTTTCCATACGACAAGCGCGTCGGCGAAGGAAGCCAAACTCCAGGTAACAACACGGGATCATGCATTGTTAAAAAACCGCTACCAGAAAATATTTGAAAAAGATTGGGGCGAAAAAAAAGACGCCCTGCAGGATCGCTGGGGCATTACCGGCTGGGAGGCGCGCGCCTGCATCGGCACAGAAGAAAAGCGGAACCTGCATAATTTTGGCGACGCGCAAAGCGGCGGGCTTAAAATTGTTTTTAAAAACAGCGAGGCCGATATTGCCTGGATTTGGATGCGCGGCTCCAAAACCGAGCCGGTGTTCCGTATAATGGCCGACGCCGGAACACAGGAACTGGAGCGCGAGTTAATTGCCTGGCAGCGATCTATGACAGTAGCGGCAGATCGTTGTACAATATAGTGATAAAATCTTAAAGGAATTAACATGGGTGTACGTGGCGAAATTTTTTCTACAAGGCTGA
>Ga0082212_10004797_pt1 | contig 18668 bp, 18 predicted proteins | sample TergutNt197P3_FD_71548 | JGI IMG/M metagenome (GOLD analysis project Ga0082212, IMG submission 71548) | Neocapritermes taracua P3 segment gut microbial communities from Petit-Saut dam, French Guiana - Nt197 P3 | ecosystem: Host-associated > Arthropoda: Insects > Digestive system > Gut ...
CCAATAAAGAAGGGATGTTGGGGAATCTCGACAATCTCCACCAACCCCGTATCGGGATTTTTGCCGCTGGCACGCATACCACCTGCCTCAAGCCGCTCCACGTAGTTGTTGTTCACTTCGTAGCGGTGACGGTGGCGCTCGCAGATCTCTGTTTTGCCATAGAGTTTGTGCGCCAATGAACCTTCTGAAATGACACAGGTATAACCGCCCAAACGCATCGTTCCTCCTTTGGTTATCAATCGCTTTTGGTCCTCCATCAAATCTATCACCGGATCGCGGGTGCCGGGGTCCATCTCCGTTGTGTTTGCCTTTTTGATTCCAATCACATTTTGCGCATACTCCACTACTGCCATTTGCAACCCCAAGCAGATGCCAAAGAAGGGTATGCCATGTTCACGAACATACCGGACGGCGACTATTTTTCCGTTTACCCCACGCTCACCAAAACCGGGGGCAATCAAGACTCCGTGCATATTGCCCAACTTATCGTTTACATTGTGTGCATCTAACTGTTCGCTATGTACATAGTGCACGTTGACTTTACATTCGTTGGCTGCTCCGGCGTGAATAAACGACTCCAAGATGGACTTATAGGCGTCCTGAAGTTCCACATATTTACCCACCAACGCAATATCGACTTCGTCTTTTGGGTGATAGAGCCGCTCCAAAAAGGCGCTCCACTGTTTGAAATCAGGCGTGGGCGTTTCGGTGATCTTTAACTTTTCGAGGATAATCTCATCCAACTTCTCCTGCATCATGTTGAGGGGAACCTGATAGATGCTGCTGGCATCCATTGACTCAATCACGGCGTTGGGCTTCACATTGCAAAAGAGGGCTACTTTCCGCTTCATTTCCAAAGAGATGGGGTGCTCGGTACGGCACACAATCACGTCGGGTTGAACTCCGTTTTGTTGCAACATACGCACGCTGTGCTGGGTAGGCTTGGTCTTTAACTCTTTGGCGGCACTCAGATAGGGTACAAGGGTGAGGTGAATTACGGCACATCCATCGTCAGGCAATTCCCATTGCAACTGCCGCACCGCCTCTACAAAGGGGAGCGATTCAATGTCGCCCACCGTGCCGCCTATCTCGGTAATAATAACATCGTATTTGTTTGTTTTGGAGAGAAGCAACATACGTCGTTTGATCTCGTCTGTAATATGGGGAATCACCTGTACCGTCTTGCCGAGATAGACCCCTTCGCGCTCCCTTTCAATTACCGTTTGATAGATCTTTCCGGTGGTGATATTGTTTGCCTTAGAGGTATATACGTTTAAGAAGCGCTCGTAGTGCCCCAAATCGAGGTCGGTTTCGGCGCCATCTTCCGTAACAAAACATTCGCCGTGCTCATAAGGGTTCAACGTACCCGGATCAATATTTATATAGGGATCGAACTTTTGAATGGTTACGCTCAGGTTTCTTGCCTGAAGCAATTTTGCCAAAGAGGCAGAGATGATTCCCTTTCCCAACGAGGAGGTTACGCCTCCCAAAACAAAAACAAACTTGGTTGACATTTCGATATGTATTTATTAAAACACACAAAGGTACTCGTTTTCCTTTCACATTTCAAAAACTGTTTGCTATTTTTGCGTCCGATTAATTACGCTATATGGAAAATCAAGATACTTTACCATCGGTTTCTATTTCATTTCATCCTATAAGCCACGATGTTGACTGTATGAAACGCCTTCGTCTCACCTCTTTTTTGCAAAAAACTCAGGACATAGCCGAAACGCATGCCAACCTCTACGGATGCGGCTACCGCCACCTGATTGAGAAAAACATTGTGTGGGTGTTGTCGCGTATGAAGATGGAGATGACCCGAATGCCTGATTGGAACGAACCGGTGCGTCTTGACACTTGGCACAAAAGGGTGGAGCGCATCTTTGCCCTTCGCGACTTTATCCTCTACGACTCCTGCGAGACGCCCATCATCAAAGCCACTTCTGCTTGGCTCTTGATGGACATACGCTCCCGTCGGATGCTGCGGGTGGAGCATATACTTCCCCATTTGGCTCAGGTAAACATTCCACTTGACGCCATCAAAACCGTTCCCGACAAATTGGCACCTCCGGTAAAAGACGGTTTGGTTCCGATGAAAACACACAAGGTGTGTTATTCCGATGTAGATTTGCTCAACCACGTCAACAACACCAAGTATGTGGAGTGGGCGCTCGACTGCCTCCCTTCGGGTGATAACATACCCAATATGCACGATATGACCTCCTTTCAAATCAACTTTAACGTGGAGGCTCGCTTTCAAGATTGTGTTAACATGATGTATAATAGTTCATTGGACAATAAGACGCACTACGTTGAGGGAACTCGTGAGGAGCAGAATCTGTTTCAGTGTTTATGCCGGTTTGGTAATTAATTGCTACCTTTGTCGCCGGAGGACCGTTCTATCGGGGGATGTTTTGCGCATCCTCAGGAAAGTCCGGGCAGGATAGGGCGCTGCGCTGTGGAAAGCACAGGTAGTTGAAAGGTTACGGATTGTGTAACAGAAAATAACCGCCCCTTCGCAAGTTGGGGTAAGGGTGAAAAGGCGGGGTAAAAGCCCACCGTATAGGGTAGCGATGCCCTATGACGTATGCACCCGCGGCCTGCAAGACCATATATACCGACGTTTGAGGGCTGCCCGTCCGAGTCGGGGGGTAGGTTGCTTAGATCAATGATAGAAGCCTGAGGGGAAACCCAAAGGTACAGAACCCGGCTTACAGGTCCTCCTTTTTTTGTTTTCTAAATTATTAGCGTTACATTTGCTCCATTCATTTTTTTAAAAAATGGTATAAACAAACAGATTAACAAGTTGTTATGGAAATTGAGACTGCAACAAACGGAACTTCTTCGCTCCCCATTTCAGGACATATTTCTCAAATCATTGGACCGGTAGTGGACGTCTATTTTGACAAAAAGGGCGAACACGGAGTGTTGCTGCCGCGTATCCACGATGCGCTCAAAATTGTCCGCAGTGATGGCAAAGTGCTCATTGTGGAGGTGCAGCAGCACATTGGCGAGGACACGGTACGCACGGTAGCGATGGATTCCACAGACGGTTTGCGGCGGGGTATGGCGGTTACTTCCACAGGGGGATCCATCAAGATGCCCGTGGGCACGCAAATCAAAGGGCGGTTGATGAATGTGGTTGGGGAGGCAATTGACGGTATGGTACAGCCGGATATGGCAGGCGGATACTCCATTCACCGCGAAGCGCCCAAATTTGAGGAACTGACTACCACGCGAGAGATGTTGCTCACAGGGATTAAAGTGATTGACTTGTTGGAGCCCTACGCCAAAGGGGGCAAGATTGGTCTTTTTGGCGGTGCGGGCGTGGGGAAAACCGTTATTATTATGGAGTTGATTCACAACATTGCCAAGCAGCACAACGGTTTTTCTGTCTTTGCCGGTGTGGGGGAGCGTACCCGTGAAGGGAACGATTTGTTGCGCGAGATGATTGAATCGGGTGTGATTACATATGGCGAAGCGTTCAAAAAGAGTATGGAGGAGGGGCATTGGGACCTCTCTAAGGTTGATCCCCAAGAGTTGGAGAAGTCGCAGGCAACGCTTGTGTTTGGACAGATGAACGAGCCTCCCGGCGCCCGTTCGTCGGTGGCGTTATCGGGATTGACCGTTGCCGAATCGTTCAGGGACGAAGGTACCGGTACAAAAGATATTCTCTTCTTTATTGATAACATCTTCCGTTTTACACAGGCGGGATCTGAGGTATCCGCACTGTTGGGGCGTATGCCCTCTGCGGTGGGCTATCAACCTACGTTAGCCTCCGAAATGGGCGCCATGCAGGAGCGGATTACCTCTACCAAAAAGGGTTCCATCACATCGGTTCAAGCCGTCTATGTGCCTGCCGATGACCTCACCGACCCCGCTCCATCAACCACCTTTGCCCACTTGGATGCTACCACGGTGTTGAGCCGCAAGATAACAGAGATGGGTATCTATCCCGCAGTCGATCCGTTGGAGTCCACCTCCCGTATCCTCGATCCTTCTGTAGTGGGGCAGGAACACTATGATACGGCGCAGAGAGTAAAGCAAATACTACAAAGAAACAAAGAGTTACAAGATATTATCTCCATTCTTGGTATGGAGGAACTCTCAGATGAAGACCGTATGGTGGTGAATCGCGCCAGACGTGTTCAGCGTTTTCTCTCTCAGCCATTCACTGTTGCCGAGCAATTTACCGGCACCAAAGGGGTGATGGTTCCCATTGAGGAGACGATTCGCGGGTTTAAGATGATCTTGGACGGTGAGGTGGATCACCTTCCCGAACAGGCGTTTTTGAACGTGGGGACGATGGATGACGCTATTGAAAAGGCAAAGAGACTTGCCGAGCAATCCAAATAGCGTTGATATGAAGTTGTCTATCCTCACCCCGGAAAAGATGCTTTTTAGCGGCGAAGTCGATAGCGTATCGCTGCCGGGCGCTCAGGCTCCCTTTACGGTGCTTCCCAACCATGCTCCCATGCTCTCTTCGTTGCAATCGAATGGGAGACTTTCCTATTTGCAAAACAATAAAATGGAGACGCTTATTATGCGTGGAGGATTTGTGGAGGTGCTCAATAACTGCATTACCGTTTGCACCGAATCGGGCGCCTTTGCCCACCAAGAAGAGACAACGGCGTGAATACAAATCAAAAGAAAAATAATCAGGTATAGATGCCCATGAAACGCTTCCCAAAAGAGATATTGCCCCTTGTTGTGGTGCTTCCCTCGTCCATCGCGCTTTTGGGCTTGGCGGTGTATGCCGTACTCTATTGGGGATTTCCCCGCTACTACTTTGGGTGGTACCCCCTCGTCCCCTCCTTTTTCATCCTGTTGAGTTTTGCAATGTCCCTTTGGCTGATTCGTTACGAACAGCGTAATCCCCAAAAGATGGCAACCGCCTATCTGTTGCTGCGCGGCGTTAAACTTCTGCTGGCAATGGCGTTGCTTTTTTTGTATTATGTATTGATTGGCAAAGATATGGCAGCGATGGTGCTTTCATTGTTTCTCTTCTATATCGTTTATCTCCTAACCGAAACTTGGCTCTTTTACCTCTTCATAAAGAGGCGGCGGCAAAAAGTAGAATCAGATGCGTAACGTCTCACTCCTTATCACCTGCCTGTGGTGCCTCTTAGCGGTACTCCTCTCCACGCCCAGTGCGTTGGGGAGGGAGGCAGCCGAAACGGGTACTGACACAAAGAAATTAAATGTCAAAGAATTCATTCTTGAACACGTTGGGGACGCTTACGAATGGCACATCACTACGTGGGGCGGCAGGCACCTCTCTATTCCCCTTCCGGTAATTGCATATACAAAAGAGCAAGGGTGGAACCTCTTTATGTCGTCCAAACTGCACCATGGAGCATACAGGGGCTTCTATATTTCTCATGAAGGAGCACATAACGGTAAATTGGTAACTTACAACAGAGAGGGGGCGGAGGCAAGACCTCTCGACTTGTCGCTCACCAAAAATGCCACGGCAATCATAATAAATTGTATTATATTGATATGTATAGTATTGAGCGTGGTGCGCTGGTATAAAAAACATCCTTTACGAAGCGTTCCCCGCGGTTTTATTGGCGCAGTAGAGATGTTTATCATGAACATTCACGATGAATTGATTAAACCGTGCGTGGGAGCCGATTATAAACGGTATGCTCCCTATTTGTTGACAGCATTCTTTTTTATTCTGATTAACAATTTGATGGGATTGATTCCCTTCTTTCCGGGCGGCGCCGCCACCACGGGCAACATTGCCGTAACCTTTGTGATGGCGCTTTGCACCTTTGTAGCCGTAAACCTCTTTGGCAACAAGGAGTATTGGAGAGAGGTGTTGTGGCCCGATGTGCCGGTGTGGATGAAGGCGCCCCTTCCCCTGATGCCGCTTATTGAGGTATTTGGACTCTTTACCAAACCTTTTGCACTCATGGTTCGTCTCTTTGCCAACATTTTGGCGGGACACGCCATTGTGCTTGGACTCACTTGCCTTATCTTTCTGACGGTAACCATGGGACCTGCGCTCAATGCCGGAATGACCGCCATATCGGTGGTTATGACCATTTTGATGTCTTTCCTTGAATTGCTCGTAGCCTATATTCAGGCGTATGTCTTTACGATGCTCTCGGCAGTCTTTATTGGACTCTCCCGTCCGCAACATCACCACCAACCAAAAATACAACCAATTGAAAACCAAATATAAATCGTATAAATTTTTTAATATTTAATGTTATGTTGATGACCATGTTATTGCAAGCCGCCCCTTCGTTTGCCCCCGGAATTGTCGCTATTGGCGCAGGTATTGCCGTTCTCGGAGCCGCTTTGGGGATTGGCAAAATAGGCGCTACTGCTTTGGAGAGCATTGCGCGTCAGCCCGAATCGTCAAACGATATTCGGATGTCGATGATTATTGCAGCCGCACTGATTGAGGGCGCCACCCTCTTTGCCCTCATTGTCTGCTTCTTTGCGTTGAACTAATCAAAAGAGAGCCGTTATGTCGTTGTTGTTGCCCGATTCGGGACTGCTGTTCTGGATGGCGTTGTCGTTTGGCATTCTCTTTTTTATTGTGGGAAAGTGGGGCTTTCCCGTGATTACCCGTATGGCAGAGGAGCGAAAAGCGTATATCGACAAGTCGTTGCAAACCGCCGATGAGGTGAACCGTCAATGGGCTGAAATCAAAACGCGCACCGAAGCGATGATGGAGGAGACGCGCACCCGACAACTTGCCATGCTGCGCGAAACGGCGCAGAGCAGGGAGCAGATATTGGCAGACGCCAAAGAGACAGCGCAGCGCGAGACGCAAAAACTCATTGATGCGGCGCAGAAGCAAATTCGTTTGGAGCGCGAAGCCGTTCTTGCCGAGATGCGTAGCGAGGTGGCTATTTTGGCGATTGATATTGCCGAAAAGGTGTTGCGCAATAAACTAAAAGAGGAGGAGCGCCATACGGAATTTATGAACCGCCTGATTGAGGAGGCAAGGCGCAATAAATTGGGAGCGTAGAGATGAACAGAGGGATTATATCGATGCGTTATGCCAAAGCGCTCTTCGCCTACACTGAGCACGATGGGGCAACAGAGGAGGTGGTGGCAGAGATGAGGGCGCTTGCACAAAGTTTTGCCTCTGAGCCGCGATTACGCCCCTTCCTGTTGAATCCCATCCTAAGCGTTAAAGAGAAAAACAGACTCGTCAAGTATGCCATCAGCGAGCGGGTGTCGCGTCAGACGTGGCGCTTTATCAGGTTGGTGGTGAGAAACCATCGGGAGGATATGCTTCAGCCGATAGCCCTCAACTACCTTGCACTCTATAACAAAGCGCGTAACATCAACGTGGCGTTTTTGGAGACGGTAGCGCCCCTGCCCCTCGAAACAGAGGAGCGTATCAAAGCGTTTGTGCGCACCCGAACGCGAGGGACAGTCGAATTGATTAAACGCACCAATCCCGACCTGATTGGAGGATTTGTGTTTGAGATGGACTTTGTGCGTATAGACGGCTCGGTTTCCTCGCAGTTGGGTGAAATCAGGAAACATTTTTCCAATAATTTTCGACAGAATAGAATATGTTAGAAACTGTTTACATTGATGAATCTCATTCTTTCATCCCTTTTGCCGCCGCTTTTCGCGCCCTCCTCCCGCACCATAGTCGCCGCTATGCCTTAGTCGGAGGGCATCCAAAATCGTCTGACAACAGGCATAAAATAATTTTGGTAATAAATGTAAACAGTTTCTTGGATTGATTATTAAACGTTATGACAGAACAGATAAAAGCAAGTGAAGTTTCGGAGATCCTGCTCAACCAGTTGGCGGGGATTGAGGCAAAACTCAAATTAGAAGAGGTGGGCACCGTGTTGCAGGTGAGTGATGGCGTTGCTCGCCTCTACGGGCTGCAAAACGCTGAGGCAAACGAATTACTCCAATTTGAAAACGGTATGAAAGCCGTGGTGATGAACTTGGAGGAGGACAACGTAGGGGTGGTATTGCTCGGTCCCACCGACTCTGTAAAGGAGGGCGACAGCGCCAAACGTACCTGCCATATTGCCTCTATTGAGGTGAGTGAAGGGATGTTGGGGCGTGTGATAGACCCATTGGGCAATCCCATTGACGGATTGGGGCGTATTGAAGGTCCCGTAACCGAAATGCCCTTAGAGCGCAAGGCGCCCGGCGTCATCTTTCGCCAGCCGGTGAATCAGCCCCTTCAAACGGGTTTGAAAGCGGTGGACGCCATGATCCCCATCGGACGCGGACAACGCGAACTCATCATCGGCGACCGTCAGACCGGAAAGACCTCCATTGCGATTGATGCCATCCTCAACCAGCGCCACAACTTTGACAGAGGCGACCCTGTCTATTGCGTTTACGTTGCCATTGGACAAAAAGGGACAACCATCGCCTCCCTTGTGGAACTGCTTCGCGAGCATGGCGCCCTCGAATATACGGTGGTGGTGGTGGCAACAGCCTCTGATACCGCTGCGCTTCAGTATTTTGCTCCCTTTGCAGGCGCCGCCATCGGGGAGTATTTTCGCGACACCGGACGCCACGCTTTAGTCATTTATGACGACCTCTCCAAACAGGCGGTTGCCTACCGTGAGCTTTCGCTCATTTTACGTCGTCCTTCGGGACGCGAAGCGTACCCGGGCGACATCTTCTACCTCCACTCGCGCCTTCTGGAGCGTGCCGCCAAAATCATCGGACAGCAGGAGGTGGCTCAAGGTATGAACGATTTGCCTGAGAGTCTGAAAGGGAAGGTAAAAGGGGGCGGCTCACTCACTGCCCTGCCCATCATCGAAACGCAGGCGGGAGACGTTTCGGCATACATCCCTACCAACGTCATCTCCATCACAGACGGACAAATCTTCTTGGATACAGACCTCTTTAATCAGGGCGTCCGCCCCGCCATCAACGTGGGCATCTCCGTATCGCGTGTGGGAGGGAACGCCCAAATCAAGGCGATGAAACAGGTGGCAGGTATGCTCAAAATCGATCAGGCGCAGTACCGCGAACTCGAAGCGTTCTCCAAATTCGGAGGCGATATGGATGCTGTAACTGCCAATACCATTGACCGCGGGCGGAAGAACACACGCCTTCTCATTCAACCGCAATGCGCCCCCATCCCTGTGGCGCAACAGGTGGCTATCCTCTATTGCGGTACGCATGGCTTGCTGAGGGATATTTCGCTCGAACAGGCAGGTGAGTTTGAGGCTCAATTCCTGAGCGCATTTGTGCCTACGGAGGAGTACAAAAAAGTAGAAGAGGGAGTGTTAGACGACAAGGTGCGCCTTGTCATCGAAAAGATTGCCTCCACCATCGTCCAAGCGCTCAAAACGGCTACCCATAAATAGAAGTAATATAGCATTATGGCTTCGCTCAAAGAGATAAAGAGGCGTATAGGTTCAATCAAAAGCATCTGGAAGATCACTTCCGCCATGCGGAAGATTGCCTCTGCCAAGTTGCACCGCGCCCAGAGCGCCGTAGCGGGTGCACGCCTCTACGAGCAGCAGATGGAGGGGATGCTCTCCTCCCTCTTGAGCAGCGAGCCTGCACACTCGTCTCGTCAAAATAGCGCTACCTCATGCTCATCTCCCTATTTCGTGTCAAAAGGAGAGATTAAACGGGTTGCCATTGTGGTGTTCTCCTCCAACTCGTCTCTTTGCGGAGCATTCAATACCAATGTGTTTAAAAAGTTGAATGCCACTATCAAAGAGCGATACAACCATATAGACAGGAGCAATATCCTCATTTTTCCCATTGGGCGGCGGATTCACGATGCCGTGCTTCGGGAGGGATACCATCCGCAGGGCGATTTCCGAAATATGGCGGAGAAACCCGATTATGCCGACACCACCGATTTGGCGCTCCAACTCATGGAACTCTTTACCGCACAACAGGTGGATTGCATTGAATTGGTATATAATCACTACAAAAGTATGGCGGCGCAACTGCCCCAAGCGGAGGTGTGGCTTCCTCTCTCTGTTGCGCCTGCCCAAGCAACGGCAGGTACCCGAACATGGGAAGCGCCTCCCGATTACATTGTTGAGCCGTCTCGCGAAGAAATGGTCGCGTTACTCCTCCCCAAGTTACTCAAATTTAAACTCTTTTCCACACTTCTTGACTCCGTTACCGCAGAGCACGCCGCCCGCACCGTTGCCATGCAGTTGGCAACCGAAAACGCGGAGGAGATGATTAACGACCTCACCCTTCAATACAATAAGAGCCGCCAACAAGCGATTACCAATGAGTTGTTGGATATACTTGGCGGCTCTATGCGATGACAAAATTGCAAACTATCTTGCCGCTCCCGTAGATTCAGCAGGTTTGTAATTCTTTACATGTTTTTCCAAGAAGGTAAACATTTCGTACATCACGTGAAACTGACTCTCTTTGGCCGCGTAGCCGTGGCTTTCGTTGGGCAACTGCACATAGCGCACGTTTCCACCCAAACCGCTTAATGCGTGATACATCCTTTCGGACTGGACGGGAAATGTCCCCTGATTGTTATCCATCTGACCATGTATCAACAAAACAGGAGTCTTTATCTGATTGGCGTAAGAGAACGGAGACATCTCAAAATAGAGTTCGGGGGCTCTCCAGTAGGTACGCGGCTCACTTTGGAAGCCGTTGGGGGTAAGGCTACGGTTGTAAGCACCGCTTCGGGCAATACCGGCTTTAAACAATTTTGTATGAGCCAATAAATTACCTGTCATAAACGCGCCATAAGAGTGTCCGCCCACGCCCACGCGCTCTTTATCTCCGATCCCCATGGCGTCTATATACTCAATGGCGGCTTCGGCATTCATAATGAGTTGCTCGCGGAACACGTCATTGGGCTCCTGTTTGGTGTTATGGGAGATAATGGGCATGGAGAAGCCGTCCAATACGGCATACCCCATGGCGGCAAAATAGACTTGCTGCGAAGCGTTGGGACGGATAAAGGTGTAACGTGCGGGACGCACCTTTTCTGCATCAGCCACACTTCTGTATTCGTAGGGGTATCCATACATAAACACAGGGAGTTTTCCGTCTCTTGCAGGGTCGTAATTTGCCGGCAGATAGAGCATGGCAGTTAACTCTACCCCATCTTTACGCTTGTAGGTAATCATGCGACTTTGGATAGATGCGCGAAAAGTGGGGCAGGGGTCGGTATAGAAGGTGAGTTGTTGCGCTTTATTGGTTTTTGTATCCACAACAAAGTAGTTGGGAACATCTGTTACCGATTGTTTGGAGGAGATGAACTTCAAGTTTTTGAAATCGGTGACAGTAACTATGGATTCGCTGTAGGGCGCTTTGCTCACCCATAAATTGGTAGCCTTCTTGGTTTTCAAGTCGAAGCGGTCGATAAAGTTTATATTGTCTCCTTCGCTGTCTTTGCGCGAACCGCCTCTGCCTCCGCCTCCGCCGCTGGAGAGATAGATATAGGTGAGTTTGTCGTCAACATACGCTACGTTGGCGCCATAACTGTTCCTGACCATGTATGGGCTTCCTATAACGGGGAATACGCCCAAAGAGTCAATCTCTGTCGATTCTGACCAGAGGAGCACAGGCGCCTTGGTGGTGTCGGCGGGTACAAAACAGAGGGTGTTACGGATTTTGTCTTTGGTCGATGTTTCGTTATAGATGGCGAACTTACCATTTCCCCAAGTAACTTGCCCTATGCGATATTGAGGGCGAATAACCAACTGTTTTTCGCCGTTAAACGGCGCCTGCAATTGATATACGGCTGTGGTGTATGTAGGTTCCGGTTCATCTTTTTTCTCCTCCTCCTGAGGATCGTCGGCAGCCTGTCCCCTGGGCGCGGGTGCGGGAGACAAAGATTCTGTCCAAATCAGGGATTCGGGCATATCGTTCCTCCAGTTGTATCCCGATTTTCTTGGTTCGCGAGGAGCGCCACGGGCGGGAGGAGTTTCTTCTACAGTATTATCTTCCAATAATTTAATAACATCCCCTTGGGTGCTCCATATCTCCAATTTATTGGGGAAAGATGTGTGCCCCTGCTGATAGGAGTAGGGTCTGTGCTCGGTAGTAACCAACATATACTTTTTGTTTGGAGAGAGGTTAATGGAGCGCACAATCGCCTTGGGTCCCACTTTGGTACTTCCTTGTGGGGAGAAGATAACAAACTGCGTGGTGGCAAAGTAGTCAAACAACTGTTCATCGTGGAAGGAGTTCAACATATCGGGACTGGTGCGCACCGCTCTGGTTTTGCCGTAACTCTCCTGAATAATGGGACCGATGGGAAGGGCAGAAGGTTGAGGAATAGCCCCAATACCTTCGGGAACGGCTCTGTACATAATTCGCTCCTCATCCAAGAAGACATACACGTTGTCTCCGCCCTCTCCAAAAACGGCGTTGAGGGGGAATTTGTTGATCTTTTCTGCCTTTGCAGCGGCTACGTCAATCCGCCAAAGTTCCAACTCTCTTGGAGCATGGTTGAGGAAGCATACGTATTTATCTCCGGGCGACCATTTTACACTGGTAATCTTTGCGTTGGCAGGCATACCGGATACATCGACTATTTTACCGGTGGCTACATCGCCAATCTGAATGGAGTTGGAGAAGTTGAGTCGAGAGCCGGTAAAGTTGGTGGGATTGATGCGAATACCGGCGATACGATACTCGGGACCCGCGATATACGCAATATCAACCATTGTGTTGTTCCGATGAATGACTGCGTACTTCTTGTAGCTGGTACTGAAATTGGTCTCCGGAAGCGGCTTCGCCGTCATCAGTTCCACAATCTCCTTAGGAGGCTCCATATACTTATCCTGAGCGGACAAGGACAGGGTTACGGCACCCAAAATGAGTACCGATAAGCTAAATGTGAATAATTTTTTCATTTTTTTGTATTAGATTATAGTTTAGGTTAATGTGCTTATGATAACATGATAAAATAGCTATATTAGATGCTATAAAAACCAAAAAGTTTAATCACTCTTGGTCGGTTTTTTATATAATTTCACTTTTTTCGCTACTTTTGTATCATGGCAGCCGAGAATAAGGTGTTTGACCGATACGCCGAGCGCGGAGTCTCCTCCACCAAGGAGGAGGTGCACAGCGCCATCGCTCATATCGATAAAGGGCTATTTCCCAAAGCCTTTTGCAAAATTATTCCCGACTATCTCGGCGGAGATCCCAACTACTGTATTGCTATGCACGCAGACGGTGCCGGCACAAAATCTGCCTTGGCTTACGCCTATTGGCGCGAAACAGACGATATGAGCGTCTGGGCGGGTATTGCTCAGGATGCGATTGTGATGAACACAGATGATTTATTGTGTGCGGGGATTACGGACTCCATACTCCTCTCCTCTACCATTGGAAGAAACAAACACCGCATTCCGGGTGCCGTGGTAGCCGCCTTGATTCAGGGGGCGGACTCTTTTGTCCGGAAAATGGCGGAGTATGGCTTTGAGATTCACCTCACCGGAGGGGAGACGGCAGATGTGGGCGATTTGGTGCGTACCGTGATTGTTGACAGCACTGTAACGGCGCGGATGAAAAGGGAGTTGGTTATTGACAATGGACGCATTGTTCCCGGAGACGTGGTGGTGGGGTTGTCCTCCTACGGCAAGGCGCTCTATGAAACCGAATACAACTCCGGCATCGGAAGCAACGGGCTGACCTCTGCGCGCCATGACCTCTTTGGCGCCGACCTTGCCCAAAAGTATTCCGAAACCTACGACGACCGGACCCCCCCCGAACTGGTCTATTCGGGTAGCCGTGGATTAACCGAAATAGAGCCGATTACAGGAATGACTTATGGAAAGTTAGCGCTCTCTCCCACGCGAACCTATGCCCCTGTTGCACGGGAAGTGCTGGCTCGTTATCGAAAGGAGATACACGGTATGGTGCACTGTTCGGGGGGCGGACAGACCAAAGTGTTGCACTTTATCGAGGGGCTGCGCGTGGTAAAAGAGAGGATGCTTCCGATACCTCCACTCTTTGAAATTATTCAACGAGATTCCCAAACGCCTTGGTACCAGATGTACCAAGTTTTCAATATGGGACACCGATTGGAACTCTATGTATCGGAGAAGGTGGCATCCCATATTATTGCCGTTGCACGGCAATATGCCATTGATGCGGAGGTGATTGGTTTTGTAGAGGCTTCACCTCAGGCAGAGGTGTGTATTTGTAGCCCTCACGGTCAATTTGTATATAAGAAGCAGTAAAACAGATCATCAATGTTCTCTGATACTATTGATTCTGAAACGATTGAACAGTTTCCCATTGCCGTCTTTGATGGGGATATTATTGAAGTTAAAACCCCCTCGGAGGTAAACAGAGCACTGGAGCAATTAGAGAGAGAGACACTATTGGGGTTTGATACCGAAACGCGCCCCTGCTTTTCCTCTCACGCTGTAGGGCGCTATAAAACAGCGCTGTTGCAGTTAGCCTCTTCCGGCAGGGCGTATCTGTTTCGCTTGTCCTGCTGTGGAATACCTTCTCGTTTGGTTGCTTTGTTGAGCAACCCCGGCGTCTTGAAAGTGGGTGTTGCCGTAAGGGACGACATCAGGGGTTTGCTGGTTTACCGCTCATTTAGCCCTGCCGGTTTCGTTGATTTGCAAAAGATGGCGGAACCTTATGGAATCAAGGAGAAGAGTTTAAGAAAAATGGCGGCAATCATTTTGAATCTCAAACTATCCAAAGGGCAGCAACTCTCCAATTGGGATAATCGATTTCTCACCTCCGCGCAGCGACAATATGCCGCCCTTGATGCTTGGATCAGCAGGGAGATCTATCTGAAACTTTGTGGCGATTTAGTACCATGACTCCGGAAATCCATTTGAAAAGGGGACGCGAGGCGTCCATAGGGCGGTTTCATCCCTGGATTTTTTCGGGAGCGGTGGCACAAAAGAGGGGCAATCCTACTGAGGGAGAGGTTGTTGATGTTTTTGCGGCTGACGGAAGATACTTGGCTACAGGACACTATCAGGAGGGGTCGATTGCGGTACGTATCTTATCATTTTGCGGACCCGGATTGCCTCACGATTTTTGGGATATTGCGTTAAGAAAGGCATATACCTTGCGGGAACGTTTGGGGCTATGCGGCGGAAGAGACGAATGCAGCACTCGTGAAGAGTGTAGTGATAAAACCACCGCGTACCGTTTGGTACATGGAGAGGGCGATCACCTGCCCGGTTTGGTGATTGACTACTATCAAGGAGTGGCTGTAGTGCAAGCCCATTCGGCAGGGATTTTTTGCGCTCGAGCAGAGATTGTTGAGGCGTTGAAAACGCTTTACGGAGACGAGTTATTGGCTGTTTATGACAAGAGCGCCGGAACGGCGCCCCACAAGGCGGTATCCAATGTGCAAAACGAATATCTCTACCGTTCTGCCTCCTTCTCCGCAAACTCCTTCACCATGGTAGAAAACGGCTACCGTTACCTTCCCGATTGGGAAGAGGGACAGAAGACGGGCTTCTTTTTGGACCAGCGGGAAAACAGGGCGCTCTTGGGGCAGATGGCAGAGGGTGCGCGCGTATTGAACCTCTTTTGCTACTCCGGCGGATTTTCTGTTTCGGCGTTAGGCGGAGGGGCGCTGTGCGTACATTCGGTGGACTCCTCTTTGCGTGCCGTTGAGTTGTTACATCAAAACGTGGCATTGAATTTTGACTCCGAGCCTCCCCACCAAGCCTTTCGAGCAGACGCTTTTGAGTTTTTGAAAGCATCTCCTCAAGGAGCCTATAACCTTATGGTGTTGGATCCTCCGGCTTTTGCCAAACACACCCAAGCAAAAAAGAGCGCCCTGCAAGCATACAGACGCCTCAACGCCGCAGCCCTTGACCGTATTGCCTCCGGTGGCGTACTCTTCTCCTTTAGTTGCTCTCAAGTAGTTGACAAGAACGAATTTGCATCAGCCCTCTTTACGGCGGCGGCTATCAGTGGCAGGAGGGTGCGTATCCTGCACCGTTTGGGACAAGCCCCCGACCATCCGGTAAATATATATCATCCCGAGGGCGATTATCTAAAAGGGCTCGTTTTATACGTGGAGTAACAGATATGCACACCATTCATATTACCCCAACAGCGACCAAAAAAGAGCGTTATGAAGCGCTCCTGCCGCAAATAAGGGCGTTGTTGATCGGCGAAACCGATTTGATAGCCAATATGGCAAATGTTGCCGCCGCACTAAAAGAGGCATTTGGTTTTTGGTGGGTCGGTTTTTATGTGGTAAAGGGAGATACGCTGGTGCTTGCCCCCTTTCAAGGTCCTGTTGCGTGCACACGTATCGAATACGGTCGAGGGGTGTGTGGTATGGCGTGGGCAACAGGAGAGGTGCAGATCGTTCCCGATGTGGAGTGTTTTCCGGGGCATATCGCTTGCAGTGCACAATCAAAATCGGAAATAGTGCTCCCTATCAAAAGGGGCAAAAACGTAGTCGCCGTACTCGATATCGACAGTGAACACCTCAATTCGTTTGACCAAACCGACCGCCTCTGGTTAGAAGAGATGGTTACGCTTTTGGAATTTTAAAAAAAGAGATTATCTTTGCACCCCAATTCCTACGGTACCTTGGCCGAGTGATTAGGCAGCGGTCTGCAAAACCGCCTACAGCAGTTTGAATCTGCTAGGTACCTCAAGAAGGCAGCGCCCTCGTCGGAGACGGGGGCGCTGCCTTTTGGTTTTAGGTTGCAGGCTGAAGTCAGATAACTAATTGTCTAAGTCTTCAAACTCAACATCGGAATAGTCCGTAGATGTTGTGTCTTCTGGACAGTTGTCTCGGATATACTGGATTACCTCCTCTAATCCTTGCGTGAATTTTTCAAAGTCTTCCTTATAAAGGAATATTTTGTGTTTGTCATAAACAAAACGGCCATCCCTGTCGGTACGCCTCTTGCTCTCTGTAACGGTAAGATAGTAGTCATTGCCTTTAGTGGCTTTTACGTCAAAAAAGTAGGTTCTCTTACCCGCACGCACTGGTTTGGAAAATACATCTTCACCGGAACGGTCTGAACCCCCTGTCTGGTCAAAGTTATCGAAGTACATAAATTATGTTTTTACAAAAATGTTCGCAAATATAAAATTTATTTTTCGGCTAAAACCCTATCTTTGCAAAAAATATAAAAATTTTTGTGTAACATGATAAGCCGCCGCCTGATTCGTATCAAAATTTTTAAACTGTTATTCAGTCGTATATGCTCTGAATCAAGATCTATTTCCGACTCCGGAGACGAATTGATGCTTAGTCTGTCAAAGACGGTGGATCTCTACTATTTTCTCCTCTCTTTGCCTGTGGCGCTAAAAAAATATGCGACTTCCAAAATTGAGTTGGGGCTTCAAAAGTTTCACCCTACGCCGGAGGAGGCAAATCCCAACCGAAAATTTGTGGACAATCGAGTGATTGCCGTTTTGGAAAGTGATAAAACACGTCAAAATTGGGTATCCAAAAGAGGGTTGAGGTGGTCGGATTTTCCCACGTTTGTTAGAAAATGTTACACGGTTCTTCAGTCTCGTAGCTATTTTATCAACTATATGAAGAGCAAGAACAACGCATATCAGGATGACTTGGAATTGCTCACCAAATTTTTTCTATCAGAGTTAGAGGATAACGAAGAACTCCATGAAATCCTCGAAGACCAAAACATCTATTGGACAGACGATGTAGGCTACATCTTGGGGGTTATTATAAAGATGCTCTCCGCTTTGAAGGAGGGAGAGAGGCTCGCTGTGGTGGAGATGTTTAAGCAGCCCGAAGATAGAGAGTATGCTTTGCGTTTGTTGGAGCACTCCATCCTTCATTATGATGAATATTTGGAACTTATTCGTACCTTTGCCCACAACTGGGAAACAGATAGAATGGCTGCTACCGATATTTGTCTGATGGTATTGGGCGTTAGTGAAGTGGTGTGTTGTCCCACGATCCCTGTTAAGGTGTCCATCAATGAAGTGGTAGAGTTGGCAAAATATTATAGTACACCTAACAGCAAAGTGTTTGTAAATGGCATTTTGGACAAGATTGTCCAACATTTGAAAGAGGGGGGAAGGTTTGAGAAAAAGGGGAGGGGGTTGGTGGAGAATTGAGAATTAGGAATTAGGAATTGAGAATTAGGAATTGAGAATTAGGAATTAGGAATTGAGAATTAGGAATTAGGAATTGAGAATTAGGAATTGAGAATTAGGAATTGAGAATTAGGAATTGAGAATTAGGAATTAGGAATGGAGAGTTGAGAATTAGGAATTGAGAATTAGGAATTAAGAATTAGGAATTAAGAATTAAGAATTAAGAATGGAGAGTTGAGGGAGGGAGGATAAATAGGTAAAAATGAATAATTTAATAAATAAAAAAGATGTTTAGAGTTTTATTACAAGAGGCGCCGGCACAGGCACCGGGGATTGGAAATTACAGTTTTATGCTTATGATGTTGGCTGTTGTTGTGGTGATGTATTTCTTTATGATACGCCCGCAGCAGAAGCGTCAGAAAGAGTTGCGCGAATTTCAGAATGCGCTGCAAAAGGGGAATAAGGTGGTGATTTCCGGAGGTATCTACGGTACGGTAGCAGAGGTAAAAGAGACATCAGTGCTGGTAGAAGTGGACAATAACGTTAAGTTGAGGGTTGATAAGGGGGCAGTAGTGAGAGACCCCTCAGACTCACCTGTACGTTAGAAACAGTTTCTCATGCTATGTCTGGGAATTACCGGAGGTATCGGAAGCGGGAAGTCGTATGTGTCGCATATTTTT